>JAABUI010001644.1_pt1 | contig 12790 bp, 13 predicted proteins | sample 5559111 | NCBI WGS metagenome assembly JAABUI01 (sample SAMN10711870, study PRJNA513365) | rock metagenome | isolation source: Antarctica rocks | place: Antarctica: Victoria Land, Buttleship Promontory
CCCTTGAACTTGGCAAATTGGTCACATTGATGTCTTCGTGGCACGGCTTTGTGTGGGACGCCATGCTTCCTGGAGGTGCGCAAGCACTTTGCTTCAGGATTACCTGCCACCAGAAGTGACTGGCCGATTTGTTCCTGGTCTACCACCTCGCAGTGCTGCCTCAATGGAGCTTGTCCCTGGCTTGCTTGACGTGCCCGGCCTGTTTGTTGTACCTGGCCTGTTAGAGGTGCCTGGCCGTGCAAAGCCGGTGAGTGGCCTGCCACTCCCTGTCACTGGCCGTACAGCCTGGCTTGCGCCCTACCAGCACACTCTAGCAATTGACATGACTCATGTTGAGGCTGACCAGCAACTTATATATGATGGCATCGATGTGCAGAGGGCAGCCATGCCAAAGCCTGGCTGTTCTCTCACCTTGCCAGCAGCGCTGGTCATAGGCCTGTTGAAGGATGTCCCAGGTCTGGCTGTTTGGGCTGTAGAATTTTCGTCAAACAGTGAGTCAGCGATGCCCTACAAGGTTGTCATGAGAGTCTTTGAACTCATCTTGCTTTTGTACTCTACTTGACAGGAGTCGCAGCTATTTAGACACCTCCTCCTCGACCTCTGTATCGTCAATCCATTCTCTCGATGTCAGAGCCCGAGTTTTCAGATGCCAAACTGCCTATGCTTCACTGCACCGTGAGCGGGTGATGGAAGCGCAAGAACAGTTCACCGTGTTCGGTGATCATACCTGATCATACGGGTTTTCTGCCAGGAGTTTGCTGCACAGCTCCGCGCAATCATCCCACTTTCTACGTCTCAATCTGCTTTGTGCCAACCACACCGGATCAATGCTTGCTTGAGCGTCCATGGTCAAGATACAAGGACACTGCTTGTTAAGAAGAGCCTTCCAGTATGCACAGGCTCTTTAGGCACCACCAAGATGCGGCACATCACGGTGAATCACGGCTCAGTTCAAGAAGTACATACTTGCTTCTGTGCGCTTGAAGCCCTGCATTGCATATGCCATGTTGAATGCATAGGGGCTTACACTTAGCATATCACCGTTTCACGATGCAATTTCAGTAAAACAACTTCAGCATGAGCTTCTTTGCACGTTCATTTGCAGCACTAGGTTACAAATGGCTGCTTGCAAGCAGAAAAACAAATGCATCATACCAGTGACAAATGCTTAAGATTTGCGAGAACGTTAGGGCCATGCATGTGCAACACAAGAGTATCTAGAAGTACTCTACACCATGTTTGGCTTGCAAATGGCAGGCATCTAGCATGCTCAGGGCAACTCGCAAATTCACCTGCACATTGACCTTCCTAGCTGTCACATGTAAGGAACGAAGTTGGGGAGGCAAAAGCTTGATAAGCATACTGGTACACTCAACTTGCAAATGCTGCAAAGAAACTGCTCTTGCTAAGACACTACCCTCCTTGATTGCCCAATGTACCTCAGAAGGCCCCCTGGACGACGACTGTTGCAATATGACATGCAAGCTACGGATAGTTGTGATGAGCTTCAGACCCTCCAAACAGTCTGTCACATCAAACACACTATGCATTGACAGCTGGACATGTTGTAGCTTGTTCAGCATGCAGGGCAGCTCATAACCGGAGCCGTCCTCAGGCCTAAACAAAACAGCAACCTGATCTGTCATGCTGAAGGAAAGCTGCTGCAGTTCTGGCAGCCTTTGCAGTAGATGACCGTTCCTCAGATAGCAGCTAAGGAGTCTCAGGTCTAGCTGTCTGAGGTTTACAAGGTTGCCAATGTGGGAGATGTTCACATTGTCATGTCCATCTGCAGGTTCTCGCAACAGCTGCTCATCAGAGGTGTCAACACCTATTGTGAGTTCCATCAGCGTGGCTATAACCATGATATCCTCCATCTGCTTTTGACTTATGATGACAGAGATGTAGAGTGATCTCAAGTGCTGAAATCGTCCTGGGCAAAGTGAAAGAATTGCCATATCTGACATCGAGACCAGCTTGAGCATCTCAACACAAGCCTCCTGTGCCAGCTGGACTTCTACATTCCTCATGTTGGCAGGAGGCTGTGTGTCTATGCAGAGCTCTAGCTTTCTCAGACCTGTGAGATGACTGAGGTTGAGAGTGCCACAGCCATCAGCATCCACAACTGAGCTATCCACCTCACAAACAGCTTGTATTTCTTGCAAAGATGGTTGGATCTGCTGCAGGCTCTCCATGCTGATTCTTGTACCATCTATGAATACTTGAAGGTGCCCCATGCTTGCCAGAAACTGCCTGTCACAACTCTGTGGCAGTCCCCAGTCCCCTAGAGGGACAATGCTGAGCTGCCTCACACTCTGCCCTCTTGCTTCAACCCATGCAGCAAAGCTGGCTGACTTTGCCTGAACGGGGCTGATGTCAAGCCTCTGCCAAAGGTCACACAGGGTGGTTATTGTCCTTCTCCAGCCACTGCTGACACTGCTAAGCTTGACCAGTTGGCTGCTGCTGAGCTTCTCAAACACTTGCAGCAGAAGGTCTTGCTCGAGAGACAAGTTTTGCCAGCCGTTGACATCGTCTTCGCCTGCTGACGATTCAGATCCTAGCATTCCTGCAAGGCTAGGCACATAATTTTGCAGCGTTTGTCCAGTCCCGTCACGCACAGGCAACTGACGTCGACATGGACAGGGGAATGAATCTAACCTGTACGGTATGTTAGTAGCCAAATATGTCGTTTTAGTCACTAACGAGTTGACCTTCGTTGCGCAGCGCAAATTCTGCTGCAGGCCTTGCGATCCAATCGGGAATCTTAGTCAGAACACTAAATTGGTCATCAAGAGCAGCTCAAGACACATCTATACAGACTCTGACAGCGCATTAGAAGCAAATCGATGTGACATCTCTGCGTCGCAAGCATTGTCTGCCACCCGCTTTGACAGCCATCCTTCATGGCTCTAGAGCCTCCGACAAAGTTTGCTACTGAAACCTTTCATTGTCCACACATTGAGCTGAACTAACATTGACGCGTCAAGACGTACGTCAGCAATAGCATACACTATACAGATATGTTTGACCGGTTATTACATAGTATGTAGCCTCAATTGTTGTTGAGTCAAAGTGTCAACAAAATTCTTCACATGTCTAGAATAAACCGCCCTGGGCCTTTTCCTTTTCGTAAGTCTCAAAGTATTGGTATATGATGGTGACAGCCAACAAAATGCCTGTACCAGATCCAATGGCTCCCATGAAGTCAGCTACAATTGTAAGAGCACCAATACACATGCCACCAAATGCAGCAGCAATAGGAATGTAGCGGTTCAGCTCCTTCTTCAAAGACTGGACAGTATCCCGATGTCCCTACATGAAACAATGAAGTCAGGTTCACACCTATCCAAGTTTTGCATGAGACGAATATGTTCGTCTCATGAACACATCAGATTTGCAGTACTTGATTGTTGCTGCAGCCAGGCCAAACTCTGACTCAGCCTATGCGTCCAGAGAACCATGGGGATCAAGAATGCGTCCCTGAGACACCCAGCTATGCATGCATAGCACAGGGTTGCAGGAAAAAGCATGAAACACATGCTGTCTATGCAGACACAGTATAAGTTTTGTCGTTAGCATAACACATACCTGGAGGAACATCTGCTGCTCACGTAGCTGCTTGGCTACATCATTAGCACTGCTGCCAGAAACCTCAATCCAGGTCTTGGAGAACAGGGCACAGGCAGATAGCATGAAGACAACGTAGAAGACTGCGTGCAAAGGATTGGCTGCCACTTCAAAAATGCTGCTGGGTGGCGAGATGTAGTACACCAAGCCCCCCACTGGATGCATCTGTCCAGAAAACTCATTCTCCTGCATCAGTAAAGCACTTATTGACGCTGTTGCTGCAGCATGGTGCACACGCAAGCTCAAGAGGGTTGCATGCAGCATGTGCATGTGCAGCTTGCGCACTCGGACCAGCTTTCCAGCTTGGTGCTGCACGAGTGGTGACCTTCTCAAAATTGTCAGAAATTCTCACTAGCCAGCAGCAGATTCAATAGCTGAAGTATTCCTCCATATGTGTGTTTATGTCACATACGAATAGTTGTATGGACAGCAGCTGCAGCTCTTACCCTCCAACGGCCTATCAGCTTCACAATGAAGTAGGAGCCGTAGCGTTTGAACAGCAGCTGTGAGATGAAATACAGGTTGGACACCAGGGCTGACTGCAGAATGATTGGCATGTTGGAGGTATAAAACAGCTTGATTGGGTACTGCTGTTGCTGGCCTCGCCTCTGCTTGCTTCGCACTGGAAGATCAACCCTGAAGCCCTGCTCGAAAACACAATGTGTCTGAAGACCCCTCGTGACCAGGCAATGCAACAGTGCAAAGGTGTGGAAAAGATGATCGGCAGAACCATTACTGAATAAGCAGTTGAGCATGAAAGAGTGGCAGACGTGCAGGCAGACATTGAGGCAAACAGCAGGCATATTCATGCTGAATAGTTGCCCACCTGGAAGTAGATCACTACCAAGAAGATGGCAATAGTTGCCAGCAGGTTGGTGCAGTTGGGCAAATTGTTCCGGTAGAATGCCTCCTTCAAGGCACGCACTTTATCACCTCGCTGTACCAACAGCTGGAAGAGGGCAATGACAGCGCCCTCAAACTGGGGCCCTTGGGGCCCTGTGATTGTGTAAGGGCTGAAAGCCTTCCAGATGATGTTTTCACAGATGTTGGTGGCAATGAACAATGAGATACCAGACCCCAGACCATAGCCCTTCTGGAGCATTTCATCCAGGCAGATGACAATGATGCCAGCAAAGAACAACTGCAGCATCATGCCTCAGATGACATCATCCACAAAAAAATTGTTGCGTAGGCTAGTGAATAACAGTACTTGCTCACCTGAGTGATAATCAAGATTGCACTCCAAGCACCCAACTCACGCACATCGCCGTACATGCCAGAAACCACGTATGCCACAGCCTCACCAATGGTGATCAGGACTCCCAGCAACTTTTGAGCACCATTTCTGATGACAAGCAACAGTTAGTAAACACCTGGTCTGGCTTGTCAAGCAGATGGCAGCAGACGAGTCTTACAGGAGCTCTCGGTCTGCCTTGACGCTGTTGTCCACATCGATAATCTTGGAACCGGCCAATAATTGCATGACTAGTCCTGAAGTGACAATGGGACTGATACCCAGCTCCATACACGTCCCTCGATTGGAAGCCATGATTACACGTGCCCAATAAAAAGGATCAGACCCGGCATTGGTTTGGATGCCGTACAAGGGAAGCTGAGAGCAGACAAGAAAAACAAACAGCGCGACAGCTGTGTAGAGAGCCTTCTCCCGGAAGGGCACTCGACGATCTGCTTGTGATACATCAGGCAGGACTGATAGGAACGGTCTGACCACGTCCAATGGACGCATGATTGCCCCTACGGCGACCAACCCTCTGCGAGCAAGCAGGAACAGCCGAACTTAGCCCCTCAGAAACTGTCACTTGTTGATAGAACTGCGGGAAGGAGGGGGCTGCTGAGGCCTGCTGCTCTCATAGCTGTTACGATGAGTTACGGTTGGGTAGTACGAAACTAGAAACTGGGTGAGCTGGCATGCCTTTAGTGCGATGTACCATATCCTTCCTGGCAAGATGTTTCAAAGCTATTTGATCTTGGCCACGCTTTCGTAGGCACAGAAACTCGCCGCGAGAAAATAAAGTTTTGAGCCCTGCGTGGTAAAGAAAAACCCCATTGGGGGACTCTACGCGGTGTGCCTGCACGATCATTTATTTTTTTCGCCAGACTCCTGCGCGATCTTATAGTATCAAAACGCCGAAAACGTGCTAAATTTAGCAGAACATGCCAAAAGACACTGCCCGATGCATTTGCGCGATCCAAAAAATAGTCACAAATACTTGATGGGCATGCGCGATACTGCTGTTCCATGCTGCATCCTACGTGATGATTTGCGCGAAGCTTCAATCGATTCCGCTGCGCAGTTACTTTCTGAGCCTACAGCATGATCTTGTTCGCAACTTGACCAGCGATCATGATCATCTCATGGCATTTCTGTACAGATGGCACCATATTGTCACCATGCATATGCATGCATGCTGTCCTAAGCTACAACGACTTGAATGCCGCAGGCGAATCCTGCATGATGTTGCTAAGTGCTCACACTTTCAACACATGATGCTAAGGGCGTCTTATCTCGCATAGTGTGTAATGGATCCACCCTTTGCCAAGATTACCTAGTCTCTTGCTGTCATTGTCGTTCAAGCTTTGCTGTCAGGGCGATCCGATTCGCCCTTGTTTTTTGACGATGCAACCAAACGCTCTGTGCATCTGTCGTGCTTACTTTCGCCAGCTTGGACTTGCATCGGCATCTCTTCGGCTTGTCTAAGGCACCACAGAGCTTCTTGCCCTCTGCAACTTCCCTCCCTCACTACCTGCACCCCCCACCATCACCACCAGCAACCTGGTGTCAGGGCAGCTCTTTTGCTGCGCCCTGCACACCCTGCTCAAGACTGTTTGGTCGCTTGTCAAGGTGAGTCGACCTACAGTCGTCTGGGACCTGTGAACTCATGCCATCTGTGAACGAAGATATCAGACTTGCTGTTGCCTGTGCACTTTATGACTTTGTCCACTTGTCATCCATACTCTGAGCAAACCTGCTCTCGCTGCTTAGTCCGACCAATGCATGCACCGCCTACTTCAACTTCATGGTGGTTGCGGGAGTTGTGTTGGCCAAAAGGTTGCATAATTCACATCTTTCAGACCGTCAGAGCTATGCCCTTGGCTGTCTTGAGGTAGTTCACGTTCACTGATAGCGGCAGTTTTGTTCCGCAGTGGTGGCCGACAATGCAGCTGTCTTCAGCCCTTGGCGCAGTGAGGGCACAGACCTTGGACGGTCGTCAGGACGTCTCGAAGGAAGAGCTGGGCCCGAACGAACTGCTGGCTTTGAAGGGCCTTCGAGACCTGCTCCCAGACCACCCTGAACGCAGATTGCTGGATGTTTTGAGGCGGACGCAATTCAATCTTGCAACAGCAGCTGATTTGTGTTTTGCTGATGTCGGGATCCAGGCTTGCAGCCCAAATAGACACATTCCTTCTGGCAGGCCTCATAAGCCTGACGCCCAACAGGTGCCCACTCCTGAAAAGCATCCTGACCTTTTCCCCAAAGAAAATGCGTTTGTTGCTGATGACTATAATTGTGTTGAACATCAAGATACATTGGATTCTCAGTTGCTCAAGCACCAAGTTGACATGCAATTGCAGAGTTGTCCAGAATTTTTGATTCAGAACCAGGGGAAATGTCGCCAGTGGTGGGGCAAACAAGACGCCCACAAGCCGCGTACTACGCCCACATATGGTGTTCATGCTAAGCAAGCTGATATTTATTGTCACTTGACCAAGTCTCCTACAAGTCCATCTCAATCTACAAATTTGGGCGTACCAAGCAAATTCCTGGGCATGGACAATTGGCCACAGCAGGGGTCACTCAATGAGGTAGTACATGACCTGAGTCAGGTCAGGATTAGCGCAACAACAGCTTGGCCACAAGTCAGCCAGTCTCAGCAGCTTGATGATGCAATCTTCAACAATCCCCAATCAAGTGTCCCGCTTGAGCAAGATTGGCTTGAACCTTCTGCAAGCTTACATGAGCCAGCACATTGGCAGAGGGCAACTGTCTTTGCTGGTGACAACTATCCTGAGGGCGCGCTGCAGAAGCTGCAATACCTGAAGCAAGTCTTCTGCACATTGCCAGATGGACTGATTGAGAACAATCTGCGTGAGACTGAGTATGACATGGACAGAGCAACCGAGTTGTGCTTTGCTTTGCTCAGCATGGAGAATGGCGTAGCATCTGGTGATTGGAGTGACAGCTCAGAAGCTGACACATCATCTGTTGTGCCTGACAACCTGGACCAGCCTGACTCTCCTCAGATATCTGCTGCCCACTGGCCACAGGACGACTCAGAGTCCCTACAGGTGTATACAAGCGCCTTCTGTGCTGCAAAGTTTTGTTAGTACTGTTCAACTGTGTCAATGAACCCTTGATACGGTGGCAGGGCAAGAAGGCCTACCATGCAAGACACCTTGAACTGCACGTTACGTGCTGCTGCTGCAGCCTCTCGTTTGACATATGTATTGCATGCCCAGTAAGTCGTGCACAGCAGTCAACACCATTGTCTGCTGAAGTCTTATTGGTATGCAGGAACTGGACTTTGAGCAGAAGATAAGCAAACTCTGCCACGAGTTCCCTGCAGTGCACATTACTGAGGTGACTCAGCTTTTGTCGGCATCAGATGGATCTTATGATGGTGCCTTTGCATTTCTGCTCATGCAAATGGAGGAAAGGGATGCAGAGGTATGCACTCTGGTGTAGTTCAGTAGCATGTGTGTGGTTGCTAACCTAAGATGTCACCATGTTGGTCCTATCTTTGAACTGTCCTGCTTGGACTCGCTTGGATTGTCGCTTCAAAAGACTTGCGCTTGTTGCTTTTGAAGCTTGCTGTTGCTGGTGAGAGCTTATTCAAGAGTTGTCATGTCATATCAGGACTGTCTGTTGGAGATCAGATGTCGCAGCGTTCAATCTCTCCCTGAATTGCATTTACACACATGTGCACCTGACACAGCTTTCAAATATTGATCCTGCTCTCTTCAGGCAGTAGCTCGCAAGGAGCGCGAGGCCAAGGACCTGGCCTTGGCGCAAGGCCTTCAGGAAGTGGAGTCAGCACCTGCACCAACAATCATGCACCCCACTTGGGTGCCCTCCTCTGGACAAGCAAAGCATGGAGCTCAGGTCGGTCAAGGGCATCTCAGCTTCTGAATTCACTACCTTTGCTTCTCTGTGGCTAGCATACAGGCTGCATGACTTGCTGCTCCATCTTTTCCTTGCATACTGAAGCTCATTTCTCCATCATCAGATGCTGCATCATCGGATTCTGCATCAGAGACAGCACAAATGCTTACCTCAATATGCTTGCTACCTAGTGTACAAATTGCAGAACAACCTGGTGACAACAAATCGTGCTGTTTCTGCCCGTTGTATGCTCACACTCAGAATGTAACTGCAGGACAATGACATTGACTGGCTGACCAGCAAGGATCCGTCCATGCAGCCAAAGCTCAGCAGCCTGAAGAGAATGTTCCCACAAATCAGTCATGGGGCGCTCCAGAACATGCTGGTTGCTAATGAAGGCTGCCTGAAGCGCACTGTCAGGGTACGCCAGAATGGCAATGCTTCCTGCCCCGATTGCAGGCAGACCTTGGCACTGCACACAGCATACTCAAGATGTCTTCAGCAAACTCGTGTCCAGCTTGATTGTATTGGCGAGTGCCAGCGGTTTGAAGCTGCATGCAAAGGTCTGCTGACAAGTCATTCAACGATGCCAACCTAGCATCTGACGATGCTGTGTGGCATGCTGCAGGCGGTGCACTCACAGATGCCTGAGACCCGGTCGCCCCAGAACAGGGTCCCTGAGTACAGGCCTCCTGTCATTCCAGGCAGGCTTGCCCACCTGAAGACCATGTCGTCACCTTCCCTTGCAACTCCCCAGGGTGCGCCTTCCCCTGCAGTCCCCCAGGGTGTGCATACCAGCCGCCCTGTCACTCCACCTTCTGGCTTTGCCCTTCAATCTGCTGTTGGCGCTCAGCCTGCCCGCCTGCAAAGATCAACTGGAAGACCTAGGGGTGACAACGACCTCTACAACGTAAGCATTCAATGCTTCCTGACATGCTGCGCTTCACTGCATTCTCCATTTGCATCATGTAAAGCATAACTCGCTTGGCAGGGCTGCATGTGTTCCTCACAGTTTCTTCCGGGCAATGTCATGTCTGGTCTTTATTTTTGATTTGCAAGTCAAGGTCTGCTGTCTTTGCTGAGCGCATGTTGTTGCCACATCATGCTGGTTACAGACTTTGTAGGCTGTACCAAGTACCCTGCTTAATCAACTGTTGCTGTTGCAGGAAGCGCGCTCGAAGTTCCGCAATGCTCAGGCACAGATTGCGCTTTGCAAGCAAGAGTTCTTCTCTGCACAGCGGGCCGGTGACTATGAAAAGCAGGCGTTCTGCACATCACAGATTGAGTACTGGCAGCAGAAGGCCGTGGAGGAGAAGCAGAGAGCACACAAGAAGATTTTCTCCAGCAAGTAGGTGTCCAGCCTAAAGTGTGTTGTGTGAGCAAACTGGTGGCACACTCTTCTGTCTATGGAGATGTCAAGATGGTGTTGATTTCGACAGCATTGCAACAAACAGCGGTAATACTGACCCACATCTTGCATGCTACCCCACCTTCTGTTCCATGCTCAGGGTCAATTGCAGACTATGCCAGCAAACACTTGCTTACTTGTGGTGTGATACTGAATTACCCAAGAGCTGAGAGTTTGTGGCGCCTTTTGCAGAAATGCAGAGGTGAGCAACACATTCAAGGTGGACCTGCATGCACTGCATGTGGATGAGGCTGTGGCAGAGATGGAGAAGACAATCCAGGACCTGTCCAGGTTCAAGTGTAAGCACTACCAACTTCTGTAGTGGTGGTTGCTGAGTGCTGAACTTGTGCAACATTGCACATCTGTTGAAATCTGCAGTGGTGTCAGCACATGCATGCTGATGCACAGTGAGTCTTGTACATTGCAGGTTTGTTTGCAATGCAGCAAGCTGGGTACGTAGACAACAAAACAGCTGTTCTCTATTTGTGCCTGCCATTGTGTGATGGTTGATGGTGTTCTCTGCCTGCAGGCACCTGGAATGTTGAGGTGGTCACAGGCAAGGGTTTGCACAGCTCTGTGGAAGGGCCGAAGATCCTGCCAGCTGTCAGGCACTTTCTCAAGGACAGGTCATATGAGTTTTGGGAGGTGCCAGGCATGGTGGTGTTCAAAATTCACCCCACCGTCTCTGAATAGTCACAGTTGGCTTTGCCTGGATTATGCCCACATCTGGCTGCTTGCCCAGTCCTTGTCTGATTTTATCATTCTGGGCAGTGCTGCTATGAAGGCTATATGCAATGTACATGTGGCAAAGTATCTCTCACTGCTCCATATGTACAGTTCTGTGACATGATGACAAGGATGTGTGACATCTGACCAGGGAGGGAAAATGCTAATTTTGGGAGGGTTAAGTCTACTAGCTGCTGCTGCATCAGCCAGCACACTTGTGTAACAAGTTTTTTTGTGGATCCAGGGTGTGCCTTTGCAAAACCGTTTTCCAGAAACCATTGGCACCTGTAATGCAAATACGTACATTGTTGTCATGTATTCAAACACTCAACTAGCAGCTGTATCCGCAGGCTGCATATGTCTTTGCTGTAATGCATAACCAGTATCTTGTACAGCCTTTTCGCTCTCCCATAACATGCATCCCAGAGTTGCAGCCTCAAGCAGCAGCTGCTTCAGGGTAGTTAGGCTCAATGCTACCAAATCGGGTTCTGGCAACAAGTCTTCTGGACTAGGCTGTGCTGTTTGCCAACCTCGAGCCTGCTTGGAGGCAGCAGACCGAGCAGCTTCTTCAGCAGCTGCAGAACCACAATGACTGTGTGACAAAACCCACTTGTAATTGCATACCACATGCAATGCACAGTTGACAGGTGTTTTTAGCAGCCACAATGCACTGCGAAGCCAGTGTTCAAATACTGCTGGCCAAAGCAGTCTGCCTGGATCTTCTTCAGCCCACACTCTTATATGCCATTGATGCCGCATGAAATGTTGCCTGTCACACAGCTTCAGTACCGAACCGTGTGTTGTCAAGCATTCCCTGATGACCAGCAGCTTCTGCATGCACATTGAATGCGCCATGACCTACATCAAAGCCAATCACTTGCAGCTAGTACATCATGCATGCAGCACTCACTCACTCAGAAGTACTGGCATGCCGGTCCTTCAGCCAACAGCATAGCTTGACCAGCACGTCAACGCCACTCACCAAGTCTGCCTCAAGTACACCTAGAGGGCAGTTGTCTCACTATGCGTGATGAAGGTGAGAGAGCATACCTCCAGGAGGGCTGTAGTGCTCAGCAAGATGAGCTTCAGGCGCAAAATTGGCGCTGGATACAGTCTGAGACAGCTGCGGATACGGCAAAGCAGACACAGCCTCCAGCACAGCTGCACCATCAGCGTCACCCCTTGATGGCGCTGCTGCTGCCGAGCCTTCTCCAGATAATATGCTGCTTGAAGCAGTAGCTGCATCTGTGAAGGTGTCGGAGTCATCTGAGGGTGGGATTGGCAGCTGAAACAACAGGCCAGTATGCCTGACTGCCGCATGCCAAGCTTGTCGCGTCTTCACTCTGCTTGCAACCCTGTGTTGCACAGCCAGTTTGAGCACCCCAAGCTACGCATCTCAGCGCATGGCCAAGAATCACAATGTGCCATAACCATGGAGAAGCTATCCTCTGTAGGTGCCTGAGCAGGCATGCAGCTCTGCTAGCAAACAGCCTTCATGACAGTCATGCCCATGATTGAGACATGTGCACTATGATTTGAGGTATTACGCTGTTTCAGATACACGGCCTGTAATATCCTACAGGCAGTTGCCCTTGCATCAAAAGACAAGGCTGATCAGCTGCAACAACAACACTGTACTGGCAAATGCAGGTTTGAGAGTGCCAATCACATTCATCCAGGTTCTCATTACTTCTGGATGAGTCAGCAGTATCATACATGCAGACTGCATGCATATAAACATGCTGAGCTTACTCTGTGCCTCATTGCAGTACGGTAGGTAAAGCACCTGAGGTCTTGTTCAGGAAGTGAGGCTGCCAGAGTGATGAGCTGATCAGCGTTCTGCCCGGCTGGCAAGCCAAGCGCCTGACAACGTGCCTCCATCTCACGCACAAAGTAGCCATACTCAATAT
>JAABUI010001645.1_pt1 | contig 12781 bp, 13 predicted proteins | sample 5559111 | NCBI WGS metagenome assembly JAABUI01 (sample SAMN10711870, study PRJNA513365) | rock metagenome | isolation source: Antarctica rocks | place: Antarctica: Victoria Land, Buttleship Promontory
CGAATTGCTGGCATGGCTCTGTTGAGTGTACAGCAGAACGAGCACACGAGCTGAGCTGCGCGAATTTTCTCAGAGCGGCGACTGCAATGCCGCTGTGTCTAACAGGGCTACATCATGGTCGAAAGCAATCGCTCTCGGCGTTGCGATGCAACACATCAAGCGTGAAATTGACGGGACGCTCCCTACTCAGTCTCAAAAGCGAGTTGACAAAGTTTTCAGCTGGTTACGCTAGGATGCAGTGAGAAAAGGTGACTAAATGCCTACCGTGGGCAGCTCAGAGGCAAACTTGTGATTGAGTAAATTTGTAATGCCACTGCAGCAACAGGCGGCAAGTCTGCATTGGTATTCGCATTGGTGAGCTCCGCCAAACTGGACATTACAGCACTGTCTACACTACTCGCTGCTACTACTGCTACTGCTACTACTACTGCCGCTGCTACTGCCGTTTCTACCGCTACTGCACTTGCTGAAATAGGGTGATACGGTAGTGTTTGCTGCAGGCTCTGCAAATAGGTATTGGCCAACAGCCATGACCATACCCGCGTCAATTTGGCGAAGGCCATTAGCAGCAGTTCACGCACTGCATGACATTGCAGTCGAGAATTCACACTGTGCTCTGTATCAGGACTTGGTGTCACTCCTGACATACAACGTGACAGAATGTACTTGCTGCCGGTGATACATTACCATTATTTAGTTATAAAGTAATACGAGCTGATAAGAGCAACCATGAGACGACCACAAAAGGCAGCAGACCGCATAGACATGTTGTTGTGCTTACAGTCGCCTTCAGTACATTTAGTTTGCCAGTGTGCAAGGTTGGCTTTCGGAACAATTGCTAACCAGCATGACATTTGTGTGAAGGTCTGCACACGTTTTACATCACCGATACTTCAAGGAATCAGCGCAAGGTACCAGCGCACACATGTGCAAAGCTGTATTGTGCATGCATGTTATCATATGATGACACATTTCGTGCATGTTATCATATGATAACACATTTCGAAGAAGCGACATATTCAGAATTTCCTACACTGCACAACACTAAAAGTTTTTCCCACTCTGATTGGCTACCTAGCATTGCTTGCGGAAGAATCTTGCACTCATCTTGCCTCTGCCTTGGCTTACCTGGGGTACCCTTTGTACCGCATGCCATGCCATCATGATCAACGAGACGTATGCCAAAGTACGGAGGCTAGCAAAGACTCTGAACATGCAGCATTTGGGACCTATGCAACCAGGCCTTGACATATATGAGAGCATGAAGTCTGCTGATAGCATATGTAAATATAGCACCCCTGCTCTCTAGCTTATAACAGGTCTGCGTGAGCGGCTGCCTCATGACCTTCTAGCTCAATGGCTTGTCTGGACGCAACTTGCCAACTTATTCAAGCTGTAAGAAATGCCGAATGACCAACATTATCACCAGTGCATTGTGAGTGAATATGCCATGGAGGTGCAAGAGCTTTGCAAGGCTTGCAAGTAGCTTGGGGGTTTCGTTATTGTTCACGATCGAATGCCTTGATAACAGTCAAGCATGGGACAAGCCTGTAGTATTGGCAAAGCTTGAGACTGATTCATTGCGCCATAGCCAGCAGGCAAAGGCTACAGCTGAGTACTGAGGGCAGGCACGTGCATACTCAAGCTCTGTAGACTAGTCCTGACGGTCACCTCCTGTTCTGAGATACGCAACGAAGAGCTGCCAAAAACGTGAGCACGCTATGCGCTGGACTTCCTATGATGCTGAGGTTGCTGACCAGAGCAGAGAGAAGTATTGCAGCTTGCTTACGTAAGGCACATGCAGCAGGTTCAAAGGCTTGGCAGCAGATCTGACGACAAATTTGGTGCAGGCTGCGTGCATCTTACCCAGTACATTTGCTGGTGAAGAAGGCTGCGAAAACAAGGTTGCACAAAGCATACAGCAGAGGTGACGGACTCCTATGCTGCATGGACATGTTGTCCTCTGTTGAGGCAGCACAGTCTATCCTGCCCAGAGCCACCAACGTGAAGCAGCATTGTGGCTGTTTTTTGACACTGGCAGCCAAAGCAACAAGGCGTCAGTGCAGATCGACGTACGCTTGAACGTCTCTCGGGACGCTCAGCCCGGTCCCTGTGGGCTTGACCCTATCCCGAAAGGTTGTCCCATACCTTGGCAGTGAGGCAAGCCCTGTGAAATATATATATTTGTGTGACTGACTACTGACCACATCCAGATTCCCTAGGTTTCCTGCTATTTGTCATGGTTTCAAAAGCAAACATGTAGGGTTAGGTATGTGTAATGCTTACATAACAGGCCCATTAGTCAAGCATGCTTTTAAGGGTTCGGTTTCAACCCTATTATCCCAGGCTATTTGGATATGTTTTTCGGGACCATGCACCAGCAGGCAGTAGATGGCAACAGGACAGAAAACCATGGTGGTGGACATGCAAGACAATTGCGTCTCTAACGTTCTCACTCACCCACACCAGCGACCATGCCAGAGCCACATGCGCATGAGATCCAAGCAGGGCTCAACCCTGCAATCTAGACGTCTCCTGTGTGCATGCAAGATGCTCGACAACTGCTGTGTGGTGCACCACAGACATAAAAAGAGTGTTGTTACCAAGCCAGTGCTCAAGACTGAGTAAAGGCTGTTTGTTGGGCAAGTCACTATCATTCTGGCATGGTAACGACAGCTCGCAAGCACTTGCCACTGTGCAACATGTCAAATGCATCATCGATCTCATCTAGCTTGTAGTGGTGTGTGATGTAGTCAGCAACACGGAACTCATTCTTCATGTACCGCTCCACCAGGTTTGGCACATCCACACGTGACTTGAAGCCTCCAAATGCTGTACCCCTCCATACACGGCCTACATGGCATGGGTATGTCAGCAAAATAGCTTCAACATTGTGTGCAGGGAAAGCATGTATGGCTGAGTGATACTGCTGCACAGCAGCAGCATGTCGTAAAAAGTATTGTGTTCGTGACAGGCACAAAATCACACAGTCCTTCACAGCTCACATGGCAGAAGTTTTGGTCCATCCTATGCATTGATATGACACATGCAGCTCAGCAGCAAATGCAAGCAGACTACAGCAGTGTTGAGCAGAAGATGTATGATGTTTGTACATAAACAGACAGCGCATCTCACCAGTAACAAGCTGGAATGGCCTTGTGTAAATCTCTTTGCCAGAGCCAGCAATACCAATCACCACAGATTGACCCCACCCCTTATGTGTGCACTCCAATGCCTGTCTCATCACTTTCACATTCCCCAACGCACTCAAATGAGTAATCCACACCGCCAACACCCTCCTCAGTCGTCATCTCTACTATGACCTCTGTGATGGATTTGTCATGGTCCTTAGGGTTGATGCAGTGTGTGCAACCCCACTTCTTGGCCCTCTCAAACTTGCCCGGGTCCATGTCTACACCAATGATCATTTTGGCTCCAACATCACGAAGACCGTCAACACACGCCAAGCCTACTGTCCCCAAACCAAAGACTGCAGCTGTGCATCCCTTTGCTGCCTGCAGTCCTTGACAACCATATTGAGTGGCTTCATGCCTTGCCATTCCTAAGCAGAAACATGCATGCTGACACATATTTGTGGCAACAGAGACTGCTCCCATTTCAAAGATGGCACCTGTGCACCTGCGCCTGCATCATGGGGAGTGAACTAAGTGGAAGCATACAGAATGCAGTGGGCTGACCAAAAGCATAAACAGCAACTGTGACCTTCTATGTTTCACAGTGTGAACCGTCCTGCGCCAACGTATCACAGTGCAATAGTAGGACAAAATTGCATAGGTGCAACATCCATCCCATATCTACATACAGATGACTGCTGCATCTGAATGCATACCTTGTATGACACAACGGTGTCAAATAATGTACGTACCGTGCAGTTTGCAGTGTCATTGACCTTGTCATGCACAGCTATTGCAGATCCTTAAGATGCTGCCACCAAACAGTCTTGCTGTGCCACTCTATGGTGATGATCACTTAATGTTTGCAGCAACATATGCATTTTTTGCAGCAACTGATACATTGCCAGCAAGAGGCTTAGCTGACACAGGCACCAATAGTGCAGCTGACTGCTACAGTGTGTACCTAGCCTACCTTTGCTGTGTTCATGACTGCACCCAAGCCAGTGGCAACACCACAGCCCAAGAGGGACACAGGGTCCAGGGGCGCCTCCTTGTTGATCTTGGCTACACTAACTTCATGTACCACAGTGTACTCTGAGAAGGTGGATGTGCCCATATGCAACAGCCCCACAACAGGTTTCACTTCTTCAAATGCTCAACAGTCAGGGCTGTTTGAGCCAGACGTGGCGATTCATTTGGCGCTGACTTGACGACACACATGAAGCAAACCTCAAGCAACGGTTGCAGAAACCTGCGTTCAATGGCTGTCATCTGAACAAAAGCCTTGTGTGTCATGTGCATGCTAGCATTTTGACTGTTCAGGCGACCCAAACTTATCAGGCAGACCTGCAATGGCAGATGCAAGCTGTACTGCCTGCACAGACTTGTTGAGCAGGCAATCTTGAGTAGCATGGACACAGAAAGCAGTCAAGTGCATTCTGCCCTTAGGTGAAATCGGTAGTGCAATTGGTGCGTTTGGGAATGGACGCAGAGTTGGCCTGGAGGGCATGCACATGTTTAGTACAGACATGGCTTACAAAGTGATAGATGGGTTTGCCCTCATATGAGAAGCGGGGCTTATCGTCTGCTTGCATGATCCCCTTGCCAGTCCAGTTGCGCACCGCCCCACACAAATTTGTCTTGTTGCTGCGGCACATCTTGCACTTACCACAGACTATTTGGTGGTGCAGCTTAGGCCAAACAGACAGCAAGTGCCATGATGGTTACCTGATAGCATGGGATTACATGGTCGCCAGCCTTGACAGACTCTACACCCTCACCAACGCTTTCTACCACACCTGAGGCCTCATGACCCACAATTGCGGGAAACAAGCCTTCTGGGTCTGCAGCGAATGTCAGACCATTGTGCTTGATTTGATGCTTTGTACGACACGTGCTGTGATCACTGCACGCTGGCTGAAGAAGACTTCACCCACCTTCTCCTGACAGAGTAAATGCATCTGTGTGGCACAGCGCGGCTGAGTGGATCTGCGACAAATGCAAAACGAGTCAGCATGGTCTTGGGTCCTGTAAGAGCGTGACACAGAAAGCACATATGGCGCTTGCCTTGATGCGGACTTCTCCCTTCTGAGGAGGTGCGACCGTGATTGTCTTGACCTCCAAAGGCTTCTTGGCCTCCCACGCAATGGCTGCCTTGCATTTAATCGGCTGCAGAACCACACATGCTGACTTCTGGATCTGACTGTGTAGATGTCCTTCTCGCCAAAACCAGCGTCAATTGCAACCTGTAGCGCTACAGGTTAAGGGTTGACTCTGACTGTGCTTTGACCTAGGAAACCTGCTATAACCTGGGTACCAAGTTCACTGCTGTGCAGCAAGCAAAAGACATAGGCAAGCAGGGCTCACAAGGCCAGTGTTGTCTGTGTAAAATGCCAGCTTCCTTTCCCTGCATCCAGTTCATCCGGCAAAGCAGCATGCTGCTAGCTAGACCATTTCTACAGAAACTCAGAAACTTTGCCAGTTGAAGCAAAGCTTGTGCAACTAGCAGGCCTCTGTTTTCAGTTCAGTCACTTGCAAGTGGACAAAATTTTGCCAGGGTGGTTGCCATTTGACTTTTAAACTTTGACGGCAGAGAAAAAGACAAAGACAAAGACAAAGACAAAGACAAAGACAAAGACAAAGACAAAGACAAAGACAAAGACAAAGACAAAGACAAAGACAAAAATAATCCACAACTCTGCTCCTGCGCATACCTACGGCTGCGCATACGGCTGGTTCGGGCCCATTCAGTATCCCCAGTACTTAATCGCTGTACCTAATCTCCTAATTACTTAGATACATAATTACAAAGTTTTTATAGAAGGAGTGAGTTAAGCGCTAATCTTGTATATCGAGGAGGAGTTCCGGGAATTGGTAACTATGACTGAGGCCCTTGCTGGCTGGCCCCCTACACACGCACACACTGCCTGTTTGCCCTTATTTTCAGGGTTGGGTTGGGTTGGGGTTTCCCCAACCAGACCCTGAAAATGTATAGAAAATTGGTCGCCTCTATCATAATCCAGAAAATTCTATAGAATTAGCTAAAACCTTCTTCTGCAGCGCTAGAGCTGCAGAACTCTGTACCCAGACTTTCCTTCGTCTGCCCTAAATCATCTATAGATCAGCGCCAAGACACTGTAGGGTCTGCTGCAGAGTCCTGCAAGGTCTATAGCAAGCAACAGTGTTCTTGGCTAGATGTACAGAGGTCTATGCCAGATGCTGCATCTTGCACGCAAAGCACCGTGACTTGGCAAGCTTTCTCTGCCTAACAATGAGTACGAAAAGCGCAACCAGCAGCTGTGCATGTGATCAGTCCCGCAAACAAATAGATGTACTATACAACTCCTAATTATACCTGGCACAAAATCAGGCGCAGCAGGCTATATCTTGCTTGGTAGTCATGGTTTCCCATTGTTGCTGGTCGTTGGGCTGGCTCTACTCATGTTGGTAGGGCTGGCAGGGTGTGTACTTATTACAACAGTGGTGCCCTTGGTGATGAACAGCATCTAGTTTTCGAAAGTGTTGCCCTTGATTCATTGCGGCAGCGCTATTCTGATTTGTTCACGGTTGCTTCAGACACCATGCGGTCCTTTTTCGCACAGCAGAATCATATGAGAGTGTTTTTCTATGTCATGGATTGTGTTGATTGTAGTCCTTCTTGCCGTCATTGGCACAAGTGATCAGCCTTGTTGGCTGGCAGAAGCTTGTACCCCCTTTATTTGTAGTATAGCTATATATAGCCTATAGGCTGCATCTGAGAGCATATGACTAACGGTGTTTGCTCGCATCTTTGCTAACCCTTCACGATTGAGAACAAGAAGAGAAGACAAAATTTCATGCTTTGGCCAGACAACAAGTATCATAACCTGTGCCAGGAGAACAAGGATCCTGGCAAGCACTGATGTCGAATTCAATGAGCCATAGCAATTTGTCTGCTGTCGCATGCACGTGTTGCTCAAAATGTTGCGGTGCACGGTGCAAAACAGATGACCTCCAAGGAACGGTGTCAAATATAGACAGGCCTTCAAACAACATTATATTTTGCGTGTGTCCATAAACCACAATCACCACAATGATGCTTGTGCTAAAGCTGCGGTGGCAAACTCCCCAGCCAACAAGTGGTCAGCAAAGGATGTGATGACTACATCAGCACAGACTGCAGCTGTCTTGATAAGCATGCCGAGCTGCCACAGATCTGTTTTACATGTATAAGGTTCTATTCTGTGCTTTACCCCATCTGGCAACAGCTTCCCCTCCCACCATACTAATTGATTTGTTCTCCCGGCTAGTTCCCAGTCAATCAAGAGCCAGCCATTGGTGACTCTGACCACATTGTCGAGGCGGATGTCGCGGTGCACAAAGTCATGCTCATGGATGTGCTTCAGGGTTGTCAAGATGCAGGAGACAAGGCTGCGTAGTTGTGCTGTGCCGGTAATGCGGACAAGGGCCCCCACTGGCTCCAGTCTGAGTTTTACAGAGCAGCTCCTGCTTCTGCGAAATGCTTTCCTTTGTTTTGACATGGGGTGTTTCAGCTTCAGTTGCTCACCATTCACCTGCACATGACCTGCCTGAGGACACGCTTGATACAATGTAAAAGTTTTGAGAGATGTGATGTGCTGTGCATAAGACCATTGAAAATCAACAATGCAATGCAAACTCCAAATGAAGATACATAAATCATTGCACATGAGTTTCGCTGACCTCTAAGGATTTGCATCGGATAGCGCCAGACAGTTGAAGATGTTGCAGCAAGCCGTACACGTCAAGGAGCTCCTGCACATGCTGCCCTGGAACTGTAAACCGCTTCTCAACAACTTTGAATCGGAGCGTAATCTCCACTTCGCTTTGCTGGTGGCCAGCTTCATCAGCTGCAAACAACTTGAAGGACAAGGGTCAAAAAGTGCACAGACTCCTCAAGCCATCTGCTCAATGCAAGGGTACTTGAGGTGCAATCGACAGGAGCTCGTTTGCATACCAGAAGGGTACATGATAGCCTCAAACATTAGTATCATTTTATTTGACTAGTATCTGCTAATCGTCATGCGTATGCTATATTTGCATAAAATCTATTGACAGTCAGGCGTATGCTTATCAGGAACTGCAACAAGATCGAACTTTACCTGGATAGGGTGAGAGCCTCTTGAATGGAACCAAGAGCTGAGCTGGAGGAGGTGGCGGCAGCAAGGACAACACATGCACAGTTCTAAGCCATCTGATCAGATTGATGAACAACTTGACAATGCGCTGCCGACCCACCAAGTCCACCATCTGCACTTTCCACTTGAGATCTTGTCAAGCATGTCATTGTACACAAGCTGGTCATTTGCGACTCCACAAAGCATTATTTTGTTGCAATCAATGTTCAAGGCACGTTTGGTACTCGCTGCATGACTCACCACAAACTCTGGTATCAGTGGCTCCAGCCGTGAATTTTGAGAAAGGTTGAGCGCAAAGACGCTGACAGCATCTGCAGCTGTGGCAAACAAGATCAAGTAACCCAAGTCGCCATACACTGCAGCATTTGCGCCCTTATGCTTATCTAAGAGCTCTTGGACAGCTTTTTGCATAAGCTCCCGCTTAGGCTTGTCCTCCCCACCAACCACCAGTACATTGTCCAGATGTTGCATGTAATCGCGGCGCTTGTCAGCTATGGTAATGCTGGCATCTTCTTTGTCCCTGCAGAATGCTACGTTTGCTTGAACGTGCCGATGCTCCCTCAAGGCGAAGCACTTCAACAACGGCAACACACCTGCTTTCAGAGATGTTCAAGCCCAGCTGACGACCAATGACTTCAGGTAGACCATAGCCGACAGTTGCCCAAAATGGGGTATAGAGAAGCTCAGTAGGAGAACCTGTAGGCCAAGGTATCTGCAACGATTTCACCAGGGTTGAAGCCAGCAGAGGAGCTGAAGCAGTAGTCTCTTCAACAAACAAGTCTGGATACAGTTGATATACACTCTGATATGTTGATGGTGGCAGAGGGACATGCGCTGCAAATGGCGACTCTAGCAACTTGGTGAGCTGTGGAGCACTCAGTTGCCTTGGGAAAGTGGCTTCATCAAAAGGTGCAAACAAAGCGTCCATGATGGCTCGGCTATGATCTGCCAAGGCTTGTGTGGTGCCTGCATGTGTGTCAATGCTGAATGAGGGTCATAATCTGGACACAATTTACAGCAAGGCAACAACTTCTACACCTTGAACAGCATATGTATGCTAGTTGTGCAGAGAAAACAAGTGTTATGTGATGCCCAGCATGGTGGGGTGGAGGGAAAGAGGAGATAACATCGCAGACGGCGAGGGGACAGCACAGTGTGGGAAATGAGCCCTCACACGATGTGCACAAACATGTATATGCGGTTAAGTCAGTTTTGACATGGCAAGCAGTGCTGACCTGGTGCTTGGGCTCGCAGGAGAATTGTCTGCTGCTCGCGCAGACTGTTCATTTCCTTGCGCAACTCCACCAAACTGTTACGCAGGAAGTCCACTTCTTTGCTGTCAGTGTTTGCCCTTGCCTTGGCAAGCTCCCCATCTGCCTTGTCTATCTGAGTTACAACTTTGTTTATTTCTTGCTGGACTGCCTGCAACTGATTGTGGCTTGTCATCCTGCAACAGAATGTGGTTTGTCACGTGCAGCATATGGTGGGTGAAGGCAACGAAAAGTCCAGAAGAGCAGCAAAGTCAGGGTCCTTTGAAGCTGGACTGGAAAGTCAAGCAGGGGTGTGTCAGGCTGCAGCAGCTAGCAGCTGAAATCAGTACCTGAGGTCCTAGCTTGGCGGCTTTGATGGTGCGTCAAGGGGAACATCAGGGTTTCAGCACTTGACCACAACCTCGCCTGCGTCAGTTGCTCAAACTCTTTTCTAGTTCAGGATTGATTGCGCTAGTCTCACAAAAAAAGGACCACATTTGGGATCTTGCCCAGCTTGGTATCATGAGGAGCGTGCTTGCAACACGTGAGATTCCACATGAGAAGCTACATAAGACCAACAAGCTACTAGTGGATTGAGCAGCTGACTAGCCTGCCTGTTGATGTTAGAAGACATAAATAGCTTAATACAAGGCTCGCTATACATGTTTGTTGCTCCAGGGGTTTAGCATGCGCCTAGGTTTGTAATCATCATGAAACACTGTATTGGGCTGCATTACAACTCAGCATGCTCCAAGTTGAGCCCAGAGGGTGACAAAAGCAGGGACACCACATACTGGCCCATTGTTTGCTGGACACAGTAGCAAAGGGCTCACAACAGTGACGCAAACAGGCTGGACAATATTGATACTTGAAATAAGTCAACCAGCAAGGCAATGGAAAGCTGGTAAGTCCCTTGACATGCAACACAAACTCCAACTTTGGTGACAGAACAGACCTGAGGGTGAAGCTTACCTGAGTGGGTGCCAGCAGAGTGTTGAGGCAGCAGCTTGCCAGCTTCAAGCCCAGAACACATTGCTGAGTTGAATTCACGAAGCAGCTCTTGCAATGCTATTTACCTTGCAGCCTGTGAATCCAGAAATGAGATCTGAGACGCACGAGAGAACAAGCACTTGCATGACCAGTGAATAGAGAGTTGTAATGTATGGAAGTTGGAGTATGCACAACATGTTGAAGCAGACACCCTAGGTGGCAAGGCCACCTGTGAATCACTGCATTGCCCCAGAGATAATGCTTACACACTCCTTGAAAATAACTGCTCATAGCAGTGGCACACACGCTACATTGTGTTAATAGCAGCCTCCAGTGGCAACTGCTTGAGTAAACTACACCAACGAAGGCTGTCAGGCAGCAGCTCACCAGAATTCAGGTGAGGGTTGAGTTTTGTCTGTTGGGAGCCTTGTCTGTTGGGAGGCGCTTACGCTTGGAGATACCTGCACAGGCAGAGTACATGTTGCTCACTAAGGCTTGCTGTCGCCTCTGCAAGCTGACAACCAGACAGAGCAGGTTTGCCATAGAAGCATGTGGCTCTTGCGTAGTCTGCAACTTGCCGCTGGGAGAAGCAACGCCTGGAAACCTCGTATTGCGCTCTGCCGACCGAGCTCTGCAATCTTCAGGACTGGCTGAACAGGCGACTAGTAAGATGATCCTTCACCGCCTGCAAAATGACAGGCGCTCATGAACATAGCCGCAAGTCGCCATCACACTCGAGTCCAGAGTTATTTTGAATGCGCAACCTCTCAGCAACAGGCCCTCGAAGTGCAAGTACTGGTCGAGAAAGCCCCACAAGATACCTATTTACGATTATTCGGCGGTTTGCAGGCACTGCCAGTGACGCCAAATCAGTAAAAACTGGTAGCTCAGCGTTAGTTTATTGCTTTCAATAGTGTATCAGGTGTCGATAGGACAATTAGCTAATTTGCCAAACCCTGATGTAAGCTGAACCCATCATTGTCAAACCGATGGGTTGTAAAGCATCTCTAGAACTAGAAATTGGATAGAATGCAACGTTGTATTTTGCCCTAGTATCACCGAACTGTCGAGAAGCTTCACGAGCTCGCGTGCCTCCGTGTAGCCACCGCTCAATCAATCAATATATTTAATGTCCTGGGGGGCAACTGGGACGTCCCAACAGACAAAAAGTTCAGTTCAATGAACTCTTACAGTGCTTCCTACATGCAAAGCATTTCCTAAGTAAACCACCAAATGTATTTGGTTGACACACAGACATAAAGTCTGCAATAGTACAACAGTGCTGCAAATTTCGGTCCAAATTTAAATGCTGTGACCTGATATCATATCAGCAGTGTGTCAGGCGAATGAACAGGAGGGTTAGGGCGAGGGCGAATGGGCGAAAGGCGAAGGGCGAATGCTGGCGAAAGGTCTAGAACTGCAACATTTTTCACCACAGTGGTGGCGAATGTTGGCGAGTGCTGTGTTTCAAGGCCAGACTCAGCCTGATGTGAACTATCAAAATTATTGCTGCCACCTCTAGCTCATTGTCCACAGTACATTGATATTGTGACATGTAAAGTAATCTCAAGCAACATGCAAGCCTTGTTGATGTTCATTCCGATCAAATTGTCTAGGTCGACCTCGTACTCCTCATCATTGTCACCAAGTACACGTGCAACAGTAGCTGATGATGAAGCTTGAACTTTGGTGAGGCTTCATCCTCAAAGTCTATATCTACCATTGGTCGCTCATGACTGACAAGGTTTTGCTTGCTGAGTCAGTGCGTGTCTTTGATCAGAAGGGTTGGCTTTGCTGCAGTCTACAAGATGCCGCTTCATTTGTTGAGGCTTTCCTAGCAGGCTGGTGCCGCATGCTTTACACGCTGCATCGTAATTTCTATGCAACTTGAGAGCTTCTGCTTTGCTCAGCTTTTGCTTATTGAAGTAGGCCCAGATGTCACCCTCAGGCGTGTGACCCTTGGAGAAGTCAGAGCTGTGCGCCTGGTCACCTTCAGTGAGATCAATCTCAGGCGCAGAAGCGGCAGGATCCATGGCACAACCTAGAATGCGCAAACTACAGCTATTTGGCCCGGTTTTGAGCGCAAAAAGGGTATTAGGGTTTTTGCAGGGTTTGAGCATTCGCCCATTCGCCAAAGGGGCCCTTTGGCTCGGAAGTTCCGAGTCGGAACGGGGCTTTCGCCCCCTTTCGCCCAGGCGAGCTTTCGCCCACACACTGCATATCAGTGATATGGCTGTACGCTGGGCAATCA
>JAABUI010001649.1_pt1 | contig 12749 bp, 16 predicted proteins | sample 5559111 | NCBI WGS metagenome assembly JAABUI01 (sample SAMN10711870, study PRJNA513365) | rock metagenome | isolation source: Antarctica rocks | place: Antarctica: Victoria Land, Buttleship Promontory
TCATCCTGCACAGAGTAATTTCAAAGTACTTTCGGTTCCCTCTGTCCGTTCTTCCAGTATATGGTCTTGATCCTTTTCAGATAATTGGTCAGTCATTGATGACTGTGTCTGGTGCAGAGAATCTGTGTAGCATCAGTTCTTGCAGGTCATCGGAAACATAGGTACTTCATGATTTTTGGTAAACGATGTCTCCGGCCGACGGCGTGAATTCAGTGACTTACTCATCTCGTCAGCCAGTGGAAGATGCGGTATCTGGTCGTCGAAGGCCTTGACCTTCCAAGCAATGGCCTCCAATCTCTCTGAAGAAGGTGAAGAGTCTTCCCACCAGCGCTTGAGTTTGTACGGGAAATTGGTGGAATCTTCTTTGGTCATCGACTGCATATGTGTTGGTTTCAATGCCAGGGCGCAAAGTAAGAATCCTTGGAGACCCAGCATTTCGCGAATGTTTCTGAGCATATAGTATACTTGTAATGATCGTTTGCTCTTCTCCCTCTGCACTCTCGCACTCAAGGTCGTGGAGGAGTCCTCTTTGATAAGCTCGAAGCACTTCTGTATTGCTGCTTCTTGAGTGTCCGTCAGTCGAAAGGACTCTTCCAAACTCAATGCCGCAGCTTGTACTGCTTTGAGACCCTCATCAATGGATAGCTTGCTGCGCTGCCGTTTGCGAGATAGATTGGGACTCGCGGGATTCACTGAAGCCTGGCTATCTCCAAGCATGTTCCCCACTCCGCTACCACTACCTTCGCCAAAAGCGGCAGAATGCCGTGGAGGAGCCGTATCCATGTTCCCTGCAGATGCTGACCTAGTCGTTCGGCCACTCGTTTCTCGCATTGGCGTAGAGAATATCGAAGGTGCGTTGTGGTGCGGCATGGTATATTGATTGCGGTGAAGCACAAGGCAGTGCACTGTGTTGCGGTTCTGAGATTGGGCTACGGTGGGCTGCGGCGTGTTGCGGCGGGTAGCGATCCGGTCGGGGCATCTTTTCCCGAAGTCCGATCCGCACTTCAATTTGCAAATCAGGAATCTTCACGCAACAGCATACACTATCGAACTGCTTCAATTGCTCTCTTCAACCCTCTCGTAATCTCGCTCTAAAGAATTCTGTGCGTCCTTACATATGTTGATGCATGACATGGCGCAGGCAAGCTTCGCTAGCCCTGCGGCGGCAACAGCGAAGACGTACGGCCGTACATGTCTGACGCACACACAAGGCCGGTGGGCCCAGACGATCCGTCTTAGTCCTCGCACTCGTACATGGAATGCTATTCTCACTATTTAATGCCAAAAAGGGAAAAGACTCTGCAGAGGATACGTCTGCGGCGCGTAGACGGAGATGGAGTTGGTTGAGCTCTTCCAGGAAGACATATAATGGCTCCTCAGCTCTGTTCGAACCTCGTTCTTTACCTGCTCATCAGCACTGCAGTCCAGATCAAAGGCCTGTACCCAAATTTTCTTTACAAAAACACCCATAGATATTTTTCCTTCGGGGTTGCTCTTTCACCGAGACAATGGCGCCAACGGATGTTGTTGTCCCAAAACCGCCTACCTCTCCACGACCGCCGGAGACCCCTCCGAGCAGCCCTGCACTGCCTGCATGTGAGCAGGTGGTTACCTTGAAGCATGTTCAACAGTTTTTCGAGCTGCTGAAGACAGTTCAAACCGTACAGCCTCCAGGAGAAGCCCCTCAGCCCGTCAAGACCGAAGAAACATCCGGAGACACGCAGCAAGTTGCAGCCAGAGCCTCAAAGCTAGAGTTCAAGACCGTCAGTGAGATGTAAGGGTGATAAGGTTTTGGCTTGACTGGCGAGACTCGCTGACATCTATATGCTCGCAGCTGGGATGCAAAGACATACGAGTATAAAATCGAGGAGTCAATCAAACCGTCCAATGCAGTGACCGACCTGGATCAATACGTCTTTGTTGTTCGCCAGCGAATTGGTGATTACACCGATGCCTGTGCACACCTCCTCTGCCGACGGGGACGGCCTAGACAAGAAGACGTTGGACCCAACATACTACGTTGATATCAAATCAGAAGGGCTGCGAGACATCTTGAGGACGGTCCTACGAGACATCCGCACGGTCAACCTGAACGAAGACAAGCCTACTGTAAAGCTCTCCTCCGGCCTATTAGCTTGAGCCTTCCGCTGACTGGAGCCCAGGTTGAACGAAACCTGCTGTACAACTACCTACATGAATTGGAATCGTATCAGAGCAACGCAAATACTGGCACTACACACAATGCTACCTGCCTCAAGCACTTAGGCCTCTTGGTCGACTTCATCAAAACAACCTACCATTCTACGGCTCAGCGCCTTCTCTCGCTTTTGGAGAATGACGAAATCACCTATGATTTGCTTTGGGCACTCTTCACGCCAAACTCGACGGCCTACACGACTTGCTTTGGTACCGACAAACCACGGTGCGTGATATATGATGCCGGCGAAGAGCAAGAGACAAGCAATGGGTTGAAGTACTACAAGATGGAGTGTCGGTATCTAGATTACGACGGCCAAGTGTTTGGGGAAGCATCGATCAATCTTGCCATCGTGAAATTCCGTGGGAAAAGGCGCATCAACACGCTGAACGCATTTCCTCTTCGGTACCATCCGGACGAACGAGGGATGAAAGCCGGACTTGTTGAATGCGGCCGAAAATTCGTCTCCATGCTCGGAGCTCACCATCGTCACTGCCGAGGTACGGCATTCTACATGGAGGACGGAGAGCCCGTCAAGGTGTCTGTCGACAGCCGGGTCATGCTTGATGCTGCTTTTTTCCGGAAGATGAATCCTAACTATACCAGACCGCAACCCCATGAACTGGTCAGGAAGAAGATGGATAATGATGGGTACTTCGATGCTTTCTCAGAGTCTTCTAGTGAACGAACCCTGGACCAAATCAAAGGCAATGGCGTGGAACCGACCAAAATTGAGGAGAAAGACTTACTCATCTGCTGTCCAACCGTGCCAGGTTTCGGTCTTGGAGACAAAACGTGGCGTATGATCGTGTCCCTTCTATGGTGCGGTGACAGCCAAACTGATCCGTTGATATATAGTGGAGTTTGCCATTGCCGATATCGAAGACGTCAAATGGTGCTCAACACCTTTCGATTGTTTGACAATCCCCGATGAACAGAAGGAGGTCATCATAGCCCTGGCGGAAACTCGTCTGGGTCTGGTGCCCAGCGTCCCATTTGATGACTTCGTGACGGGCAAGGGACGAGGCCTCAATGTGCTTTTGCAGTAAGACGCTCAATGCTCCTCTCGGAAACGACTGACGTGTCACTTAGTGGAACGCCAGGCGTCGGAAAGACCTTGACGGCGGAGGCGGTGTCTGAGCATCTTCAAAGGCCGGTCTATTCCGTAGGTACATCTGCTTTGAGTCCTTCCACGATCCTGTCTGACTCTTCAGATCTCTGCCGGAGAATTGAGCCTTGATTCAGCGACGATGGAAGTTCAGCTTTTGCGCGTCTTCCAGACCGCCAACCACTGGAATGCCCTCATTCTTCTGGACGAAGCAGACGTATATTTGGAACAACGCTCGAAGGCGGATGTCGCTCGCAACAAGCTGGTCTCGGTGTTCCTTCGCAAATTGGAATATTGCGATGGTATCATGTTCCTCACCACAAACCGAGTTTCCAACTTCGATGACGCGATCCTCAGCAGGATCCATCTCATGTTGAAATACCACGAATTAGATGCTAATGTGCGAAGCCAAATCTGGGAACATATGCTCCACAGGGCCCACACGTCTAAAGGAGGAGCGGTGGTGACTCGCAAAGAAATAGGACGCTTGGCCACCACGGAACTCAACGGTCGACAGGTAGGTTTGCTATGTAGTACCTCTGGAGACTCCTTCCACTGATCAACTGTCTATAAGATCAAGAACGTGGTCACCATAGCCCACGCTCTAGCTACCAAGAAAAATTCTCCGGTGGCCTACTCCCATGTCCTGCAGGCGGTCAAGGCGAGCGAGAACTTCATCCGCGAATTCAACGGCACGAGCGTTATTGAGAGTTTATACCATTGAGCTCAGGACCGATAAAATCAATTTGTTCACACGCTTTCATCAGCTCAAATTTGAGAGTCTGAGAACATAGGGACGATCTGCTTCTTCTATATCCGCCGTCACCCTAACATGCTGCTGGCCAACATGTTTCTACAAGTTCTGTCTTTTTTCCGTTCAGTTCATCCGTTGCGATACTCGAGTTCAGTAATATCTTTCCTGCGTTCGGCATTTCAAGTCCCATTTGCGTCACAGTACCTAAGTTGTCTATCTTTCTACTCGTGCCGCGCTTTGCCTGCATTAGCCGCTTGCCTTTTTTGCCTTGTCGACTTCGTGCATGACAATGCAGGGGCCTATGTCCAGACATGGCTCCACTTCGACCGTCAACAGCCTCGAACTTCACCGCTGTTTGACGCCGGCCAATTCACTGGCCTCTTCCCCTTCCACACTCGTCGAGCTAACGCCTCCAAACTCCTACGCATCATCAGTGAACGACTCGATACTGCCCGGGTGGGACGCTGAGGCTGAGGAGATCCTTCGAGGCACAGATCTTCAGGTTATTCAACTTCTTTGCCGATATCGTACGTACAGGGATGACAGCATTCCAGGTTCAATCCTTCGAACGAGATGGGCACCTATATTGGACAGCTTCCTCCTGCGGCTGAGCGCAGGAACATACAGTCGCGGAGATGTAGCTGATATGGATCTGGATCAAAAGGTTCAGGAGATACTGCAACGGCTTGTGCTATCTTTTCCTGTCGAAGACCCTGGGAAGCATTGGGCATCACGTGCGGTGTTACTGGAGTCGGACGCGTCGTGTGTTGCCTTGCAGCTGAATGAGGAAAGCTTGTCGCGGTTCAGGAAAATTACATATTCGGACTATGTTAGAGAGGCACTCTATCCCGAGGAGTATGTCGATTCTGTGGAGGATTACATTGACTGGCACAACGGCCTGTTCAATAAAGTATTCGACCGCTTGGAGAACTTCCCGAACGAGGTAGAAAAGTATGCTCAGATTGAACAGGTGAGTGCAGCCCCAACCCTACCATTTCTTTCGTTGACCGATGCAATGACAGCGATTACATAAAGGGAGCCCCGTGCATTGGGCGGTCTCCCAAAGCCTGCTGCTGGCACTGTCTCATCGCCCGATTACGGAAGTTGCACCTCAACCCGACCTTGGATTTATCTACCGCCCACTCCGCGAATTTTTCAGGCATCGGGACCGAAACCTCGCCAAAACCTTGAAACAACTCGCTGTGCTAGAGGCGCGCTTTCAACGATTATACTTGTGGGAGGAAGGGATCGATCAGACACATCTCTTCGACACAAGCACCGACTTTTACGACCGCGCCACGACCACGCCTCCTCAAGACTTGGCACACTTTCTCACCGACTGTGACATTGCTGCGTTCTGTTCACTTGATCCTCAGAGTATCATCAGCGAAGGTCCTTACCTTCGGCAGATGCATAGACGATGGGACCGGCTGTGTGGAGCGGCACAAGAAGTTATCGCGGTTGAGAGCCGCCTCGGTCCTCTTCTGGCCGACCTTGCTGAGGCGAGTTTATTGACCTTGCTGCGCTCTCAACTTGCTGACACCCGTATTAGGAATTACGTCTTAGACGGAACTTCTACAGCCTGTGCGCTGTACTTCAAGCTTTACGAGCAACCGGCTTCGATGAATCTAAAATACCACACCTCTTTATTCTCATCGACACCGACCGGAATTACGTCTCTTACCGGGAAACGTACGGCACCGAGTCTTCCGTTTCTGCCTCCTCATATCAGGCAACTCAGACATGATACAGAGAAAGCGGTATCGGAAATTTATTCTTTTGTATTGTACAAGGACTCGAGAGTCTCAGTGCAGGCCCAGAGCCTTGAGCAGCGGGAGTTTTCCTTCGATGGGAAGCAGCTTTCATGGAGTGCTTGGACCCGGGTCAAGATAATGCAGCGTATTCCCTGCTTAGCCGCAAGGCGCGGCAGAGAGACGAGCGAGGAAGCGCCGCGTCATACTTAAACCCTCTCGAAAAGACCAGCAAGGACCGTAAAGGTGTAAAATCTTGGCATCAGAGTCAATCACTTTTTCACGCGACAAGTCTTGCCAGTCTGAGTAACAGCAAATCTATATAGCTCAATCCTTGAACGATCATTGCAAAAGTGCGAGTGAGTCCATACCTCGCGACTGAGCACTTCGCTAGCAAAAAGTAGACCGAACATCACATGGTGACGAGAAGCTCATACGAAGCGGCTTTTGAGACTCATGAAGAGGAATCAATTGCGCACCCGAAGGGTTGGTTCCAGCGAATGCGAAACCCAGAGTCAAACACATGGACCGCAGTGATCACCTCAGATAGAATCAAGAACATGTTTCCTTCTTCTACGAATAACAAACGGTCACCGACCCTTGTCTGTATGTGCCGGTCTTCCTCTTTTGCCTCCCCACTGCGCCTGGCGTTTGACCTCAAACTCCCGCAGCAGTTCCTGCGCATTTCCTAACTCGTATTCGAGCAGCCATGTTTTCTTCCAGCACACCTTGTATTCATAGCCCTTTCCCCTTCGTCTCTTGCCAACGATCCTTACGATCTCCCACTCCTCTTCATCCAATGCTGAACCTCCTTGATCCTGAGGCTGCTCGTGGGAAAGTGGGGTGGCGGCGGCAACGCCCAGGGGATCGACAGTCGCTGTTGCTCCGTGATCACCTCCATGAACAGCTTGCGTTCCTCGATCCTGGGGTAGTGCGACACTGGGAGGGATGGGGCGATCAATTGGGGAGGTGGTGGGTTCGGTAGTAGGTGCGGTGGTAGGTTCGGTGGTAGTAGCAGGACTCAAGCAACCGTGTGTCTTTGGCTGTTCCCTTGGTTGGGAGCTTTTGAGGTGTACGGTGCCAATCTCAGACTCTATGCTCGTAGCCCTGGTAGAACCGCCAGTTTTGCCAGTCTTTTCTTCGTCATCCTCCACCACGAAAGGGTCACCTGAAGTATGTCAGAAGAAATCCCGGGTGCTGGTCAGAAATGCGCTGGGAAGCATACCTTGACTGTCACCAACTTCACTGGATCGATTTGAGCTTGTTGTATTTTCGCGTCGCTGGAAGTTTCCCAGTCAAACATGCGGCGGACGTTGAAGGCGTACTGTTCATATTCGCCTGCTTCGGTGTGCTCGCTCGACTTCTCCAGAACATCCCTGTGCTCATCATTGCTCCACAAGCGATCAACCCGTATGAACTCCGCCTTGATACCTTTCTTCTTCTTCTTCTTCCTCTTCTTCTTCTGCTTAGCCTGCTTCGCTGCTTTCGCTCTCTCCTCCTTGGCGCGCGCCTTTCTCCGGAGCCCAGTCTTGCCAGGGACAGTGCCATAATCAGAATCGGAATCCCAATCTTTTGCCCTTTTAAATTTGGCTTTCTGCCCCACGCTCGGCTTCTTGACTTTCCTTACCTTGACCCTCTCCCCCTTCTTGCCTTCAGAAGAGCTAGAGTCCCCACTGGAACCAAGGTCACCACCATTCGTTTTGCCCTTTTTCGATTTCGCCTGTCTGTTCTTCCTTAGCTTCCTCGCTTCCTTCATCACTGCGTAAAGTCCCCTCTGAAAAGCTTCGTAGCCTTCCCCTTCTGATGAAGCATCGGAAGACGAAATGGACTCGCTAGAACTGGAGCTTTGGAACGAAGAATCCTTCTCGCTGTCATTGCTGTCGTCGCTGGAGGCGTGCTTCTCTCGCCTAGAACGGGAAAGCTTGGACTTCGGTGTAGACTTCATCATTGGCAAGACCTAAAGATTCTTGGATGTTTTATTCCTTTGTGTTGTGGTGGCTCTGGGGACTTTGTATGTGCCGGGAGCAGACTTTTGAAGTAGGAAAAAGAGCGGATGGTGAGCAGAAAAGGACAGGATTACAACTTGCAGTGCTTGGCATGTGACCAGCTTTGTCACTGCTAGACCACAATCTCGGTTGTCTGGCATACTTGCGGATCGTTGCCAGTACAATAAACCGGTGTACTGAGAGAGCTCCACATTTTGTTTGGTTTAAAGCAAAGCGAAAGTCCGGTGAACAGCTCTCCACCCTTCTAAGGAAATAGAACATTCCGTATCGCTTGACACAGAGGTTTGATACTGTCGAATAGTGGCGCAAATTCTCTCATGATGAACGCAAACCCTTTGTTCTCGCCCTTGTTCACGATGGTGCTTGACGCATGTAACCACGCCCTGTGGTGGGGTAAAATGCCAAGCAAAGACCCAATCACATGACGTGGCCGGATAACCTACGCTTCTCATCCCTCTATTCGCTAAGAGGACTCTTTACGCCCCACAATCACTTCTGACGGCTTACAGTGGATTTAGGCATCGGCTGGAGCAGTCTACGCGCTGCTAATACACATCCGACATCACAAGGTTGTACACTTTTCAATACCGGACGCTGTAGGACTGACGCTCATGCTCGCCAGGCTTCCATTGCAGACTAGGACAGACGGACAATATCCTGCACTCCCGTACTCCCAAACCATCTTGTGCCTATCAAATCGCCATGTCCACGACCAAATCAGCCCTCTCGCATCTGGCGCAGGAACCATTAAGCAGCAACGACCAGAAAATCTTGGCAGGAATAGAGGATTGGACGTGCAAGGCAAAGTTCGAAAAGATAAACGTGGATAATTTCGAGCTATGTGTGGACGACGGATTATCTGGAACATACACGTTGCTTAAAGACATGGAACTTGTTCAAAAGGTGTGGCAAGATGTCCTCGGATTAGGGTTACCGTTAATACATATATTAGTTTCCAATCCGCCGATGGTCGATAATCCGAATACCAGGTCCTAAGTCCTCACCATTCTTCAGTTCAGAAGGGAACGCCTTCATCTGCCCGATAAGGGTTATACAAGGAAAGCCAACGATTTCAAAATCGCCGTTGATCGTCAAAGAAAGAACATATATTACCATGGGAGTGGATATCTCGCCAAGCCTAGATCTTCTTTTCCTTCTCTTGTAAATCAATTTTACCTCAGAAGGATCTAGGGTCGGGTTCGGAGGAGGCATCATTGAAGAGTCTCGAGTCTAAGGATTGGGAGAGTGGCCAGGCGTCGTTGAAGAGATGCGGTTCCAAGGGTTGGGAGAGTTGCCAGGCGTCGTTATAGAGCTTCGGGTCAAGGGGTTGAGAGAACGCCCAGACATCGTTGAAAACATTCGGTGCTGTGTTTGTTGCTGTGTAGTTCAATTCTTTGTTACTTTAGTTATGAGAAACGGCCCCATATTTTTTTGAGACTTTACTTACGCGTTCCAAAGTCATGTGACTGCTCTGTTCCCATAGCAGTAGTGGGAAAAGATCTCGAAGGTGTATTCTGTAAGAGCTGGACTGTAGCCACGGGATTATATTCTTCGCCTCCGTCTTCGGTACGTGCCTTATGTTGACCATTATACTGCAGGCAGTGGCTCAAGATAGATCCATGAGCTCCTTTCGTGGGGTTATTCCGCGAAGAAGATGCAGGAATCAAATGGCCCGGGCTCTGATGAGCAGTGCCGTCCATCGCAATCCCAGTTGTGCTATTTGTATTCGTGCCATCACATCCACCAGAGCTCATCCGCGGATCTGAGGGTATGAGATGCTGTGGTGACAGAACGCACGATGCTGGAGATTGCTGATTCTGTTCATGTTGATGGGACTGGGTCTGTTGAAGAGGCGACGAGGCCGCGATTTTGAAAGCGCTCGCGGGTGTTGCTGGTTTCTCTTTGGACGGTCAATAAACCTCTGGGATCAGGTCGGAAGTAAGCCTACTCACGTCTGCCAGGGATAGCCAAGGCTTCCACTCCGGCTCCACTAGTAAGAGAAGCCCCACTCATGTGTTGGCTTGAGTCTACTCTCCGTGGTTAGTCCAAGGCTTTCAGTAGGCATGAGATCAATCAACCAAACAACTCACCATGCGGCTCGCGTGCCTTCAGGCGTTTAGGCCGACTAGATGAGCAATCCGGACGGCGACGTTTGGTTCCTGCTCTGGGGAGAGATTGCAGCTTGTTGGTTCCGATGGTCTTTTTGTACCATGCTATAGGAAATTTAGCTGTGTAAACGCCAGTCATAGCCTCTCACCATTGTAAATGCTCTGGCATTGACCGAACCATTCGGCCTTTTGCTCCGCGAGCCTCTTGATCGATTCTGATTTTTTGATCGCATCCGTCAAGCCATTCAACTCTGCATATTTGACTGCTCGAAATTCCCCGTATCGGAAAATCAAGATAGCTGAATATCCTATTCCACCTAGCAACGTTTCGGAAACGAGCAGCTTCAATCCGTGTTCAATCCCTGCCCTTGCTGCTACAAGGTTGTGGAAGCGATGCGTGTTGCAATTGAGAAACTCTGTGATGTGTCCGAGCTTACGACTTGGCTCGACTGATGGGTTAGTCGCTCGCTCTTTGAGTATGGATGTTCCGTGGGTCTTCCTCTCCCAATCAGCGAATTCAATAGCGAGAGACCGCTGGCTCAGTCCTCTACGAAACTTGGTATTTGTTGATGGTTTCAAGTCCCCGGCGATCTGAAGATCAACAACACGAGGATCATCGTTCCTCCATACTGGCTCAGACATGACGCCGTTCTGGCATATTTTCGACAAACACTTTTCAATTCTCTCTAATCCCCCATTTGTTTTTTCAATAAACTTCTCGGTTGAACTTGGCCGAGCTGGAGGGAGCGGATCCGCGTGATGAGGGGAAATGTGTTGGCCGAGAGAGGGGCCCAACGGATTCTTGCTGTTGAGGGTGAATGGCAACGACTCATTGGTATTCGGAGGATTTGGCGAAGATTGATGGGAGATAGAAGAAGATGAAGGCCGACCAGGGTCGTCTGTCGTAGGAGGTGACGCTTCACGACGAGTTGCCACAGCGAGGGCCTTGCTCTGATCCTCAACTAGTGACTGAAGCTGTTGCACAGCTGCTAGGAGCTCGGTCCTATGAGATCGGAGTAAGTCCACAGAAGCATTGCAAAGCACATCTAGAGCTTCCAGCACGCGGTCAGGTTCGCCAGGAGACATTAGAAAGAGTGAGAGACTGAAAGAACAGTAGATGGAGTTGGGGATTGTCAAGCCTAATATTGGCGATAATTGCAAGACCCTTGTGCTAGCGATCCCTGTCGCCAAACCCATTCTCTGATTGGCTGGTTCTTACAGCATGTCGTAAGAACCAACCAACCAGAAAAAGGTGCTTAGCGCTGTGCATCTCATCCGGCAGATTTCTCGTTTTTACTCTCTTTCGGGACTCTATTTTCTGCTCTTTGGACAGCAAAAATATAATTGTGGGGAAAATTCAGCAGTCTGGCCTTCTACGGTGTCACGTCCCACGAATTCGTGCTGCTTTGCCCTATCGGCTGGCAATCGTCGTGCACAAGTGCCCGGGTGGACCTTAGTTGGCTCTGGAATGTGCATCCTGCCAGCCGATGGGATAAGGACAAAACGCGTACATGAACAAGCGTCACCAAAAAGGGTTTCAATGGGACCCGAAGCAGTTATGTGCTAACGAGAATGATCAGCGCCGCTCGTCTCTGATCGTACTGATATCTGACCTCTCCTGATGTGGGCTCACGAATGAGGAGAGAAGGAGAAACCGCCGCCATCACGTTCATGCACAGTTGCTATATAGAACCCATGGATCTTGTAGCCTCGTCTTGAACAATTTCCTGCATAGTGCTGTGTTTGCCGTGTTTGCCCCGTTTGTTAGGCACCGCTTTGTCTCCTGCAGTTTCACCTGCGCGCTTACAGCCCCTGTCTTTCTTATTATGGAAAGAATCTCACCGACAGTCCATCTCGGTGTTGTCTCTTGTATTTTTTGTACCACCCTTGCCGCTTTCCTCGCTTTACTTTGCGCGATCCTCCGGAAACTTCCAATCCGCGGGAGACGCCTTCAGACACTGGTCCTGCTTCTGAAATTAGTTCTTGACCTTATGTCAACCACCCTCGGGGCTTTGAAATTTTCCAAAAGAAAACCATTGGACGACGGTAAGTCCGAAGCTTATTTTGTTTACCGGCAAACAATAATAGACGGCCTGACAAACAGGGATCATTCGATTGGTCGACTACATCCTGCTTTGTTGCTCCTCCATATGTACAACGAGCTTAGAGGTAAGTCTTCGCTCCGTGAACGATATCAAACAAATACTCATAATCAATTGCAGCACTTCTACTTATGGAGCACGTATAGGAAGGTCTCTGAGAAGGGTCTCGGGTGGGCGATACATCGGCCTGGTCTTACTGTCACCATCGTTCTCAATCTTTTGCTGTTTTTACCCTTAATCGAGTAAGTTCGTCCTATTATCATCCGTACACACCTTGACCCACGTCGTAGATGGCGTAACGAATCATGGCAATTCTGGATGATTTCCGGCGTCAGCCTTGGACACTTTTCACTCTTCTGCCTTGCTCACACATGGCTCTTGAAAGATATTTCACTCGCTCGAAAATGGTTCCGTCTCGCAAGTGGCTATCTAGCTTGTCTTTTCGTCGCTCTCTCGTCGTTGACGTCTTTGTTTGTGGGGTGGAAAGTGTTGTGGGCTCGAGCTTTGCTTCCTGAGGTCAGTGAGAATAGAGCCCTAAGCCAGCGCAGCGGAAATAACTGAGAATACAGATCTTGTTGCTCTGTACTTCCGGGCAGCTTTCAATACGTGTTTGCATCATTGTCGCTACTCAAGCTCGCAAGAAGAAGCCTCGGAGAATACCGGACGAACCCTCAAATGAATCGGTGGGTATCCGTGATAGCGACACTGGTCCAAGCCACAGGA
>JAABUI010001654.1_pt1 | contig 12720 bp, 16 predicted proteins | sample 5559111 | NCBI WGS metagenome assembly JAABUI01 (sample SAMN10711870, study PRJNA513365) | rock metagenome | isolation source: Antarctica rocks | place: Antarctica: Victoria Land, Buttleship Promontory
AACAATATGTGCTTTCAAAATATACTCTGTACGTGGGTGCAATGTAGTGGCCAATTATGACATGTAAGCAAGCACGACCCTATGAATCGGACAATCGTCTCAACTCAGTATTGGGCAGAACAGTAATTGTGCATCTAAATCAAACTAAGCAAATCACAGACTTTGCACAATCAACATCAGGCACTGATCAAGACACGTTGAACAGAGGGAAAATATAGGCAGGTAGCAACGTTGCTGCCTTGTCCAAAATTTAGTATTGCAAACAAAATGGGCCCTGAATCACTAGACACATGTGCACCGTTGTGCAGACTCCCAACGACCCACAAAGTCATCACGCTTTCTGACAAGAGCTCTCCATGGCTAGACAAAGGCAAAAGGCAAAATGCAATATATATATCTCCCTGCCAAAGCAGCATCGGCAACAGTGCTTAGCAATGTCACAAAGGTGGCTTTCAATTATGTACACACATTCACTTTCATTTCTCCCTGGAAGCTTTCAACTTGCCCATCACACCGTCACGCCTCAATGGGCAGGGCTTGACACAGATCAGACATATCTTCAAGACTCATCAAGCTGCGCATGTCACTGTCTACTGTGCGAGTCTGTGAGTCAGTACGCCAGAAGCCTCTTACACACCTGCTGCTGCCTCCCATTGTGGAACTGCTGCCCACACTCTGCTTGTTCCGCACTCCTGTATCACAACTTGTAATCTTGAACACATCACCAGCATAAAACAGTTGCTAGCTAGCCGATGTAGCCACTGCAATTTACTGCAGCAGCAGCATGTGCAGTGGTAACAGGTTGCAACCACAGTTTGTAGCCACTGCAGTGTAACAGGGACAAAACAGTTTCTTGCATGTGCAGTGGATACGCTTTGTGTCAGCAGTTTGCAATCAACTGAAATGCAACAGGAGCAAGTCACATACTTCTGAGCAGATCATATACAGGGCATGCTGCCCAAAGCATGCCCTGTATATTGCACCATAAAATAAATCAGAAAAACGCGCCACATGCATGTGTAGTAAGTAGTATGAAAATTGCACAGAAGCTTGTTGCAACATATGGCATTGCATTGCGCTCCTCCAAACCGGAGCAGGCTTGTGTGAAGTCATTACCATGCATTGTGCAGGGAAGCAGCGTACATACAGGACGCTCGCAAACTACTGCCGGTGCAATATGACATAAACACTTGCCTCTCTTCCATTTGAAGCAGCAGTCACGCAGCACCAGCTCCTGACTCAGGTTCAGACTTCCTCCAGAAGTCAAAGCATTGCTCCTGTTGGCAACCTTCTGTCGCTCTTCTGCATTGATGACTTGCCCTTGTTCCAACACAGGTTGCAGCGCCCCTGGGGCAAGTGCCCTGTCCTCGGCAAATCGCACTTGTCTCTTTGCACGTGGTGTCCTGCAGACACAGAGCAGTCTATGTCATACAAAACGCATTTGCAACACACACAAAGCTCAGGTACAGGAAGAGTCGCAACAGCAAGCAGCAACGATGGATCAGTCAGACACAGTCACCAGGGGACAGTAGACAAGTTGTACAATCATTTGTCAACCCAGCAACTGCATGATGGGGCTTAGTAAGTGGAAGTACATGCATCAGATAGCGCACCCACGATTCAACATGTAATGTGGGGATCACTTACCCCTCATCAGAGAGGAGGTCGGGGGCAGGAGGGAGGTGGGGGGTGTCAGCTGCAGGAGGGGGGGTGGCTGGGAAGCTGAACACCCCCTCCCATGAACTAGCATCCCCCATGATCCAGGGGGGATCAGGATCCCCATCCAAAAATAGTGTCCCTGTAGCACATAGACTCAACTTGAGTTGCTATACGACAATCACACAGCGTGTATCAAGAGCTGAGATTGCTGTCAAAGCCTCAAAACATGCTGTATGCACAAAAGTTGGCGTGTATTGATGGGTCCAAGGTGCAGTCATACATGGTCACCTGCTGAAACTTGAAGCATGAGATGCTGTATGCATCTTGCATCAATAGGATGTCATCTGCAGTTGCAGTAGCTATACCAGAATGACTGCTTTCATCAAAAGCCTTCTGGTTTTGTGCTTCATCTGGTCGTTGTAAACTTTGACCAGACTGACAATGGCTGCTCTGTCCACAGGCATGTGCGTCTGTGCCTGTAGCAGGGTGGGGCAAGCCCCCTGCTTGGGGGTCCCCAGGGAGCCCAGAGCCCTGGCTGGGCTGGGCTGTTTGGCCCGGGCTGTAAGGACTAGTAGGCTGCTCTGCATTACAGGGATGCTCAAGATACAGCTGACCACTATCGCATTGTCGAAGAAGTTTGAAAGCAATGGCTTACATCTACCACTTTAGTGATGCAATGCGATGAGAGGCAAATGCCGGCAATTCACCAATGTGGGTTTCACACATAGGGGTAGCTCTGATCTGACTAGTGCTGTTCATTCAAGTAGGGGCCCTGCCCTAAGCCCTAAGCCTGCCATAGGACATCAGGTGACAAGACACGGCAGTACGCCTGCACATGTGAGAGTGCTCTGATTTTGAGCAAGCAGGTTATGCATTGCAGCAAACGAATTAGCCTTCACACCTTGCAGAGGAATTTGCATCCCAGTGCCGCTGTGTGTCTGCTGTAGAGCAGCTTCTGCAGCAGCTGCTGAAAAGGCAGGGAGACCAACAAGCCAGGGATCCTCATTATACACCACCCACGGCTGTGACGTCAGAGGGGCAATTGACAGCAGATCCTGATTAGGCAAGGGCTGTTGCTGGCTACCCTGGGTCAGGGTAGAGGGGGTCATGGACAGCATTTGATGGGGCAAGGGCTGCTGCGTATGACCAGTCTGGGTTTGGGCGGTGGGTGAGGGGGGTCCAGCTTTAGGGGTTCGGCTCTGACTTGAGAGGGGTCCTCTGGGCCGCTTGGGAGCTGCACGCAGTATCTGCAGCATTTAGCATCATGCTATATGCTTGCTGGAGGCTGTGAACCACCATCACAACAGACAGAGCTCGTGGCACATGAAGCACAGACAGAAACAAGGCAAAGTAGTGCAGACTTTGTGAGCAGTCAGCAAGCTTGGTAGTGCAGCTTGACCCCGGGCTTCAAAGCTTGACAATGCATGGTATGGAAGCAGTTGTTAAAAGTGTGCCTGGTATGAAGGCATTGTGACACCAAGGCAGGCCTCTGAAGCCTAGCAAGCAGCAGTGGAGCATCAAAGGGACTCTGCCTGCAACACCACATGCATTGAAAGCTCACCAGGCTCTGTATCAGACTCCTGCAGAGGCTGTTGAACCAACTGCCTCTCAAACACTGTGCTGGGCTCAACAGCCGGACCCCCAGGTCTGTTAGCATGTGACTGGAAATGGTTTGGGAAGTCTGGCAGCATGTCTCCATAGGACTGTGACACTAAGCCAAGTTGAGCAGCAGGGTTTGATGGTGTCTGCTCGGGGGGGGTTGCATAGATGGTGCGCTCAAGGGCATGGCCCAAGCGTGGGAGCCTGTCAGGGCTAGGGCTTGGGCTAGGGCTTGGCAGGGCTGTATGGGGTGGCCCCATGAGACCTGCCCTTTGGCCCCATTGCCCAGGGCTGCCACTTGGCAGCGAGGGCATTGAGGCAAAGCCCTGTCCTGCAAAGCCCTGAGAATCACGGTGTGCCTGCTGAGCCTGCTGTGCCATTCGGTTTTGAATTGCAGTCCGTGGCATTGACCCCAAACTGTGACTGCGCCCCCGCCTTGCACCCCTGCTGCTGGTGGGACTGCTGCCGACATCCATGGGAGGCATTATCAACTGCCCTACACTTGCAGGCCGAGATTGCAGCTGTGGCACTTGGATACTGTTCATGGAGCTTGTGCTGCTTGAGCCGTCATTGAAGTCTTGAGTGAACGGAAAGCCTGCCTGCTGCTGCAGCTGTTGTTGCAAACTCAGCATCTCTGGCCGAGATTGCTGAGGCAGCTGCTGAGGCGGCCACTGAGGCACCTGGGGACTGCCCTGCTGGGAGCTGCCCTGCCCTGGAAACTGCGGTCCTAATTGGGACTGCTGTTGCATGATGTTCTGTGCCAACATATGTAAGAGGATAGGCTCGTGCTTAGCTGCAGCTTGCCTGCCCATCATGCTAGAAGGCATCAGGGGCTGCTGCCCCCTGCCCTGCCCTGATAGGCTTGGCCCCGGTGATTCTGGATGCACAGGAATGCCAGGAATCACACCTTGCATCACTAGTGCATTGTCCCCCATGTGCTGCTGCTGGCTGCCAAACATCCCCTGCTGAAAGCCCTGCCCTAGAGCTGAACTGCTTGGCCCTGCTCCAGAGTAATCAGGGCCAAGAGAGGCACCACCAAACAGGCCTGAAGGCTGATCTTCTAGTTGGCCTCTGTTGATCCTGCCAGTGATTGAGCCCAGTCGCTCATCCAGATCCAACGCCTGCTGCTGTTGCGGTGACAGCTCTTGGTTAGAAGATGCTGTGTGTGGCCCTGGATATTGTTGCAGCACCTCCGACATTTTAACTTGGCCACCAAAGGTGAGAGGGCCCTGTGACAAGGCTCAGCTTGTCAGCTACATGTCACACAACTGCACGCAGCCATCAATCAGGTCAATTGTGCTTGTGCTGTTTGGCTTGAGATGTGCTTGTTTTGATGTTTGTGCATTGATGCTTGTGCATTCAGCTAACCTCATCACAAACACAGCTGTCTGAAGGCCAAAAGCAAACCCTACAGCATGCAACATCACAGAGACACCAGCAGGGTTGTTAGCGTCGCTGCCTGTGTGCTGTTCAAAAGGCACAGCATGGCAGCCTGCATCAAAGCGCAGCACAGCATGGCAGCCTGCATCAAAGCGCAGCACAGCTGGCAGACCTGTGGCATGGAATACGCACCTTGTACTGATGCAGGCGGGCAAGAAAGGTGTCACTGTCTGCCTCTGTGACAGACCAGCCCGGGTGGCCTGCTTGCTTCCACCTCTGAAAGGCCTCAGCAGCCAGCTCATTCATCCTGGCAAGCTGGTCGCTGCTGGCGTGTGCAGCTAGAACAAACTGGGACCCTCCAGGACCTCCACTCAGCTGCACTAGAACTGCACAGCAGTGACCACTGAGTCTTGGGCGGCCAAACTGTAAGGTGCCTAACATTGCGACCTCATGCGTAGTAGAGCCAGAATGAGCGCGGACAGAGACTAGACTTTGGTGTCGCGCATCAAAAGCCTCAAGTTGCCAGAAGCTGGATAGCAGCATGCTGAAGATGTGCTGGGCATTTTGAGGTGAGTGACAGGCGACGTGTGGTATTCTGCTTGGGGAGACCTTGCACCCTGGGTATGGGTGAGCAGTCAAATTATTGCAGGAGCTCAAAGGCAAGGTTCCGGCCTGCCAAGGCAGACACCAGAATCAGGGCAAAAGACACTACAGAACAAAAGCAACATAGCACCTTCTGCAGCATCACAGCACCCACAACATGTGTTTCTCAACCTGCGTGTCACAGCAAGAGCACATGCATTGATGGTTACCAGCAGGATTGTTGAAATCCACAAACGCTTGGGAGCTGTGGTATAGCACTCCCCACTCAGACTTGGGGTTAGCTCTCCAGCTGCGTAGTCTGCTGTCAGCCTCTAGCACCTTTTGAGAATGCTCAACTGCAGGCTCAGGCAGCAGGGCTCTTCTGATCTGCTTTGGGCAGCTGGCCCAGCCCCTCAGGGCTTCTTCCAGCTGCTTGAAGTGCTCCACTGCAGGTGAAGGGCACCAGTCAAGTCACAGGAAAAACAAGAATGCAGAGAGGCGGCCTCAGGACAGTTTATTCAGATGTGACTACTGATGAATGCATTCATTGCATTGTCGGATTTTGTGGCAGTCAACTTGAGTCAATTCACAACACGCACACGCAAACTAACACAGCCTTTGGAGTTTGTAGAGTCATTCAAGATGCACACACAAACATGCAAAGCTTTAAGGCACAATCACAGGCACATGGCACAGGCACATGGCACCAAAAGCAAGCAAGAGGATACAAGTGCCACCTGTGGTGATCTCGTTTGGGGCAGCAGCAGGTACAGCTGCTCGGGCATCAATGTTGCGCACACATCTTCGCACATCCAGCAGGTTGCGCCGGGTCTTGCCTCCCAGCCCCTCCAGCTTGTCTACTAAATCAGTGAGACAGGGGATGGCAGGTTTCACACCCCCTTTGGACCTCATGGTGGTCACCTGACAACACAGTCACTGCCGTCAGAGGCAGTGTCTTCACCTTTGTGCCTGTAACAGCTGCTTGTGCTGTGTGGTGAGCGAGAGCCTTGTATAGACAATGCAAGCCGACCACTGAGAGGCCTTCTCAAAGCTTTTGCACAGTACTCTGCAGTCGCTTGGTGGGTGCTGTGCAAAGCTTACAGGAACCAAAGCGTGCAAGCAGCAGTGTCCAATTCACAATGTGATATGCAGCCCTAACATGCAGTATGTGCACTCAAAGCCCAACAGGCCCTGCACAGGCCCTGCAATTGTGAGATGGCCAGTGGCCATCAAGACCTGGCTTCCTTGCATGCAGGATGGTGCATGCACAAGGTCAAGTTTGCGGGGACCTACAGTGAAGCTTTCTGACACCAGCTGCGCTAGCTCTTCCCCTGTGTCATGCTTGATGGCACAGACCAGCATCTTATACTTCACATCCTTGCCAAGTTGAGTCTCAGAGTTCTCTGCATCACAACATGTTTCAGTACAAGGGGCCTTTTGCACCATGTTCAGGCTTTAGGGTTAGAGATCAGGCATGGCTTGAGGAAGTAGACCTCAGAAGCACACGCCAACAGGAGATTGCGCCAGCATTCCAAAAGGCCTGTCAAGTCCTGTCTACATGATTTGGCTGCTGAAGGTGCATTCATGCAATCCATCTCCATGATGCAATGACACATCTCACATGCTCTGCAGCCTAGCCACAATGACATCAAAGGCAACCCAATTTGCAAGCATCTCAAAGTGTAAAATATCCAGAACAGACCGTGATAGCCTAGTTTGCATGAAGCACAGATAAACTGTGTGCATGCACAGGAACAATATTATACTTGACAGCATCAGCGCCACAGCCTTATGAACAGGGCGTCTCTGAGCAAGAGAACACAGCATGACATGTCTGGCAGTTCAGGTTCACCTTGCACTACAAAATCTGCTAAGGAGACAAGGCCACCCTCTACAGTAGCCTTCACGCGGAGTTCAGGGGTGTGCTCCGTCATGTGCCCACCTTCCAACAGGGGTCTTGCCTGAATACAGCCAATGCATATGAGTCAGCTGTGGGGGCGTCACAAGCATCATATTCAAAGACGGGCAGCGCCCTTGCAAATGGAAGGGACAGCTTCTGATTGATGCAGTGTCGTTAAAGATGCTGTGTTGGCACAGTGGAGATGGTCGTCTTTTCAATCCAATCGCCATGTAGCAGAAATGCACACAAGATTATGGGTACATTCACATTGCAAGTGGTACAGGCTCTAACTTACCTCGGTTGACTTGGGTGCTTTCTTGCGGGCCCCCTTAGCAGGTGGGGGCGGCCTCTGACAGGCTAGCACCTCACACCGCGCCCGTATATCTTCATCCATGCGTACACCCTCATGCCCTTGCTGCAGCCAGCTGTCATGGATGCTGCCATTCAGCAGAGAGAACTGTACAACAGCAGGCAGCGTGTGAGTTTGAAGTTGACATGCAAGACGCGCATGGCAGGCCTGTTTTGACAGGAGCAGGTGTGGCATAAGGGTGTTGCAATGCTGCCTTGACAATATTAGCCTCGATGAGGAGGTATGCACAGGTGGTCTGAAAATATCGTATTATTATTGGGTAACCTGTGGCAACCTCTGGACTCAAAACAATGCTGTAAACGCTGACGTGTTGCTGATGTTCTGTCTATCTGAGGCTCACAACCAGCATCAAACGGATTATGACCCTGTGTGCACACCTGTGCTTCAGAGCAGCAAGAGTGTGTGATGGAGGTGCTACAGCAAGAAGGAAAACAACGTTGTCACCACAGCGAAACGGGAAGATGCATTGTAAGCTGTGCAGCAGCAGCCCGATCATGCATAGCAGCCATTTGCACCTCATAATAAGTGGGAGCCAAGGGCTCAAGCGTACCTCAAGACGAACATCTTCACTGTGCTGCCCAAAAGAGGCAGCTTGTGAGCTGCCTGGCTCTGCACTGCTGGGCTGCCTTGCAGCCTGGCCGGCCGACAGAGCGACTGTGATGGATGCTCCGCAAGGCGCAGCCAAAGATTGGGTTTCGAGGTGCTTGGCAGCGAAATTTTCGCTAGACTTGCACCGTTTCAGCGGATTGCGGGCACACAGTGGGCAGAATCTGTTTTCCGCGGGACAGGTCAGGTGTCTGCACAAACCACAAGCGCTGCTTGGCTGACTTGTAAAGACGTGTCACGAGAAGGTTTAGAGTGTTAAGACAAAGCCAGCAGCTAAGAAGCTGGTTGCACAGCGGTTTTGATAGCACAGCACCAGTATGCATGCTTTCGAGAGCCGAGCAAAGCCTGGCGCTTGCGTCTGGCAGGTGGTTGATCTCACTGACGCATGCAAAAACTCACTCGCAATCGTGCTGAAACCTAAGTTGCGCCCTCACTGGCAGCGTCTGCCCTTCGACTGACTGCTGTGAACTTGCAGATAACGCAGGCTCCGGAAACATGCTTTCGAACTCATCGAGCAGCCGCGCTTGCGGTATATTCAACCTGGGCGACATCGCTATCAGCGTCTGCTGCATAGCCCCCCGCATGATGCTCTGCATACAACACAGTCAGCTCGCAAAGAGTGATCACACCCGTTGTATGCTAACGACCTAGGCAATGACTGAACAATCGCTTGCCTGCAAGGCGTCTCGGGGCAATCCGGTGAGCTCGACTAAGCGATCTAGAGGGTCCATTGTCACGAATGTTTTGCACCAGAATAACGAGAAGCGAAGCTTTGAACCGGCTCTGTGACAACTGCCTCCGTTGGCTTCATACGGAGGACTACGGCTTCTTACTTAAGTCCATGCCAAGAAACGAGACCAGCTCCCACGTGATACAAACAGACTCACTGATGACAGTGCAGAAAGGGGTCGCTGTACTTTAGCGGCGCTAAATTGCTGTATTGCATAAGGCTGATATGTATGTAACGCCGCATCTCGCGTACTGGCGGCCTTGCGTTGACTTGCAGATTACCATAAGCACATTAGAGCATGAAGTTACGGCCTCGCGGCGGCACCAGTATCATTACACAATCCCGCAGCTGGAATACATAATACTCGTATGAATTTACCATTTACGATTGAATGCTGGCAATCTAAGGGAGCATTGACACGGCAATGCATACAAATGTCCTGATGGTGGTAGCTCGTCCAGAGAGCCGTAGGCTAGGACGGAGCAAACAGGCATTGCACAGCTATCAAGTCAAATACCGCCTATTAACGATGTTTATGCTGTCCGATGAGGCACCCACACAGCTGTGGGCACAACAAGATGCAGATCTGGTGCAACTTGTGAGCTGTCAGCTTGCAAGCTGTGCCAGAGCTGGCAATATATACAGTTGATTTGCATTCGATATAAACGTCTACAAGTTGTGCTATGCTACATCACGATTGTCGACAAGCAGCAATGTCATGCTCAGATCTCTCAAAAAGAGAGCATCCTTAACCCCTGACAATTCGAGCGTCTTTTCACTGATCACCTTTCAGGTGTACAAACACTTTGATCACAGTTCATCACAGACTCATGGCTGAAAGCAGTCAGTGGTCAAGCCCTAACACACTATCTCTATGGTCCAGGCATTTTACCAGGCTCTGCAAATCAGTGCATGTATGCGAACGTGTATCAGAGATCCAATCTATCAAGGAAGCCCATACAAGGAATTGCCTAATGCACCTGTGACATTCTGTACATGCTCCAACAGATCTTGCTATGTACGTCTCGTGACCATCCAGTTTGGAGACAAGCCAAACAGTGAAGTGACAATGACAGTGCTACTGCCAAAGCCCAATGCGTGTGATGCAAGAAATTGCAACTTTTGCTTTCAGCATGACAACATACGCAGCCTGATAACCAATACTGACTTGAAATACCACCAAACAGTGAGGTGAGACTCTGGCAATGTGCTCAAGTCCTACAAGTGTCACAATAACTCTGGCTTCTGTATATTCAGTACTGCTGTACTTGGCAATATGAGCAGTCATCCTGCCAATTGCTGTTGGTAGTGATGACGTTTGCCTTGCTACTGGCCAAGCAGCGATAGCAGTGACTGATGCTTCTGGTCATGCAAGCTGGCCTCATCATTGGGGTGCCTTGATGTTTTCACAAAGGGGCTTGGTGGGATCAGCCCTGGACCTGCCCTGCGCTGTATCAAGGGCTGCGGGAAAACGCCCTGAAATGCATGCGTTTTCTGAGAGGTGAGAAACGAGTCATCCTGACTCAGTGTCTGAGGCCAGCAACTCTTGATGAGGGGCTGCTGGCAGCCCTGCCCCGGGGCAGCATTGGGCGGTATAGCAGATACTGATGAGGGTGAGGGTGAGCGGCTGGGGTGCTTATTTGTTGGCAACCATTTGCTGCGCTTCCTTGCTGCAGCACACACCCACAGGAGTTCTGAGCGAACAGGATTGACTGATGGGAGAAAAGTCATGACGACAGATGACTCATCTCAGGGCTAAGGAGCAATGCTGAGTGTGATAAGTTTATCAGTGATAAGATGAAGTGTGAAATGCCCATTATGCACAAGCCAGTTGGTGGTATGCCTGCTCAGAAAGCACTCACGATGTGCTTCACGACATGCACAACAGGTATGTTCACAGGCATGGCATACAAAGCACTCTTCAAAATGAGTCCCTGGCAATGAATACTCTGTTTGCAAGCATGAAAATGGGCAACGCATGCTGTGCAATGCACGTGGCAACAAAATGCAACATGAGCCATGGCAGGGCAAGACAGGTCAGGGCTGGGCGCAGCAGGGCAGGGCAGACCTGGCTTTAGGCTCTCACAAGGCCGCATACCCAGCTCTAGACTAAGCTCTTGATTGTCTATAAAGTTGGTGCTGCCTGGCAGGGGCAGCGATGCAAATCCAGAATAACTCTGCATCAATGCAGCACCACCATGTCATGGAATGCAGAGAATCTTTCAGCATGTTTGCGTTGATACAGACAGATAAACTACAAGATGAGTCAGACAGCTTGCATTGCCTAGCAGAGCCAGGCTACGGGGAGTTGTAATGGTTGCAAGACACTGGGCATACATATTTAGGCAAGCATTGCTCGGCTGGCACATCAGTCTTGCATGCATCATGACACACATGTCATGATAAAACAGTTTTTGTTCAAATAAATTCGAATGCTTTCTATCTTTATCAAGAATGACAACATACAGAGGTTAGGAATGTCTACTTTGCATTGCCACGCCCATCGTCGCAAGCAGGAGCAGAAGCAGGAAGGCATGATGTCATATCACAACCAGAAAGATCAATACACATGATGTTGTACAGGTCCTATTGATGCAACCCCACGCAGAGACAAAATGCACAGTATCATCTGCTGCTTACCTCATGACATGTGACGCTAGCATTGCTAGCACAATCCCTGCGGCCTTCCTGCCACCCCTCATTGCCCTCAGCGCTGGCGAGAAAGTCCCAGGAGTCGTCACCCGCCGCATTTTCAAATGGGTTGGGCAGGCCCATGCTGAAATCTGTAGTAGGGCTCATAGAATCTAAAGCCTGATCTAGAGTCATGACCCCAGCCTCAACATGTGGAGCACATGGCCTAGCAGCTGTGTTGCAGCTCAACCCTGTCATAAGCGATCCATGCTTCAAGGACAGCTCCTTTTGAATCTGGCTGATGTTGAGATGCCCTGCAGAGGGCAACCGCCACAGGACATTTGCTCCCTTCCCCAGAACCTGTCTGAACTGATGGTCAGCCGGTGGGTTCTGCTTACTACCCCTCTCTACGCTTTGGGCCCTGACAGGACTCTCAGGCGAGTCTTGAGCCTCATGCTGTGCACGCTTTGAGGCCAGCCGCCTGCTTCGTGGTCTGGCTTTGGTACCATTGCTGCTGCTGCATGGTTGAGGTTGGCTTGCAGCACCTGCTTCACTCTGAATTGGGAGTGGGTGAGACCCAGAACTACTTGACCCATCATGTGTACTGGGAAACTGAAAGACCGTGTGCAGCAGGGCTGACAGAGTACTCCTCTCCTGCTTTTGAGGGGGGTTGCCCTCATACGTGAGAGAAAGGGCAGGCAGGGTGTCTAGAACAGCTGCTGCATCTGGCAGGCTGTGTTGACCAAGGCCAAAGCCAAGCAGCCCTGTCCCCAGAGCTGCAGCATCCTGCCCTGCCCCTGCTCCAGTTGACCCATCTGGGGGCCCTCCTGGGTGCTGCAGGGGGTCCTCATGGGAGCTGCCTGGTGAGTTGCCGTCTGACAAACCAGGTTGGGGTGGGGGTACAAGGTTGCCCAGCACAGCTCCCAATGCTTGAAGGTGCTTAGGGCGGTATGTAGCCAGGCTTGGCTGAGGTACTGAACTCTGCAAGTACAAGCTAAGAGTCAGTGTCGTCCTAGCTGTCTGTCAGTACTCTAGCTGTCTTTTTGCCAGTAAGCTCAGTGCAATACATCTGACTCATACTCAGGGCATACGAATGCTGCACGTGCAATCATTGCAAGGGCAGGGAGAAGAAGAGGAAGAGAAACATGCCAGGACACAGAGACCGGTAGACTGTCTGCCAGGCACACAGATGAATGTGAGGACAAAGACAGACGCAGGCAGGCAGCCACACTCAGACAGTGTAAGCATGGTCACTCTGCACCT
>JAABUI010001656.1_pt1 | contig 12709 bp, 23 predicted proteins | sample 5559111 | NCBI WGS metagenome assembly JAABUI01 (sample SAMN10711870, study PRJNA513365) | rock metagenome | isolation source: Antarctica rocks | place: Antarctica: Victoria Land, Buttleship Promontory
TTGAAGTGTAGAGTGGCCTGCCGTGTACCTGACGTCACTTTTGCATCACCTGCGGCCCGGTTTTTCCCCGCTCAGTAAAGCCCAATTCCGCGAAGCTTTTGTTCTTAAACGCACACTCTGTTCTTCACCTCGCCCCCACCACCACTCACCTCACCAATACTGCCACCACCATGTCTTTCGCAGGCCTCAATACCGCTCAGAACCTCTCCTTCTACTCCATCCCCGTCGCCTTCGTCCTCTCGTACGTCTCTTCCGCTTAGTACACTTTGCCCCCTGACGGGCTCAGGCTGGCGCCTCATGCGTACGCCATGAGCCTGTACAATAAGGAGCGTGCTCCCGGTACTCCCGAGTTCGACATGACCGTTCGTCTCCCCTACTCCCGCTCTCCCGCTTCATCTTGACTGAAACTGGGGGTTGTGTAGAGGCCAGGCGCGAACCAGTCCAACTTGAAGGACGCGAAACTCTCGCCGAACGCATCCGAGACATTCCTCCGCGCCGAGGCGGCTCAGGTCAACGGTTTTATCGGTCTCCCGTTCTTCGCGGGTGCCGTGGTACGTCCTTCTCCGATCCACCCATACTCCCATACTCCCATACTACCATACTCCCATGCACCCATGCTCCCAGCTTCCAAAGTTAGTGGATGAGCGGAATTGACTGTTGGACAGGTCGCGGGTAATATGGCCCGCCTGACTCCCACCACCCTCAACGTGGCCGTGGGGATATACCTCGTCTCAAGGGCGTTGTACAACCTCATCTACATCAGTAACACCACCCGTACGTCTACCTTACCTTACTTGTTTTGCGCGGCGCGCGGTGGTTGAACGGTCAAGCTGATGCTGCGGTGGATAGCGATGAGCGCGAACCTTCGCACGGCTTCGTGGTTGACGGGGATCGTCACTTGCTTGACGCTTTATGTCCAGGCGGGGAACAGGATGAGGACCGGGTACGCCGGGTACTGAGCTGGAAACTCCTCATGGCAGGGGGACTGCCGAGGGATACCGGATCAAGGCGTGACGCTAGTTGATCTGTAGGGAGGATGGTGAGATTAGGCAGGAAAATCGTTTGGATCTGTATGCAATTTACATCTCCAAGATCCAGGGATTTGCGCTGCGTCTTTTGTACCGGAAGAAAGCTCTCAATCCGCCTGCAGATCCAATCCATCGAATACAGTATCACAACACGCTATCTCCATTGCGTCGTAGAGATTAACAACCCCTTCCTCGGACTTGTGGGCAGCCCCCATCTCCCTCAACGCCTCCTTCTCCCTCTCCACATGCCTCGCCATCATATCCTCCAGCCTGCACAAGCCCTCATGATTCCCCACATCGCTTCGCCATCGGAGATGCGCATTCAAGGCCGCTCTTCAACATGGCATTCCCGATGTCTGCTAGCTGCCCCGCTTCCGGTACATGTTGTACTGAGCTGAATAGCTCGCTAGGAATCGCCAAAAGAGGCTTCGACCCGCCACTGACCAGTCTCGGCAGACCGTGCGCAGGCTCTTCTGCAAACTTGTTGAGTTTGCTTGAAATACTCAAGCTGATGGCCTGGCCTGAGTGAGCATGCATTCCCGCCACTCCCGATATTCCCTCCGTACCGCTTCCCTTCGGGTACATGAGAGCGTATCCCGACCCGCTTGAAGGCGACTGGAGATTTTGCCTTTCAGCTCGGATTCCCTCGGCGAATCGAGCCGTCTCTCCTCCCGGGCATCAAACGCTTGGGATGCGATCGCGCAACGAAGTCCTCTTTCCCGAAGATGATGCGCAGCGAGGCGGATGCGGACATGAAAGGGGAAGACTTGTTGGATGCGAGACCTCGCTCGCTGATTGTTGGGCTTGACGAAAAGTTCGGGAGAGGATCAATCGCATGGGGTGGGTGACACAGGGCAAACGAGGTGATTGGCCGGCGAAAGCGTTTCGATGGGGTCGAGGAGGGTGGCAGTCGTGGCGCCGCAGCAGTATCTGGGAAGGAGCGGATCTCGGGGCTGTACGTGGCCCCCCTGGCGGTGTTCGACGGCGAATTGAGACCTCGTGCGTCCATGCTGAGAGTGACAGAAGTGTATGCTCCGCGCATCTGGCTCGCACCCATAGACTTTGAGCACCGGAATGCCGGTTTCGGATGGGTTGGCGGAAGAAAAGAAGGTATTCTGTGCAAGCAGGAGCGAGCGTCTAGGTCCTCGATCTTTCGTGTCGTCCACAGTCGGTGAATGGAGGATATCGAAGTGCTTGGCAGGCTGCGGCGTCTCCTCGCTTTGGACGGTAAGAGAGGGCAATTCCAGATTGGTCAGATCGATGGCTTCTTTCTGACTGTCCGGCGAGGGATGGACCGCTGATCCAGAGGGTGAGTCCATGCCGTCCGTGTCCGCCAAGCGGATTGAGACCTCTAACGAGAGGGCGGGGTGGAGCGGCCGGCCAGCGACTCGATTGCCATCGGATAGCAGCCGTCATACAATCAGTCCGCCTCGGGTGTTCTTCATACGTGTCAATGCGGCTGATGCCTGACTAAAATTGCTGTGCCATGGGCAGATGGGCGGCAACGGAGGGAGGCGGAAAATGCTCTGCAAGCGAAGCGAGCAAATTCTTCTTGCAAGCGGAGCGAGCAATTCATATACAGCGGTAGGAATTCTGGGGGCATGCTCATGGTCATTTTGTCCAGACTTGGAAGGGAAAGAGGACCGTTGATGAAGATCAATACGTCCATCACATTGGGATACTAAAGGTGGCAATAGAAAGGCTGGAGAAGGTTATCAAGTTAGTTGACAAGATTGAAGATTTGGAGACGGAGAAGGATTCAAGGGCTCGCAGCTATTCCTGGAATGAGGGGTCGATAGAATCTACTTCATATGACTAATTATGATCGATCAAGAGCTACGAGGTATCGCACGTTACCAAGATCTACGACAGGCCCTCGGCCTTCTTCTGCCTCGCTTCTCGACCATGCCACCCCGCACACACTTTCCTCCTCACAGGCAGCATCAGCGTTCGTCCACACTGATCGCACGCCGGTCGCTCCCATCCCGTCCGACGGCTACTCCTCCACGCACGCCTCCGAGCAGTACAAAGTCTCCTTGTTCCCCCCGAGGAATAGACTCTCGGCGCAAGCGGCTTCTTGTGGTTCGGGAAGCCTCTTGCCGGCTCGAGGACGATCGCGTCGACGAAGGCGAGGAATTGCCAGGGCTGCGGGAGGGTGAGTGACTTGAATGGATCAGTCGTTCTTTGTAATCGTCAGAGGGTCATTCTCACGCCTATCAGCGACCTGTACATCCAGATCAGAGATCTCCCGGAGCGGCGTCACCTCCGGCGAGAAGTCCATCCTCATGTTCTCAGGAGCTTGATAGGGCAGGTGTTGCTGCCGGCTATCCTTGCATGCATTTTCGGACTCACGTTCGGTCCATTGGACACTCTCTAGACACCTACTCCCGCTCCGTTCCGGATGAGGAGAGCTCGGAGGAGTTTCGGTCGTCGAGGTGAGGGAATGGGGGATTGCCAAGGTCGAGAACGCCCTTTGTGTTGTCAGCACTGCTGGTAAGCTCTGCAAGTCGCTCAAATCCGTCTTCGGCCACACTCGAGCTCTCTGAACTCGCCCGCTTCGCCGGCGTCACGGGCTTCGACGATGATGCTTCTACCATGTACAGATCTTTGATGGAGTCAGAAGCCTTCTCGTCTGCTTGAAGTACGCGCGAGTATTACAGATTCACATAATCTGAGGAGAAGAAGTAAAAGAAAAGCAAAAGCAAAATCAATCGCCACCTGGATCATCTCGCGCTCGCTGATTTGTTGCTGAAGCCAATCAGCGATAAGTATGCTAAGAGGCGCCTGTGCTACAGTTTGGCATGAACATCCATTCACAGCTTCAACCTCCTGGCCATACTCTACTCAAGAAGCCGACGAGGACAAGTAGCAGGAAGATGACGAGTGCAGACGCAATCACTGGTTGGGTCAGTCCATTTGGGTACGTTGGTGAAGCTGGCTTACGTCGCTGTGCAAGTCGCCGTCGCCAGGAGAGGGACGATACCACAGCTTTCAACCTGATGACCTCGGAGGAAAGGTATATCTCCTGGGAGGAAGGTGAGCATCAGCTATGAAGCACCCTCGATGTCGCCCCTCACCACCTCCTCAGCCCACCTTTCGATACTCCCCAAGCCATCCGCCCCATCGATACTCGCTGCTCCACCAACTCTGACAATCCTCCCTCTTCCCCCCCCCCCCTCACCATCGACTCCTAGCTCCTGTTCGGTGCCAAAGAAATTCTGCCATGGTGTCGTACGCTCGCGCATCGTCTGCACGTCCTTCTTCCTCGCCGCGATGAGGGCTTCCAGCCGTTCAGAATGTGGTTGGCGGGTGGACTGCAGGGCGGACTGCAACTGCGCTGTCATCTCCTGTACGACAACTTCAGCTCCTCGAACATCAGTTCAAGCGGGAAGGATTTTCCTCGGCCTGATCGTCAGTCTCATTGAGCCGGGAGAACATGTTGGAGAATTCAGTGAAGAGGCGGTGCTCGATGGTTGTCTGATGGGATGGAGGTTGTGAGTTGGACACTATGGATGGCAATCGGCGCAGCTTGCGGACCTTTGACATCCGTATCTGCCGCTCATGCTCCTCACAAGAGGCGGAGAGACGATCGATCTGCTGCTGAAGCGAGCTACCGTCCTCAGACTCGTCCCTTTGGCGACGGGAAGGAGCCCACCTGCACACTTGTGAGGTACCCAGCTTGACGCTAAAGGGTCGAGCGGCATCTCCCTGGTTTACATTTTGCGACTGTCTGATCGACGATGATCGTGCAGCAGGGTGGCCAATGGGTGGCGCGGATAAGGGTGCTGAGGAAGATGACCGGGGAATCGCAGGGGATGGAGGGGTGACATTTCGCCGAGCGATGGGAATGTATCGATTCAAGGAGCCCGGTACGGCTACATTCTCAGTCGAGTCTGGTTTGAGCCCCGCCGGCATGGTCGACAGCTGGGAGGTGGGGGGGGTGATCTGGCTACATCAGACTGGAACCGCCTGTTTGGAGAACCACGTGTTTGCCTCCACCGGTTAGTTACACGTGATTTAGCAGACCTCTCAACTATCCACCATATATCCACCATATTCGCCCCGCAGTATGTCGCCTCAACAACTCGACCCGAATCGGGAAAAGGATTGCGCTGGCTACCCCATCCGAGGTATCCAGGACCACGCGATGATCGGGAATCTGCGTACCGCAGCCCTCGTCAGCACGGATGGGTGTATTGAGTCAATGTGTTTGCCGTACTTTGACTCGCCCAGCATCTTCGCTCGAATACTCGATGCCGATAAGGGTGGACATTTTGGCATCGCACCGACATGGGCCTTCCGCCCGAAGCAGACCTACGCGCCAAACTCAAACGTCCTCACCACCAAGTTCTTGTCGGATGACGGTGTCGGATTGGTCACCGATCTTCTCGTGCCAAAAGGAGCCAACCGTACAGGATCACAGAGTAGAGCGTTCCTGCCGTGGCTGATGAGGAAGGTGGAGAGTATACGTGGGACGGTGCCGTTCAGGATGGAGTGCGCGCCTGCTTTCAACTATTGCAGAGATAAACACACTACAGAGGTGAGTTGCGTAACCGGCATTAGCTGAATAGCAGATTGTCGATGATGACTCGTTGACCTCTGATACCGACCATACCAACAAAGGCCTCTTCACCTCCCCCAGCCTCACGCTCGACCTACGCTACCTGTCTTGGTCGGAAGACGGCTGCAAAAATGACCCGAAGATCGAGCTGAGAATAGAAGACCTCCCGGACCGTAAGCTTCTCGGCCCAGCTATCGGGACGGATTTCGAGCTCGAGGAGGGACAGGTGGTCGTCTTCATCCTCCGGCAGGTGGAAGAGTGGGAGTACGCCAATTCTGAGCATCGGAGGGTCGCCAACCCCAATCCGGAGAGGGCGGAGTCGATTGGGATTCCCCTGGACAAGCTAATAGACGCGACGAGCAAGCTGCGGCCGAAGAAGAACCCGATGATGTCGAAGGTAAGTGGTGGATTGATGGGCGAAGCTGATCTGAAGTAGTCGTTGATCACTGCGTTGATGCGTGATACCCAAGCATACTGGCATGACTGGATCGCCAAAAGCAAGTATAAGGGGAGATGGAGAGAGGCGGTCCACAGATCCGCTCTCGTCTTGTGAGTTTTGAGCGGACCCAAGGATGAGACCTGCCATTGATGGCCGAACAGAAAGATGCTCGTGTTTGAGGAGACAGGGGCTATTGTAGCTGCTCCGACATTCTCCCTACCGGAGCGTATCGGCGGACCGCGTAATTGGTCAGTGACTCTCTGGGGTTTCCTCTCGTTAACAGTTTGTAGGGACTACCGGTTCACCTGGGTGCGTGATACAAGCTTCACCCTCTACGCATTAATCCGCCTTGGCTTCACTGAAGAGTAAGTTCAGACTACAGGCTGAAGCTGAACACTAGAGCCAACTCATTCATGGAGTTCATCCTGTCTAGACTGCGGGAGCGAGTAGGTTGTTTGAATCAGGCTTCAAAGCTCAGCTAATCGTCGCAGAATTCGGATGGATCGCTGCAAATGTAGGCAAATCTCCCGAGCTTGACTGACTAATGAGAGTGTACACCATACATGGAGGCAAGGTGAGTCTGGGGCTCAAGGCCGTCCTCATACAAGTAGGACCTCGAAGAGATTGAACTCGGCCATCTCGAGGGTCACAAGGGCTCCAGACCAGTGAGGATCGGCAACGGCGCTGCGAAACATTTGCAGCTGGTGAGTACCTCTTCACAGCATTGCTAAGAATGTAGGATATCTACGGCGAGCTCATGGACTGCATCTATCTCGCGCAAAAGTACAGCAAGCCCTTGGTACGCTTACCCCCATCACCGCTAGCTGACATGCAGTCTTGGGAGTCATGGTGCGCAGTGCGGCAAGTTGTCGATTACGTCTGCACGCAAGTGGACGAGCAAGATCTCTCCATTTGGTGAGTGCGTAACGTACGCGCTCTTCTGACAGCATAGGGAGGTTCGAGGGAAGAAGAAGAACTTTGTGTATTCGAAGGTGATGATGTGGGTCGCTATCGATCGCGGGATGCGCCTGGCGGATAAGCGATGTCTTCCGTGTCCCAACTATCCGAAATGGAGAGAGATGCGGGACAAGCTGTTCGAGGATATTCAAGCGAAGGGATGGAAGTAAGGGCAGGATTCCGTCAGGAGCTGATCACAAAGCGATGAGAAGAAGTATTACTCGCAGAGTTATGAGGACATTGACACGCTGGATTCGGCTGTTTGTGAGTGTGTCAGGATCGAGCGATGACGCTGACAAGGTACAGTAATCATGCCTCTCGTCAGTTTCCCCTGCATCGAGCTACCACAATTGACCGTAACAGGTCTTCTTCATGTCCGCGGCGGATCCTCGATTCACCCAAACCCTTGACAACATCCTCAAAACGTGAGCTTGAATATGAATAGCAGCTGATCACGTTCTCAGACCCGAAAAGGGGGGCCTCACTGCCAATTCTTCCATCTTTCGCTACAACGCTGCGCAGTCGGATGACGGTGTAGGCGGGGACGAAGGAGCTTTCTCGCTGTGTACGCTCTGGGGAGTAGAAGCCCTCACACGGGCTGGCGTGTACCATAAGCCGTATCTGGACAAAGCGTGAGTCAGCGGATCTGTGTTCGCTGACAAGCAGGGTGACGATGTTTATGGACTTTTTGGGCTACGGGAATCATGTCGAGCTGTATAGTGAGGAGATTTCGCGAGGTGGAGAAGGGCTTGGCGTACGTCCCGCTCGTCTAGATCTCAATCATGCTCATTAATTACGCAGAATACACCGCAAGCATTCTCGCATGTCACCTTGATATCCGCTGCTTTCAATCTGGATCGAGCACTTGGCGGAGGATCCGCAATGTAATCGATGTATGCAGCTGCCAGCCACTGCTGGAAATCCATGAAGGAATGTTACGGCACGCGACTGATATCGTAAGCTGGATGAACACTTTTCAGCGCTAGATAATGCACATGTACACGAAATGCCTCAGGGTGGTATTTTCCGTCGTAATACCTTTTTCGGCAAGACGGGTGTGAGGTGGACAAGTGACTACCTCGATGAGGAGGTGAATGGGATCCTGGATGGCTCAGACTTTCCCCCCGCCAAAATACCTTCGCTCAAGCAAAGGAAGTCGGGACCGGCAGCCACGACAACCCTTCCCGTGGCCTCAATTCCCAAGGCACCTTCCCCTCTGCCTCTGGCTCCGAAGGATGCCAACAACCGCTGGGGCGGCGGCGAAGCCTCCTCTTCGACGGTCTCACGATTAGTGTGTAACGGCGAAACAGGTCCCATGTGCTCATGAGATGTCCTGTCAGGTGGCCGGAGAGAGCGGTGGCAAGGGCGACGGGAAGGGGCAGGGCGGGGTGAAGGGGAAGGAGACCCAGAAGGGAAGGAGAAGGTGAAAGCGAAGGAGTAGAGGGCTAAGGTGCGTCAATACTCCTCGATATTGCTGAACCGGATCCAGGGTGAGTGGTGATATCTTTGACCCCTGCCTTATCTTCGCCAAATTTCGCTGCATCTGTCACCAAACATCCGCCGAACTCCCTTCCCATGTCCAAACGCTTAGTGATGCCGTTCGCTCGCCGTGATGCCCTCGATTCGACCGTGCCGTCCATCTTTCTGGAATCATGCGGAGTCGATGTGCTGATCGAAAGTATCCCAGCGCCGGCGGGAAGGAGAATGAGGGGGGAGGTCAGCCGAAGAAGCGGAAGGAGGGGGGTGGTGTATACCTTACGGGATAATAGGCTGCCTTGGGATTGTTGTGGTATAGCGCCGACAATGTCTAGCAGGTCGCAAAAGAAGGGCTGGAGGACGGACATTCCGGAGGAAGGAGCTGATTTCTTTGAGTCCCCACTAGATGGGATCCTGTATTAGAATCAGCACGACGGCTACAAATGCAGCGCAACCAGACCTCACCTGTCGATGATGCTCTGGACAGGTACAGGGGCAGAGGGAGGAGGCATTTGCCGTCATCCACACGACAGACCCGCGCTGCTTCGTCTTTGCACCGCTGGCAGTCCCATCGGCATGCGAGACGGCAGGCTGAAGGACGACATTGACACGCCATGTCTCGCTCGGCTGAGTTCGAACCGCCTGAAGATGACGTTGGCGGTCGGCAGACACAACGCGATTGCGTCTCTCAGTTTCTTTTCGAAACGCCCCGTTCCATCGCTTCATGGTAAGCGCGTCTGGAAGCTGAAGGAGCGGTGACCCCTGCCACCGACTCGCGCCTAATCCCTTCAGATACGCCTCGGATAGGGTCACACCTGCATCGAAGGCTTCTACAGCGCTTGATTGAACTGGGATTGTGATCCGCTCGCTGTCGTCAGGGCAAAACAAACTGGCGAAGTTGTGTTGTTAATCAAGAGAAGGGGTTGTACACCGACTGATAGCCTAAGCGCCTCTCAAAGATCCGGGAGAAAACGACAATGGCGGGGCAGTCGTAATCTTCCGCCAGCTGCTTTATGGACGCTTGAATCGGTCCAGACCGTGATGCGTGGAAGAGAGGATACGGCGGACGTATTGATCCGTTTGTCCATCGCTGATAGCCCAAATTCTAGAGCCTCGACGCAACTAACAAGCTCGGCGAGATGTTGCCAGCTTGGCTGTCGCCAAGCGTGGGTGTTGACATCCGCATCCGCGGAACCCTCGACAGATTCGTCCCCTTGCATCATTGCCGAGCCTCCATACACACCTTCGGCGGCACTGACATCCCTCTCATCGACCTTGCCACGGGTCATACCCTGGAACCAGAACGGCACGTTGAAATTCGTGTCGAAATCCTGGACCGCCTAGATAGCACCGAAGGGTTGACAGCGGCAAATACGTCCGAGTTGTTTAAATCGGCGTCATAGCCGATTCTCGTTTCCCAATCATCACATAATCGTCGAAAAGCCAAGCGATCCTCCCCCGGGCTGTGCCAGTTTGGTGTAATCTCAAGCGTTATCCCCACAAGAGAAACGTTGCCGAAATCGCGCTTGACGGCCGGAGGAGGGTCCCGGATGATGGACATAACCTGTCTCGCCAAAGTCTGAGCGTGCAAATTCTTGCGCTGATGCTGGGTAGTCCTCGCGACGATGTTGAAGATCCGTACGGGCTGTCGTGGAGAAGAATCCGCGGGTATCCGGGAGAGGGGCGCACTTCTGCAGTTTACCATTTGCCTATTCCGCAGCTCAATGGCAGCGCCAAGGATCATGCGAGCGTCCCTTCGAGGCGTCTGTCAGGCCGAATCATCTAGGGCATTGAGCTGACCACTGGGAGCGGATACACATGATACAGCATAGTCGGATTGGATCCGCCGACTCGCTGAAGATGCTTGTGCAGGTAGCGTAGCGGATCATCGTTCGTGATATAAGACACGATCCATGGCCCTTCCGTTGACCGTGTCATGCAGGACCCACACCCATTCCGCCCATGGACGGTCAGTCGGGACCTCAATCAATCGTAGACTCGTCGGCAAGCGGGTAACGAGGTGAAATCGCGCTACGCCCTCCGCTATCCACGCAAGGATTCGATCCTTCCTCTTGACGAGTAGGTTCAGCAGGCGGTCCGCGATCCTTCTGTCATGAACCCCGACAGCATTGACGATAGCCTGCCGCATCGTATAGGCGGAGACGAGAAGCGCCGCCAGCAGTAAGGACCGCGATCTCGTTCTCCTCGTCAGTGGGAGGGGTCGAGAGGGTATCGCCCTGGGTGAGCTTGACTCACCACGTCGGGGTAGATTCCGGGGCATCCTGTAGACCGAGGAGCCCGCCGCCCAGTCGTGACGGATGGCTTGCCAGTGCCGATGTTCGACACAACCTCGGCAACGACTTCGACGTCAAGTACCCCAGTCTCCACCGAGATGACATTCGGAGACCGCTTCAACGCCTCTACCCAGAGGGCAGAGTAAGGCACTCTCGTCAAGAGGTGATGGAGTGAGCCGTGGATAGCGATCCAGTCGTCGGTGGTGGCGGGACGGAGAGTACCGTGAGGAATACCGAGGTCTTCAAGCGGGAGGAATCGGGCAGCAACGTCGAGGATGTTTGAAGATGTCGGTGGACTATCAAGGTCAAGGGCGAGCAACGGCAAGAGGGAATACGTACCATGACGGAGTCATGAGTTATTTAGGGGATGCCAGATGTTGTTCTGGATTGTTGCTTGTGATTCTTCGCCAGTCTTGCGGACTGTAGGTGGATAAGTGATAGAGAGAAACGATAAGTGTTAGAAGGAAACGATAATTGATGATGATCATCCGTCGTATTAAGGGAGGCATATTGCAGGTGTAGCGACGGGGGATCGGACTGTGCCGTCTGAGGAGGGGAAGATCCAGGGTATGAGGGATGTTACGGCAGAACTGAAGGCGTCTCGGTCAGTGATCCACTACATCTCTTACTAGGCGGTACTCACAAGAGCTAATCACAAGAATGGTTGACTTACGGTTGCGTAGATCGCCTCTTTCAATCTCATCTGCATCGACACAAGGCGGACTAGCTCGACTTCGAACGAAGTATTCTTGAGATGCGACATGTATCCGCCCTATAGAGAAAAACAACCAACTCTTCATCAGTACTGACCCTACAACTGACTTCGATGCACCGCTGAACCGGGAAAGCGACCTGTGCTGTGAAGAGATGACGGTTGCCATGACTGAATGGTCTAGGTGATCGTGCATATGGAAACTGTCTTGATTCACTCGTCCCGATCTGCATTTTTCTCCCTAGACAGCCTCCTTACGCCACAACAGCGGCCTTTGCGGGCATCCTAATGACCCGAAATGCGCGAATCCTGGCACAATGCGTCCCACCAGAACGATGATTTATGGGCCGGCTTCGGCCGGCCCACAAGATAGCGAGTCCCGCGTCTATCCGCTAGTTTACAAGACTAACACCCGAATTAGAAATTGGGTGAGTGGATTACCGAGAGAGCGATGACCGGTCCTTACCGAGTTCCCCACAGAACGATGTAAGTGTTCCTAATCCTGGATCTGATCCCGCTAATTGGAATCTCTAATCAGACAGAGAAGATGTTAGTCTCATCTGCTGATTACCGAAACCGGCTAACGAGATCTTGTCCCGATTCGTAGTAGCATTGTGAGTCACGATATTACTGCACTTGGTCCCGCTAACGCCCCATCAGGCCCCTGTAATTCGATTTCAGTGCCGGTTGCGCTCGCTAATAACCTATGGCCATTTAGGCATAAGGATGACGTGAATTTGCTCCCGCTAATTCTAGCATAAGCTGATAAGCTGTGTTTAGAAACTCGAGCGAGAGAGGTGGTTCTTCGGAACCAAATATTTTTTCGGTATGGAACGCGATGTATTATTTGGTTGTCGACAATTTGATATTGATCGAGGACACATGATGCGGGTTGAATACGGAAACTGGTGATTTATCGTTTGATCCCGACTGAAGGACCGTGCTGCCGCAAAGCACACACACACTCTTGCTTCTCGCCGACCGGTCCCGTTCCTGTCGGCCTCTGTGCTGAACCCTTTCTTTGTTTCAGCCTCCACGCCGATCGCCTCATGACGAGCTTCCTGATCTGACCCGGTGTCTTGATCAGTGTTGAGGTCGGTGTGATCAAAGGGGGGTCCGCCAAGGTGGATACTGCCGCTACGTTCGGCAAGGTACTGCTCGCCTCGAGTGGCGTATCGTCCGGAAGTCTCCGCCGAGGGAAGGGCAGAACTTCGTTCGGCAAACTCGGGAGACATGATGATA
>JAABUI010001657.1_pt1 | contig 12704 bp, 7 predicted proteins | sample 5559111 | NCBI WGS metagenome assembly JAABUI01 (sample SAMN10711870, study PRJNA513365) | rock metagenome | isolation source: Antarctica rocks | place: Antarctica: Victoria Land, Buttleship Promontory
ACGCAACACTACGAGCTCACGGAATTTCTCACTGGCTAGCTCTTAAGCGACCGAAATTAACACCTGAAGCTGCTCGGCTTCGGTTAAGATGGGCTAAAAGACATGAAAATTGGACCGTGGATCAATGAAGGAAAGTCATTTGGTCGAACGAGGCATCCGTGGCTCGGGGATCAGGTAAAACACGAGAATGAATGTTTGGAACTCGCAAACAAAAATGGGATAGAGATAAAGTGATGGAAATTCCCAATGAAAAGATCTTTTCCATTATGGTTTGGGGAGCTTTTTGAGGTTCTGAAAGATCGGATTTATACCTGCTCGATCGGGACTTCGAATTCAAAAAACACGGCTATTCAGCAGTCTTCTACATTCAGATTTTGGATCACAATTTGTCTGATATATGAAAGTCAGAACTAGTGTTCATGCAGAATAACGCTTCGATACATAGAGCTCGAAAATCGAAGCTTTGATTTCAGAAAAATGGTATAGAAGTCATGAAGTGATCTTCGTACAGTCTTGATTTGAATTCAATCGAAAATCTATGAGCTCTACTAAAGAAGAAGATCTATAAAGTTTATTCGGATCTGAATTCGCTGAAGGGTAAAGGGGACGAAGCTGAAACTCAGTTGTTTCAGATTTTACAGATGGTCTGAACGAATCTACGAGAGAAGGTAATTGAGGGACTAATATTCAGTATGCTCGACAGATGTGCAGCTGTAATAATAGCGAAGAGCTGACATATCAAATATTGATCGGGAAATCATAAGTCATATACTACTAAATAACTAGCCCAAATATTGAAGTTCTTCAGCTGAATTTGATGGTTCAATGATTGATGCAGGTGAGAGGTGTATTGATTGAGAAGCGCGCGACCGTGACTTAATGCGGGGTACTGTAACTAATCATCGAGATATACATATGTGCATACATACTTCGTTTTCAACACTTCCTCTTAGAAATTGAAGCTTCATGTGAAGCTATTCAGACCTTTTACTGATTGTATATTCATGTTCTTTTACTCGTTGACGTCATGCTCAACGAAGATAGCCTCATTTCTTGAAGCTAGTTTCATGACTGATCTGAATCTCAGGAATTTGCCTGACTTCAGAGACTTGATCAGATCATCGATCATCATTTGATCAATGAATATGTATTTCAATCTGATTGCTTTCTCTTCTATCTTGTTCTGAACATAGTAATATGATGTATCAATGTGTTTAGCTCGAAGATGATTGACGAGATTGCTACTCATTTTTATAGTCGCTTGATTGTCAGCTAAAATGATAGATGAATTTGTATTTAAATCATCATATTTCATCTTTTTCAATGCTTGAATCAGAAAGATCAATTTCTTGACTGCATTATATTCATCAATGTATTCAGTTTCAGCAGATGATGTGCTAATGCATTGCTAATGTTTGAAGCTTCAACTAATTGATTCATTTTATAGAAAAAACATATAATTGAAGATGAATCTTTAAGAATTCAAACAATTTGCATGAGTTGAATTGATATATTCAAAGAATTCAGCTTTTTCAACTTTCTTCATTTTAAAAGATTTATATCAAAGTCTTAACTGAGCAGTTTTGACTAAATAATAAATGATTTGTTTAATAGTTAAATCATGATTGAGAGTAAAATTCATTGAATATTTGCTGCATTTACTTCATGCATAGATTATGTCTGATCATGTTTAACAAACTATTCACATCAGTGTTTTAATGATTAATTGATAACTTTTTATTTCTTCAAAAATAACTTAATATTTAATTTACTTTTTAAACTTTCAATAAACATTCTTCTTAAGTTGACATTTATGATGCATTGATGTTTTAATTGATTGACAACAAGATTCATCTGTACGTGATGTCAATTACGAATCTTTTGATTCTATTCTGTGTTCGAATAGAAGTCAGAAGAGTCAAAAGATTGTTACGAATGTGTCAGAATTAATTAGAACTAGTCAAGATTTAGTCGAGATCTGATCTAGATCTGACTCAGGTTTGACTCAAATATGACTCAGCATCTTTTTTCTTTTCTAGCATCTTCTAATCAGCTTCTATTGTCTTCTAGACAAACACACTTCTTTGTGTTACGAGTAGTTAATAGATGTTTATGACAAACACATTTCTTTGTGTCATAAACATCTTTTGCATCAACATTTTTCATGTGTTTCAACACGTTCTCTTTGAGACTAGCGTCGATCTGAGTAACTACTATATAGAGCATGTTCTTCTTGCTTTTTGTATCTTCTTTCTTCTGTATTCTTAAAGTCTTAGTTATAGCTATCTTTATAGATCAAACATTCTAGTCACGCATGCACTCTGATTAGTTTCTAGACATGATCTCAACATTACTTTAAAAATTTGTTAATCACATGATACTGATCTCTATACTCATTCAAATTCACTCGATTGACAACGAGATGAATATAAAGAAATTTGTGTATCTGATGATCGACGACATCAAAAGACAGAACAACATCAAGAAATTAATAGAATCAAGAAATTAAGATCTTGCATTGCTAAAAAATCTACAGCTCATTCAGTATGCGCTCATTCAAATCAATTAATAGAATCAAGAAATTAAGATCTTGATTGCTTGAGAATCATCAAAAAAATTCTTCTCAAATCAGTAACACTCTTCTTTGAAAATTAAACAACTTGAACTACGATCTTACTACATATCGTCGAGCATCGCTTTTCGCTCGATCATCAATTCTTTGCTATGACTCGATCATCTGTGAAAAATCTCTTTGAGAATTATCAAAGTCTTTATTCTTCTGTCATTGTAGATTCAGTCATCTATTCTGAGCTATCATCTCGCATATCAAAATATCTTAAAATCAACTTCGTATGAAAACATCATCACTCTGTGTTTCACTCTTAAACTCTTGATGAATCTTTGAAAGCTTCTACTCTCTGAAATATAAAAAATGTAAAGCAGCTACAACATTGAATCAAACAAGACTCAGAAGTGTTTCTAGAAAATTTAAACAGTTTTTGAACTCAACGAGATCTTGATGTGAAAACTTGTGAGCTATTTAACAAGATATCAAGCAAACAAATATGAAAGACTCATTTTGAGAAAATTGATCGAGCAAAGAAATGATTGAATCAATTGAATCAGACACTTCAGAACAAATTGACTGAAGCTTAACATCATCTGCAAGTGACTAAAGATGTCACTTCATCGATCTTTATTCTTTTCACATTCAGCAAGTAATTTCAGAAGCTTTCGAATTCATCTTTGTTTACTGATGAAAAAGAATCTATCTGAGATGATTGACAAGAAAAGATTCGTGACAAGCTAAAAATTAACATCGATCATTTCAACAATGACAAAGCTATACTAGTCTACATTCATTCTTGAATCAGTGAAGATGCAGTCAAAGTCACTCTAATCAGACATCAGCAAGATTCATTGAACTTTTATTCAATAATTAATGATCTACTAAATGAACTTGCTCAGTTATACGATGATTCTGACAAAGAGACAAACTTTTGAAGAAAGTATGCTAATCTCTCTCAAGAAAAGAGCAAATTCAACGACTTCTATTCAATGTTTCAACGTCTGTTCTTTTATTTAAAGTATCATGAAAAGCAATTGATCAACGATTTACAAGACAAGATAGTCTATCATTTTCATGCAGCTTGAAGTAGTTAATTGATTCAGTCAGAATCTCTGAATGAAATTTGTAGTTATCTGATTCATTTGAACAATGAGCATCGAGTCATGAATGACATTAAAGAAAAGAAATTCATGATCAAGATCAGAAAGCAAGTCATCTTTGCTGAGAAACGAGATTCATTGAATCTCTATAAAAAGATCGAAGTTATCATATCAGTTAACTCGTCAAAATCGCGTGACGCGACTTTAACTAGCGTCAAAGAGACAAATATACAAACTGAAAGCTGTTTCATTTATCATAAATCAGATCATTTCTTTAAAAAGTGCTCTGATTGAACTTCGAGAATTAATGCATTAGAAAATGATGAGTTTGATCGATCTACATTGAACTCTGAGTCAGATTTCAATTCAAAAAACTAGTTATCTCTTTCAGAATCATCAAAGAAATAAAGATCATATTTTTGTGCAGTCAAATTGAAGTTCTATTGAAAGAAAACTATTTTGAAAAGTCATTTCTGATCAATGCTTCTTTTATCTCTCAGAGCAATTCTTTCAGTCTTCGCTCTTTGATAGACAGTGATTTCGTTATCTACACGCTGATACATGACAAGCTAGTCAATAAAGTATATCAGAAACTTGAAATATAATCTATATTGCTAGCAAAAGAGAAGCTAATACGAGAATATGACGAGAAGTTAGCTAGAAAGACTATTACTCATAAGATTTTATTCAATCTCACGATTGAAAGTCATAAGAAATTGACTGTGTCAATGCTGATAGTTGATATCAAGCATCATGAAGTTATATTGAGCAAACTCTGAATGAACAAAAATGAAATATTATTGAACATGAAGCATAATACTATCGTATTTTCTGATCAATTAGATATTTCTATTTCTATTTTTTCGATTTCATCAAATATGAAGCACTCAAGTTGATCGCGATCAACTCTCATCTCTTCAGCGACTCATAGCAATGCTTCAAAGATTCTTAAGCACTCAGTTTCAATCATTCAGAAAGAGTCATTTTTGATTCAAAACATAGACGTCGTCTCTTTTCAAGCACTAGTAAAACGAAAAAAAAAGAATCAGATCGAGATTTTTGCTATGTTTATTGAAGACATCGATAGAAAAATCGTCTACAATACTCAATGCAAACTAGATGTCATAAACATCTTTTCAGTCAATGAAACAACTCAGAATCTAGAAGATATTAAAGTCAAGCTATCATCGAAGTATCAAGATTTTCTAGATGTCTTTGATCGAGCTCAAGCAGACAAGCTATAGTCTCATCATTCATATGATCATAAGATAGAGCTTACTAGTGATGTAACATCATCTCGCTGTCGAGCATATTAAATGTCTTTCTACAAGCTTTAGAAAGTAAAGAAATATCTGAACGAGAATTTTTTCAAAGAATTTATAACTTCTAGCAAAACTTCATATTTCTCATCTGTTCTGTTCGCTTTAAAAGCAAATGAAGATCTATGATTCTGCATTGATTATTGAAAACTCAATGCTATTATCAAAAGAAATCGTTATTCTTTATCTTTGATAGATGAGATGATTGAAAAAATAGTTGATTGCAAACATCTGACTCGATTGAATATCATTTCGACGTTCAACAAACTACGAATGCACTCTGATAGTGAGAACTATACTATCTTTATTATCACTTTAAAAGTGTACAAATCAAAGATTTTATTCTTTGAACTTATCAATGATTCAGTCTTGTTTCAGCAGTATATGAATGATGTTTTATGAGACTTTCTAAATGACTTTTGTCAAGCTTATCTAGACGACATTCTGATCTACAGCAAAACTCAACAAGAACATAAACAACATGTTAAAATGATATTGAATCGCTTACAAGAAGCTGATCTACAGATGAATATTTGAAAGTGCGAATTCAATGTAGAAGAGATCATCTTCTTAGAAGTCATAGTATCAGAACAAAGTCTTCGTATGAATTCTGTCAAAGTGAAAGTCATAGTCAACTGAACTACGTCGATCAATCTAAAAGAAGTTCAAAGCTTTGTGAGATTTGTTAACTTCTATCATCGTTTCATTAAGAACTTCTCGAAGCTAGTCAAATCATTCACTCAGCTGACTAGAAAAGACACATCTTTTGTTTGAAATGAAGTCTGTGTTTAAGCTTTTGATGATTTAAAGAAATAAGTCAGCTCAATCTCAGTTCTACGACATTTCGATTCAAAACGACAGACTATTCTAGAAATCAATGCATCTGACTACGTCAAAGATGAAATACTATCTCAGTATGATGATGAGAATGTTCTTCACTCGATAACTTTCTATAGCAAGAGCATGATTCTCGCTGAATGCAATTATCACATTTATGACAAGAAATTGCTAGTCATTATTCGATGTTTTGAACACTGAAGACTCAAGCTTGAATGCACTGAATTACTCATTCAGATATTCATCGATCATTAGACTTTAAAGATCTTCATGAAAAACAAACAGTTAACTTGACATCAAGTCAATTATCTAGACATTCTATTCAAGTTTAACTTTCAAATCATTTTTCAATCAGACAAAATGAACACTAAAGTCGATGCTCTAATCAGAATGTCTTTGATCGACATCTCTGAATCAACTTAGCGTATTAAAGATCGCTATCAGATCATTCTGACACTTGATAGAATAAATATTCTAGCTATTGAATCTAAGATTGATCTTTATCAGAGAGTAAAAGATGTCAACAAGATGAATGAGCTTTGCAATGAATATAGACAAGCTATAAGCAAAAGTAAGCTCAAGCTACATAGCATTGAATTGAAGCACTGCAAGATCATTGACGACGTTCTGTTCAGAAAAGATCTACTGTGAGTTTCTGAGAATATGCATACGAAATTGCTAAAGAAAATTTATGATCAGTCTTTCATCTCTCACTCTGACAATCGAAGAACTATCAATTTAGTTCAACGTTTCTACTATTGATCAGATTATCAAGCAACGATTAAATGTTACATTTAAAACTGTCATGTTTATCAACGAAGTAAGACATCTAGAAATAGCATCAATGAACTTCTTCATTCTTTTTTGATTTCACAGAAACGCTGAAAAGATATCACTATGAACTTCATCATTGAATTATTTCTATCAGAAGATTATAATGTTATTTGTACAATCATATGTCGTCTCATCAAGAAACATCACTATGTTCTCTGTCATTGAGAAGATGATGACATCTCAGTCGAAGAAATGATTTGAATCATGCTATGAAACGTCTATCGACTTCATGATCTATCTAGTTCTATTGTTTCGAACAGAGACTCTCAGTTCATATCAATCATGTGACAAAGTCTTTGCAAGTGACTCAAGATTACAGCTAATCTATCAACAGCTTATCATTCTGAGATTGATGATCAATCGAAATGAGCTAATCAAGACGTTGAATGAGAACTAAGAATTTACTGCAATTACATGCAGAATGACTGAGCAAAATGACTATCAATGATAGAATTCAGCGAGAATTTCAATATCTTCTCGATCATCTCAATGACTTCGTTTTACTTCAATAAGAATTTTCACTCATGAATGAGTTTCGATTCAGATACGACTGACTACAAAACTACTCATGAACGTTTGAAAGCTAGAAAAGCAAATGATATTGTCATTTGAATGAAAGAGCTTCTTATCTTCAATCATCAGCAATTGAAAAAGACGAAGCAGATCATTGAAGCTCAGATCAATAAACATAAATGAGACGTTATCTATGAAGTAGATAAATGAGTTTGATTATTCTCTAGAAACATAAAGACAACTAAATCATGTAAGAATTTGAAAGATAAACAGCTAAAACTCTATCAAATCACTGTCAAAGTTGAAATCTTCTATCATCTTCGTTTATCAATAAGCATGAAGCAGTTGCATTCAATGTTCAGTTCGAAGTTATTACGTTCTTATTTCGACGATTTTTTATCAGAACAGCATTCAGAATCATCTAAATCTCTCACTATCAAAGATGATGAGCATTGAAAGATAGATAACATTCTGAATTCTAAATGATATTAAGATTGAATACAATACAAGATCAAATGAACGAAACTAGATCAAAACGATGAATGATACTATGTCGATAAAGAAGAATTCAAGAGCTTGAAAGAAGTTCTAGTTGAATTTCATAAGTTCTATTCAGACAAGTCACACTAAATTGAAAAACAGTGAAAAATTTTGCGTTTCATTTGTTCTATTCATGCAAACATGAATTTTCGAAGAGAAAAATAATGTTACGAATGCGTCAGAATTGATTAGAACTAGTCAAGATTTAGTTGAGATTTGACTTAAATCTGATTCAGATTTGACTCAGATATGACTCAGCATCTTTTTTCTTTTCTAGCATCTTCTAATCAGCTTCTATTGTCTTTTAGACAAACACACTTCTTTGTGTTACGAATAGTTAATAGATGTCTATGATAAACACATTTCTTTGTGTCACAAACATCTTTTGCATCAACATCTTTCATGTGTTTCAACACGTTCTCTTTGAGACTAACGTTGATCTGAGTAACTACTATATAGAGCGTGTTCTTCTTGCTTTTTGTATCTTCTTTCTTCTGTATTCTTAAAGTCTTAGTTATAATTATCTTTATAGATCAAACATTTTAATCACGCATGCACTCTGATTAGTTTTTAGACATGATCTCAACAGAAATCTCAATTCGACGCAGTTTGAATAATGTTAGAACGTTACGTGATCAGAAAAGTCATCATGCAGAGTTTTCACTCATGCGAAAACATTCTTTCTAACAGTCACAATCAATCTAGAAAGAAGATTAATGACATGTCGATGTCAGTAAGAGATGAGAAGATACTACTAGTGAAAAAGACAATTCAGATGAAGAGTCTGCGAGTTGTGACTACAAGTGATCAAAGAATTTGCAACTCGTCGACTGCATTGATATCAAAACATCTTCATCACATTAACAGTGTCATTGAGTAATTGATGAAAAAATATCAGATAAAATAGTTGTCTCAAGTATTGAGAGTCATGACTACAGTGCTTGAAGAAGTAGTGACTCGTTGATCATGCTAATATACTGAAAGAACTTGAGCTCATCTTCTTTACTTAACGTCAAGTCATTCATCTATCTACATGAAAAATTGAGAGCTCAAGAGAACAATCAGAACGCATTCTCTTTCATTGATCAAAGTCAAACATTGAATGATTGCAATTGCATGTCTATACTAACAATTCATTCAACGTCTACGTGACATAAGTCAAATCAAGAGAAGAAAAGAATTACTCAGTACAATCACACTCTATCTTTTCATCATGTAAATCTCTCTTTCATCACATATTTCTCTGCTCAATGAATGACAATCATTGAGTAAGAGAACACAGCTTTACGTACGTTACAATCACGAGCATCATGAATGCAAAGAAAACATCTTTTGTCTTTGAATCAAGAATCAAATTGAAACATCGTTGTATAAAATATTGTCAATGAAGAGCAAAGCAAAGATGATGTGTCATAATTAAACAGCACAGACACTCTCATTAAGAGTTTACTTGAACATCACACGCTGAATGAAAGCTATAAATTCATTACTGATAATATAGTGTCAATCTTATTGTTTCGACGACGTGAAGTCATCATGTAGTCGATGAGCGATTTTCTTTCTCAGAGAGTTTTGTTCATTTGATATACATAGCATAGTTTCTCTCATGAGTTGAATTTAAATCAATGTCACAAGAGTGTATGAATTACAATTACAATTGATGTTTTGATTGAGCTGCATTTACTTATGCTCAGAAGCTTAATGACTTGCTTAATATAAATGCTTTAATTGATTCAAAGAATTCATTCAGCTTTATCATAAGTTATGTGCATTTTTAAATATTACTCAATTGCATTAAAATATTTCATTTAAAAGCAATCTGCAAATTGCAGCTTTAAAGCTTTGATATTAAATATATTCAATTCTAGAATAAGTAAATCATTTACATAAATAATGATTTGAATTCATACACTCTTGTAACATTGATTTAAACTCAACTCATGAGAAAAACTATGCTATGTATATTGAATGAACAAAACTCTCTGAGAGAGAAAATCACTTGTCGACTACATAATGACTTCACATCGTTGAAATAATAAAATTGATACTATGTTATCAATAATGAATCTATAACTTCTATTCAACGCATGATGCTTGAGTAAACTCTTACGAGTGTCTGTGCTGTTTATTGTAATGCATCGTCTTTGCTCTGCTCTTCATTGACGATGTTTTATACAATGATGTTTCAATTCAATTCTTGATTCAAAGATGAAAGATGTTTCTTTGCATTCATGATGCTCGTGATTGTAATGCAGAAACTGTGTTCTCTTGCTTAATGATTATTATTCATTGAGCAGAGAAATGTGTGATGAAAGAGAGATGTGCATGATGAGAAGATAAAGTGTGATTGTATTGAATAATTCTTTTCTTCTCTTGATTTGACTTGTGTTACGTAGACGTTGAATAGATTGTTAGTATAAATGTGCAATTGCAATCGTTCAATGCTTAGTTGATCAATAGTAGAGATGCATTCTGATTGTTCTCATGCATTTATCGAAAATATGTTGTATACGTTGCATGCAACATACATAAAGCACAATCTCTATGCTGATTTTTCTCTTAGACTCGAGAGATTACTCAAAGAGTTTTCTTGTGACAGATTCACAGTTCAAGATAGATTGATTGCATCAAGTTGAGTCATCGAGATCGAGCTGAGTTTTCGACTCGTCAAGACTCGATTCAAGTCAGAATTCTTGACTTGAGTATTCAAGTCGAATTGAGATGTTCGATCTGAGTATTTAAATTGAGTCAGAGAATTGAAATCGAGTATCAACCTGAAATTCTCGATTCGACTCGTCAAGACATGAAGATAGATAGGTAAATATTCTATTATGACTCTCTATTATGACTCTTTATTATGACTCTCTATCATGTTTCTCTATCATAGTTCTTCTTCATGACTTCTCTTCATGACTTTCTATCAAACAGTCTTCATAGTTTCTCATCATGACTTTCTATCATAGCTTTCTATCATAGCTTTCTATCAAAGCTCTCTATCAAACAATCTTCATGTTTCTCTTCATGTTTCTCTTTATGACTTTCTATCAAAAAGATAATGCAAAAAGGTAATGCAAAGGCGAAAAATCGAAGAAATTTCTATATTTAGCTCTCTTGACGTTATATTCGATTGCTTGATGAGTTGAGTCGAGTCAGCGAGTTCTGACTCGACTCAAGATCGATATCGAGTCAAATCATGAGATTCAACTTGAGTACTTGAGTCGAGTCAGAATGTAGATTTGCAAATTTAACTTGATGATCAGTTTAGTTCAAGAGAAATGAGATTTCTCACTGCTCAAATTTCAACAGTTTACTTTTTAAGCATGAGTCGCAGATGTTTTGTCTGCGATACACATGCATATCGCAGTCGATTTCTTCTTTAATCACATCAATATGCATTACTGTTCTTTTAAGTTATACAGATAATGTCTTCAACTAGAAATTGACTTTATCATCAAGACATTCAAGAGTCAGAACTCAGTGAAGAGATGAAATTCTTAAGATCAACAGTCATCGTCATTGTATATCACATCTTGCAGACACTCGCTTCGCTTGTAAAGTGTGCAACTCATCTGTTTCGTGTTATCTGTAAAGATCTTTCTCATGCAGATTGATCATGTCTTGCAAAGATGTTCATATGCTACACTTTTAATCAGACAATGTAGTTTAATCATTCTTTATTAACTCGCTTGTGTTTCTTTTCTTTTAACGAAGTCTTCTCATCAATGTATCATTTATGTATAAAATATCTGTGTCTGAACATTTGTTAAATGATATTAACAAGACTCTTGAGTTTGTTCATGTTGAACTTAATAAAATTCATGAATTGCTTATGTTATAGTAACAGACATGCAGTCTTAATAAGATCTATACGTAATTAGCATGTAAATTTAAAGAATGTTCGTGATTCAAGTTCTTTCTGCTAATCATTCTCAACAGATCAAATGCAAGAGTGTTCTGTTTCAATTCTTATCATTATGATGACAAGATGCTGAATCGAATGATTTTCATAAGCGATTTTTCTTATAGTTTTGCGTTCTATTTAACTTTCTCATCTGCGTGCAGATTGCTTTTGTAACATGTGCATTGAGATTATCAAAGTCGACATTGTTAGAGATCTGCCTAGAGCGAGTCAGATAGAAGTGTCATTTAACTAGAAGATAAATGCTAAGAAAGAAAGATAGCTACGAGAAAGAAGCTGGCTACATATGTGTGTTTCTCAGTCGACGCTAGGCCCAATAGGGACTAGTCAAGGTGACGGAGCGAGAATAGGCCTGGTAAGGCTAGAAGGCTGAGCCTGGCAAGGCTAGAATCGTGACATTACCTCTTTCCTTCGACGATTCATGTTCGCATGGATGTATTTTCTGTCCGGCTCGATTGATTGCTCAATCATGATTTCACAGGCTCAGGCCTGTTAAATCGTGATTGATTGAATTGTCGATTAGCGCGATTTGTTCGAGTATTAAATATGAAAATCGTCAACGACCTTCTGAGCGTTCATAAATTCGTCGCCATCAGCGTTGTATCAATTGAGATCATTATCATAGTCATTTCATTTGACTCTATACTGAAGTCGTCTTCGATATCGACGGGAATTCAATATATCATCGATTTCCCACTCGTTTTCGTCGTTTATCACTATTGAACCTGAGAGTTCGTTCTTTTGATCAGGCAAGAGATCGTCGGCGGCAGAGCGAAGCAGATCAGAATGAAATACATCATGAACACGCATAGACTCTGATAATTTCAGTTTATATGAAGAGTCGACGAGATCTAGATTGGTGAAAGAATCGAGCATTTTGTCATCTAGCTTCTTGAAAGATCTCGCTGTAACGATGTTTCTTTCATTCAGAAACATCTTTGATTCAACCTCGTAATCAACTTCTTTTCTATGCTTATTGACTTGTTTCATCATTTGTTCTCATGTTTTGACTAGCGACTCGCGAGCAAACTTCAGTGTTTTGTTCATATTTTCAGATATATTCTCGACTTTAG
>JAABUI010001658.1_pt1 | contig 12698 bp, 11 predicted proteins | sample 5559111 | NCBI WGS metagenome assembly JAABUI01 (sample SAMN10711870, study PRJNA513365) | rock metagenome | isolation source: Antarctica rocks | place: Antarctica: Victoria Land, Buttleship Promontory
ACTTTGAGACGCAAGAGGCGAGATGAGAGGAAGAAGCGGGATTGAGAGGGAGTCGGAGTAGGAATAGGTTGTTACCGACCATGGGTTTGCCTTGGGCAGCTGTGAGGAGGGAGAGCGGCAGCTGAATGTAGCGTGAGTGAGGCAATGACCAATATCACTTCTTGGATGATGACCTACCATCCTGGAATAGACGACGCGCTGAAGGCCCAAGGAGTCTAAGAGATGAAACTGGAGCGATCAGATGGTTGATATAGAAGACCACGTCATCATTGTAAGATGCCTATGAGGGCCTTGATCTCCATAGATTACCATTCCCTGTTGGCTCCAAGCAAGTCGATTCCAGACCTCGAGTCAAGACCTCGGCATTCGCTCTATTCCCCTCCTCCCTGGTTGACAGCTCACAGGCCGGCCTGATTCACCATCCTCGCAATTACAATACAGAAAGTCAATCGCGACGCGTGTGGGTTTACATTCACTAACTTACCACTCCCAAATTTCGCCCAGCAACCGTCGCGCAACTGGAACTCCCTGAAGATGATGATCGTTCATCCCATGAGCTCCTGCATGACACGATGACGGCCCTTGTATCTCGACCCCTCCCCCACCCCGACCCCTCTCCTTCCAAGTCCAACCCCTTCGCCCGCCCGAAACTCACGCACGTACCATCCTCCTTCACCCGCTCCAACCTCCTTCCCACCCTTCCCAGCCCGTTTGAGTCTCCAGCCGTGAAGCCCGCGAATGGTACGGTGTCGGGGACCGGATCGGCGGGGAAAACAAGACAGGGGTGGCGATTGCTCTGGCGAGGTGGATTGGAGGTCGGCAAGGATGGGTGGAGGTTGGACGGTTCATCGTCTCCCTTTGCTGAATCTCGCATGACTGACAAGGTCTGACACAGGTATCACCTTCTTCGCCCTCCTGACATTTCCACCCCCGACGCCGTCCGTGCAACCCATAAGCAATCCCTTCGACGCCCCGCTTCAATCGCAGGCTTCGCCGTTCCCGTCCTTGCCTTCAGCCGATACGGATCTATGCCTCTCCCTCGAGTCGATGAGAGGGAGAAAATACCTTCAGATTCGAGGGATGGTGGACTTACCCGAGGAGGAGGTACTCGATGGTGCTGAAGATGGAGGAGGTGTCCAAATGTATTTTCCTTCGCTTATTGTGAAGTGAATTGAGCTGATGAGGACCGCGCTGCAGGTCGATCACGCCGCATGCTCCGCTGCTTGCCGCGTACTTCACCACCCTGCTTTGTCGACATGGAACTCTTTCCGTCTCCGGTCGAACGCTCAGCGCCGTGCTGATTGGCTTGGGCGACGAAGGCGTCGGTACGCACACTCCTGCCCGCGAAAGCAGGACGCTGATGATTTCATGGCAGACTCCACCCATGCCTCAACCCTTCTAGTCTATGGCCAACGTACCTCTCAATTTGATGCGATGGCTCCGTCTACCCTACGCTTCTGCGTAGCTCGCCGGAAACCACCACCACCACCTCCGTCTGAGCGAAAGATCCGACCCGGAGAACCACTTCCTCGTGGTTCGTCTATCAATGGCCTACTTCGCTTCTCACTGAATCCTGCATTTTCGCAGTTCCCCTATTCCTTCCTACTCAAACGCTGAAGAAGCCCCCACCCCCATTCCCCCGGAGATCTGTCTCCATTTCCTGGTCATTCTCGCGGACCACAAGCGTTGCATCGATCTACAACCGTCCTCCGCCTGTGATCGTCCCAGCAGCTCCCGTTTCCGGCCGGTCTCCGGGCAGAAGAGGGGAGAAGCGGCCGAGATCAGAAGGGGAGCGCTTTGACGACGTCGAGAAGAGGAGGAAAGCGGGGAAGATCGCGATTCCACGGCCTGATCAGGACGAAATGGTCAAACAGCCGGGATTTCCGGTGGATGATGAATCTGCGCAAACGCGACCGCCACTTTTGGTCCCGCCAGCGCCAGACGAAGATATCTTCGGTACTCGTCCGGTCGACGCTACGCTCGATGTCGAAGGTCAAGACCGATCTTCGTACGCCCAGGTCGGAGGAGAACCGCCTTCGACAGGAAGACTGAGGCGGGTCCGCGTTCCGCATCAAGTCCTGCAGAATAAAGCGGTTAGTATTTTTCCGCTCATTCCGGCACTATATGCTAATGTCAAAATCAGGCCGTCCGGAAGCAGACTCTGCTGTTGATGGCTGAGCGAGGTGTTCACCGGGAACACGAGCAGTTCAAGGACGTTTTTGGGATGACCACCAAGGGCGCCTACTTTGCTTTCGTAAGTCAACCGCCTGATCTGTACCTGAGATTATGAGTCGCAGAGGGCGAGCTTGGAGTCCGGACCCTTGGAGAAGGCGGAGGTTCAAATGATTGTGAAGGGGCATTTGGGGATGTACCTCGCTCAGGACTCCATGAGTCCAACTGAAGAAGGCGGAGCTGGACTGGAGATGCCTGACAAATCGGCACAACTGGATACAAAGCCAAGAATCGAGGAGGCCGCGAAAGATCACCCGGATGGGCTTGAGCCTTCGGCGCTCGAAGCGGACCTGTCAGGAGAAGGCGAAGCGGATTTGCAGCTCAAACAGGAAAGACCTAGTACACCGGAAGATCCGCCTTGAGCAGCAGGGGGTCCTCTAGAGCCGGGATGAACATGGTCAATACCCGAAATTCAACCCGACCGCGCGGGATCTGTCCTACTTAGAAGGAGCTTCTCCTCTGATCATCAGTCATATTGACCAGTGGCCTCTTCCTTACGTAAGGCATGACAAGGTTACGATCAGGTCCGAAAACCCTGAGATTCCCTGAGTCCCCTTGGCACTTTTACCGGGCGGCAAGTGTTCAATACCACCGCTAGTCCTTCATCCTGAACTTGAATTGGATTGGCACAGTCTTCTTCCCTCTGTCTGTCTCTCGCGCAATCCGTCCTCGGCATCCCATCACTCGCGTCATAGACTTCCACATTCCCTGCATATTTCCCCCAGATCTCGATTCCGTTCCAATCCGAGACTTTACATTCCTCCCGTACTCTACGATATCGACTAGTGCGACCTGTCTTTACCGGCCTTCGTCGGCACTTGTATCCGTCCTATTCTTGGTCATCAGGCAACCCTGTCGGTTTCAGCATGTGTTGAGGCGACCGCTACGGCTTCGGCCCGCGCATCAGCTCGTGAGCGATTCTTACTGGAATACCAAACACACGCAGATCTCATTGAAAGCAGATGCATCATCGCTCAGGCCGCCTCGTTGCCAATCCCCTCAGTAAGGTGTGCCTCGATTCGGTGAAGCTCGGCTTTGCGGGCAAAGAGGGAGGAAATCTGCCTTTGGCGTTGCGTGGACGCGAGCTGGACATTCCAAGTTGAGTTCAGCGCCTCGTTGAGGACATCATCCCTTCTTGTCTAGGTAGGTCAACAATCTTGGACCCTTCGTTCGCAGCACTCATTCCACGACTATTCTAAAGTACGCCGTCTTTTCAGCTCGCAACATGTCCGGCGGCGCCATCTTCTCATTGGACGAGGATCGTGACCGGGAATCGTCCCCTTCACCCTCCCCACGGGCGTCACCAGCATTATTGGCCGACTCGTCTCAACCCGCCCTCCCGCCGTCCAATTCTCCTCAACCTCCTCCGTTGCCGATCCTTCAGATCCCGCAAGGAGGGCAACCTCCACTTCTCAGCCCGCAGCCTCTACCATTCGGTCAGGCTGTACCGCAACATCGCAAACTAGCCATACCGTACGCAGCGACACCATCCTTTCCGTCTCCACTCGCTCAGGCCATCACCGTTCCCCATCACTCGGACAATTTTTCGTCTTCATCACATTCTTCGCCGAACAACTCAGACGATGAAGTTGACCATCCAGTCCTCCGCGATCTCCCTTTGCCGTCTCACTCGGCGTCGAGTGGAACTCCGAAGAGAACGCAGGAGCAACTCACCAGACCACGAACGGCTAGCCCGCACACCGGGCGTTCAGCAAGTCCAGCATCTACGCAAAAGTCAATCCCGCGGCCTCCGAGTCCGGTCCGGCCACAAATCCTTACACCGGGTGCGCTTCTGATGCGCTCGAAGCGGACAAGTACTGGTTCCTCCCTCGGTGGTAGTCTGCCCAACCCCACCATTCCTCTTCTTCAAATGTCTCCGCCACGGTCCGTCTCTCCCTCGAAGAAAGAGTCCCCGTCATATCCGGGATCGAGGAGGTTCGAAGCCGCTACTCGAGTCGAAGAGCTTGGGTCTCCAGGTCCTTCAGGGGGCAGGAGGGGAAGTGGTAGCAGCAGTGCTTCTTTGGGAGCCCCTCTCACCGCCAGCAGTCAAGCCGGCTCGAGTCCGCTCGCTTTCGGTAGTCCCGAGCTTGAACCCTTCAGCGACGAGTCGCCTCGACGAAGATCAATCAGAGCATCACCCACAATAGGCCAAAAGGATGGCAACATCCTTGGTCTGGGCTGGGTATCGGGATGGGACTCGTCATCGGGATCCGGCTCATCGCCCGGAGGAAGCAAGGACAAAGGAAGGGCAAAGGATGCTATCGGGCCGCCCAGTCCCAGGAGAGAAAGGGAGAGGACGGCGCCCGGGGGAGTTTCGAGGTAAGCTTATCCGCTCATGAACGGATAAACAACGTCTGATCGACTCATTCCCCTCATCTCGTTCCTTTCAGTCCCCCTCGTAATCGACGACCGTCTGAATTTCTCAACCCCTCTTCGCTGGACACACGCAAAATGCCGGTGGTGGGAGGTGGACGCAACTCCTATGCTGGGGGTACTATTGCGTCCCTGTCGACGTCGGCTTCGATGATATCACCTCTGAACCCTCTCCCTTCGCCCTGGGCGTCTTCATCTGACCACTCGTCCGCCTTCAGTCCGCCGAAGAGCCATCCCACCGAAGCATCTTCCGCGACTTCGACGTCTTCGGGCGGAGTGGCCATACGATTGAATCGCGTCCCAACGAGCGTGAGACTCGCGGCTGAATTGATCAAGAATCCTAGCGGTGGCTCACGAGGTCAATCAGGCACAAGCCCGCCTGCCGATGGTTCGGCACCTGCCTCGGCGTCCGTACCGACTCCGACTCCGTCGCCCGCCGGCTCGGCAATGACAGCAGGCAATATGCCTCCGCCTGTAGCTAGAGACTTGGGCCCTTTCGCGTCCATGCCGCCATCGACCGCACGTGTACCTGCCTCGTCACCGATCGTACTTGGCAAAGGGCGCCCATCTTTATCAGTACCCGGGACCCCTATGGCGTCTAGGAACCTCAGTCTAACCGACATAGGACCGTCTGTGATGCCTGTTCCCGCTGGCGCTGACGATCGATCCCGTCTCATATCGACAGCGAGCCTCGCCTCGCCTTCCGCTTTCAAGGCACCATTTCCGCCAATACAGACACGGACTCGTCCTTCACTTCCGTTCGAGGCACCGGCTCCATCTGAACCCTTCAAAGGTGGAGGGCGGCATCACCGCCACCGTGTTTCGATGCACGAAGCGACCTTCAAGCCAGCCTATACTTCCGACCTCACCGACTCTCCTCGTCATGATTGGCCGCCGCCTGCTGATGCTGCCGCTTCGTCCTCGAGTGGACTGGCGAGAAGCGCCGCGTATGGGTTAGGTCTCAATATGCCACCTCTCCCTGCACACCTCACTTCAACCTCTGCATCGGGTAGTGTCACACCAGGCGCCTCGGCGGATCAGCCGAGGGTGCGATCGACAACGGGCAAAGCGCTTCAGATGGATCTCGCTGGGGTCTCTTCACTTGGGGATGCAGCGAGTCATGCGAGCATGATCATGCAGAGTCGTCAGGCGAAGCTGCAGAGGTGGAGACCCTCCAGTGCAGGAAATCAGGTGAATCGCTCATGATATCCTGTCTCATGTATACTGATGGATTCGCTGAAGAACTATCACGGTGAGGCACAATTGCCCCTGGCGTTCAACTCCTCTACGACCGCAAGCGCACCCGCAATGCTTGCGGCTTCGCGTGCTGACAGGCATGCGCAATGGGATCTCAAAGCCCAACCTCCGACAGCCGTTTCTTCCCCAGGCGAAGATTTACCTCCATTTCCCTCACTCATGCACGACCTCAACCGCATTCAGACTCTACCTGAGGACGCACCGCTGCAACAAATCACAGATCGACGCGTTCCTCCGCCGCCTCTCAACCTCAAGGCGGGACCATCGCCGTTCTCCGCTGTGGCCGGTATGGGCGGTGTGGGAATGGAGAAACAGGCGAGTTCATCGGGGATGGTTGCCGGGATCGAGTGGGTCGATTGGTACGATTGTTACAAGCGGTATAAAGGCGCGAAAATCCATGCGGAAGCCGAAGCCGCGAAAGAAAGACCTCAAACCAATAGCAGTCCGGGCGAATCGGATAAACCTGTGCCTCCCGTAGTCAGCGACAACCGGAGGTCTGTCTTGAGGGAGATCGATCTGGGCTCGGCGTGCGACAGCTCGAGCGTCGTTGCTCTCACACCCACGACGTCAAGAGATGAAGATGCCGGCTCTCAAAGCCGTGTCAGGAAGCGCAGCATGTCAATACGGTCGACCCTCTCCTCAATGGAACCCAAGTTATCACCCACCCTGAAGCGTACAAGCGTCTTCGAGCGTCCTCGGCAATCCTCTGGCAGCTCGTCTCGATCAATTGATGTGTCCTCGTCGACCGGCAACAAGAAGAAGAACAACCTCGTCAATAAGATGGAAGGATGGTGGAATGCGGTGAAAAGCAACTTCGTCCCGGAAGGACCGCATCACTCACGTCGACCCAGTAATCTTGGCACTCACGTTCAGCATCGGGCTCCATCGCTGCCTCAAGGCCAACGGGGGAGTGACATGTCCCCAACTACCACCCCTCAAGCGGCTCTACTGGCGCCACAACCTATCCGGCGAGACTCGTCCCACTCCTTAAGTCAAGCAGCATCTCATGCTGATCTTCGATCGCATGGTCAGCAATACGACGCGCAGAGTCTGCAGGAAGCGGCAAGTATCGTCGGATCCACTTCTGCCGATCTCGCGCCACTCAAACGAGGTTTCGATGCACACTCCATGGCTCCACCTGCGCAAGTTCCTGCTCGAGCGCCTTCCATCGATCTCGAAGAGACACTGCGCCCATTTAGCCAACAGCAAGGCGTACTCGAAGCGCGTCGTGGGCCTTATCCCAATCTCAGGCTCGATCTTGATTCAACCGTGATGACCCGTCCAGGGTCTCACATGACTTCCTCAAGCGGTTCGGCTGGACGAGGTAGTCATCACTCTGACCTGGGAAGGCTACCTAACAGCTTGCCTACCGAAACGAGCTCTCGCTCATCATCCTATGGCCAGCCTTTCCATGGTCCGGGTCTCACACCAGGGGTGCCGAAATGGGATCAAACTCCTTCACCAATCTTCGCGCTTGCCGTCCAGTCCCGCTCCGCCAAAGAGGACAAACCGGTGGCTCCCGGTGCGGAGATCACCGTCGCTTCGGTCCGGCGGCACGTTAGACATCGGCTCAATGCGGCCAAAGAGGCTTGCGATAATACGCTCAAGAAGGCGATTGCAGCCATCACCAAGTTTGCGGAGGAGCAAAATGTCGCTGACGAGGACGACACGCCTGTTGATTACTTTGCCGCGATGAGTGATTCGCCAGTGATCGATCTGGAGGAGAGCGAAAATGAGACGGGCGATAAGGTGGAAGACGGGATGCGGTCCGGAGCTGGTTCGTGCTCTGTCTGACATATTTGAAGTCATCAAACTGATGAGTTGGGTAGTGTCCTCCTCATCCCGACCTCCGAGCCGTAGGCCGTCTGTTTCGCGATCCTCCAACGCGAGGAACGCGAGTCCGACAAAGCGCTCGACTCACCTTCCGAGCAGTCCGAGCAGGGTCCGCCGCAGACCGAGCGCAGTTCCCCGTAGCTACGTTGGTCGCGATCGCGTCGCCCGCAACATGAGCCTCTCGCTCGATCGAACTCAATCCGCATCGAGCTCCCGCTCAACTTCCCGCTCCCGCTCGCCGATGCCGCCGCACCGTTCTCTCCTGTCACCTCCGCAACTGCAAGATAGCAAAACAGCAGAAGACGAACACGATTTCCTCGCCGCGTTGCAGGATCTCATTGTATTGGCTACCGATGTCCTCGAACTCAGTGTCAGTAGCCTTGTCTCCCGTCCTGCATCGTGTCCCGAGATCATCGGCAAGGTACAAAAGGTGGGACAAAAGTGGGACGAGCACGACGATTGGCCCGGTCGAGACTGGTATGTTGACATTCTCATGGCGGTTGCCAATCTCAAGAGGGTCTTGGATTGGTGGGAGGCCGAGAAAGGATTCTGGAACTTCGACGAGGAGGATGAGAATGAACCGCTGCTCTTCGTCATGAAGCCTAACCGGGAGGAGTCGAGGTTCGAAGAGCAATTCAAGGCTGCCCTCAATGACGTTCAATCGAGCAAGCTTCGAGCTTTGGATGAGCCGTTGTCGGCGGCGACCGTGTCACCTGATGTTCTGTCTAGTCAACATACTGGCAGAACAGCTGTCGGACCAGTCGAGGGCACACCGAAAGCCAGAGGCGTGGACGACCTCCGTTTCCTCGCCGAGCATGCGAAGAGCGTAAACATCGTGATGGAATTGAGCCTGCAAGGGGAGGAGATACTGTATGTCAACGAGGCTATCATGGAGGTCATAGGGTATGCTTCAGCGATTTACGCAATGAAGAGCGACTGACACTTCTGCAGCCGCGACCCTGAAGATGTCTTATCTAGGCCCATCACCGATCTCTTGGCTCCTGCCGATGCTTCCGCCTTTGCCGAGGCGACTCATACGCTCAGGGAGGACGATCACAATACGGTACAGCTTCGCTTCCGCTTCGAGGTTCACGAGCTCAACGAAGAAGAGAGTGGTGACCGCCAACCGGGACCCGTCTACATCGAGCTGGAGGGAGTGGGTATGCTTATGAGGGAGCACAAAGAGGCTTCACATACCATGTGGGTCCTCAAGCCTGTGACCGCTATACAGGCGGATTCATTTGCCGATGCCGCATTCCCGCATAATGGCGTCATCTCCACCGAAGGCATCCTTTGCCGTATATGCGAGAGGGAGATCGTCACCTGGTTCTTCGAGAAGCACAATGAGACGTGCGACGCAGTGCACCGATTGGAGGCGGAGATCTCAACGGCCACGGAGTGCTCGCACGATCTACACCAGATCGCAGCGAAGCTGAAAGCGGACATTGAGGAAGCCGGCTCGCAGTATCAGGGAGTACTGTTCTTCACCATCCCCGATTCGCTCGCTGGAGCCAACGAAAGCTCGCTGGCCTCGGGGCAGCAGGGCATCGAGGTCCGCAAAGTCGCACCAGGCGATTTGCAAGATGTGATTGACATATTAAACGAAGCGGAGCAGATCGAGACGCCTTCGGTGCGCGACGACGAGGCCGACTTCCCCTTCAATGTTCAAAAATATCTCTCTGGCGAGTCTGAGGAGAAGCTTCTTCGCGTTGCTCGTTGGCAGAAACCGCACACGAACGACCGAGCTCTCGCCCTGCTGTTCACACACGTGGAGAATCAGCTGCGTCGAAAGCAAAAGGCTATCTCCCGGATGCAATCGACGATACGCTACTCCGAGAAGACGCGGCACGAGTGGGAAGACAAGGTGAATCAGATTCTTGCCGAGCGTGATGAAGGCAGTCCATCCGAGAGTGGATCCGATAGCCAGGAAGCCGCTGTCCAATCGGTCGAACCAGCTGTGGACGCGCCGGACACTTTGCCACCGGGACATCGGAAGATTGCGCCTCAGGCGAGGCTTCCGATCACGCAAGGGCACCCGCAAAGACCGACGACATCGCGCGGCGAGAATGGATCCTCCATGACAATGCCGCCCACCCCGGTAGCCCCGCCCACTCCAATGGCCGTACGCACTGCTCCACCATCGCCGCCCCCAACGATGGCCGCTGCATTGTCCGCTCCGCTGCTAGGCACGTCGCTGTCTTCCCAACAGGCGACAGCACCCGGATCAAAGCCGTCCTCGCCTCTTCTTATGCCAGTCGATACCATGACAGGTCATGTTCGCCGCGCCTCGACCGCGCGGAACTTCCGGGACGCTCCTCTTTCTCCGCGTATCCCTTCGGCTGCACTCCAGCCACGAGCTGCCCAACCTTCGATCAAAGACTTTGAGATCATCAAACCGATCAGCCGTGGCGCATTTGGGTCGGTCTACCTCGCGAAGAAGGTGGCAACAGGCGATTACTTTGCCATCAAAGCTCTGAAGAAGTCCGACATGATCGCCAAGAATCAGATCACCAATGTGAAAGCGGAAAGAACGATTCTGATGAATCAAGCCAGCTCGCCCTACGTTGCTAAGCTGTTCTTTTCTTTCCAGAGCAAGGATTATCTCTACCTCGTCATGGAGTACCTGAATGGCGGGGACTGTGCGTCGCTAGTCAAGACGCTTGGCGGCTTGTCGGAGGATTGGGCACGGAACTACATTGCGGAGGTTGTGCTGGGATTGGAGTACCTGCACTCGCGGAATATTGTTCACCGGTAAGTCTTGGTCGTGGCGACGAAGACTTCTGCTGACCTCTCACAGTGACATCAAACCTGATAATCTGCTCGTCGATTACCGTGGCCATCTGAAGTTGACTGACTTTGGACTTTCACGAATCGGTCTCCTCAACCGTCAAGTAGGTGGGCCCAGACCTGCTTTCCTCCGCGGTACGTCTCTGCGCGGGTCTACCACCCGCCAACAACGACCAGCCAACAAACGGACTGATTCAGCTTCATCCGCTGAATCACCGATGATATCGCCCCAGCTGCTACCCCCACCACCAATATCGAACTTCAATCAGTCATACTTCGCTCCGATACATGATGGAGGCTCAGCCGACGAGTCAAGCGGCTCGGAGTCGGCCGGACTCATCCCGAAGCACCTTCGCCACATGCCTATTGCGACAAAGCTTTCTTCCGAGGCCAATACACCATCTGTCAGCGGACGAGAGCCGCCCCGCTTTGTCGGTACTCCTGATTACCTTGCACCCGAAAGTATCCTGGGTATCGGTACAGACGACAAAGCCGTCGACTGGTGGGCTCTGGGTGTGGTGCTATACGAGTTCCTGTACGGTGTCCCGCCTTTCCATGCGGAATCTCCCGAGAAGGTCTTCGATAATGTCGTGTCACGACGGATCAACTGGCATGAAGATGAGATGGACATCTCGCCAGAAGCGCACGACCTGATGGACCGTCTGATATGCTCGGATCCGAGTCGACGACTAGGAGCCCATGGCGCGGATGAAGTCAAAAGGCACCCATTCTTCACCGGTATCGACTGGAACACCATCACCACGGCCGAGGCCAGCTTCGTGCCGGAAGTCACAGATCCTGAGTCGACCGATTACTTCGACTCGAGGGGTGCTGCTATACATGGCTTCCAGGACGAAGATGCTGTGCCTCAGGTCCTCAAGATGGCTGAACCCAAGCACTCTGAGCCTCCTTCCCCCATGGCAAGCGCAGAGATGAGCACTGTAGCGGAAGGTATTGCTTCGAATGACTATTTCGGCGCTTTCAATTTCAAGAACCTACCGGTTCTCAAACAGGCGAATGACGCTGTGATACGGAAACTTCGGGTCGATTTGATGGCTCCGATCGGTCAGACGCTCGACGGCGCGTCTGGCATGCGCGACCGACCCCGGAGCTTGTCCGCTAAGCCTAAACACCGAGCTCGTCCAAAGCCCTCAGATCTCGTACCGAATGGCCCGCCGTCCCCGTCTACCTCGACCTCCTCTGCAGCGTCGACTCCTTCTCGTGCGAGCAACCCCCCGTCAACTCCCGTTACCTCCATCCCCGCTTTACCGCAGCATTTCCGTCGCCCTTCCGAGCTGAATGCGCTCGATCGAGTCAAATCATCCGAAGATGCTGACATCACGCGTCGAGCTTCCGCACCTACTCGCATTCGTGCAGGTTCAGGTTCGAGTGTTAGTGATCGCAGTACGAGTATGGAGATGTGGCGCCAGCGAAGGCAAGCATCGCTCCACAGTGATTCGCAGTCTTTGCCTACCGGCATACCCCTCGAAAGTCCCGAGAGCAGGGTTGCGATGCCTGATCGAACTCTGGACGTTCTCATCGCAGAGGATAATCCGATTTCCCAGAAGGTCAGTTTCGGGACGTTAATCCAGGGTAGCGCTGACAAAGCGGGACAGATCTTAGAAACTCTTCTCACACGTATGGGATGTAGGTGTATATGCGTGGAGGATGGTTCGCAAGCTCTAGCAGCTACAATGGGCAGTATCCGTGAGTGCAATAAAGTGTAGGAGGAGTGAAGCTGACAGACCTACAGGCTTCGACGTGATCGTTTGCGATATCCACATGCCAGTCGTCACGGGAGAGCAGGTAGCACGTATGATCCGCTCGACAAATAACCACAACCAAAACACACCTAGTAAGCCGTTTCCTCGACTTCAATCCGCGCATAGCGTTGACATGCGGACCAGTCATCGCCGCCACCTCGTACGAACAGCATCGCGCGATCACCGAGGAAGGCACATTATTTTCCGCTGTGCTAGCGAAGCCTGTGTCGAAGAACGACCTCGTCCGATGTCTCGGCAAGCTAGGCTTCGTCCTGGGCTCTGGTCACGCTGCCGGTGACGGCGTCTCAACCATATCCGTTCCTTAACATCACAAGTTCGTCCTCTTTTTGGGATTGCTCTTGATAGATCACCCCCAGCAATGTATATCCAGTACCCAATTCGCGTAATGTACATAAGGGTTTGCTGCGTTCTTCCTTTCATGTATCAGTCCGA
>JAABUI010001659.1_pt1 | contig 12689 bp, 17 predicted proteins | sample 5559111 | NCBI WGS metagenome assembly JAABUI01 (sample SAMN10711870, study PRJNA513365) | rock metagenome | isolation source: Antarctica rocks | place: Antarctica: Victoria Land, Buttleship Promontory
TGGTGAAAGCCTTACTCGGCACGTCCGTGTGGATCTCGACGAGGTCATCGCTCGTCCGCGCGAGCCATCGGCCGCAGACGCCGGGCGGCAAGGTACCGGACGCGACAACAGTGATCGGTCGGCCGCGGACGTGGGCGACAGCATCGACCACGCCGCCCAAAGATGAAGCTGCGCCTGCAGGGAGTTCGTTGAGAATTCGACTTACTGCTGCCTCAACCCTGTTGTTCACCCCGCTCCTCTCCCCTGCACCGCTTGCGAACTCTACGGGAGCACCCGCAGCCGGAGTGGCCGAACCGTAACTCTGCGCAAATCACTGGTGAACGGACTCGAGGACGCCTTGTCGGATTAGATTATATTCCGCGTGTCATCCCAGCAACGAGCCAGCAACGGTGTACCTCTATGTATATGGCCCCACGGAAGCCGCGCCGCAGCGCGCGGGAGGCGGTGTTCGTAGAACTCGACCCAAAGCTGTTGGAGAGCGTCAGGCGGATCACGGCCGAGCGCGGCGTGCATCAGTGGTGGGTCATCGAAGAAGCGCTGCGGCGAGGTCTCCCTCTGCTGCCTGCGCCTGAGCAGGAGGTGTTGCCCGAGTCAGCCTGATGAGCGGCGCAGCCGCATCCGCATAACTGCACATCGCATCAGGTAGTCCCTAAATGCCGAAAACCCGCCCCTGGCAGGGCGGGTTCGGACTATTCGACTAGGGCCGTCGAGCTACCAACTCGGCAACCAGGTGCTCCCTGAAGGGAACTTGCTGTGAGAAGCAGTTCTCAGGGTACCTCTTACCCTGAAACCAGTCCATATCTGGATCAAAACCAATCCCCGCGTGTCGTTGACCTGCGGGACTGCGGTGCCGCTGGTGTCTCCAGCGTCGCCGAGTGCGTACCACCCCGGCCGCGGTATTGCGGCAGCTCGCGGGCGCGGCCGCGGCGCGGTCAGGCCCGCACCCCCCACGCAGTGACCGCGCACATCTGCGGGCATCAGTGCGCGGGGTTGCCCCCGTCGTTCCTGCGGGCCGTTGGGGGCAAGGACGAGGCGTGTCGTCGGTTCTGCCAGGTCCGGCTCGACCTCGGCGAGAATCCTTATGGTGGCATCGCTGTCTGGGCCGGCGCTCAGGTGTGGGTGGAGCGGCAGGTGACGGATGCCTACTACCGCCGCTACTACTCCGACGTCGCACGGGAGCTGCACAAGCAGGGGCAGGTGGCGCTGGGCTCGATCAAGCGCGTCGCCCTGGCGATGGCGCTGGCCGCCGACCACGACACCGGCCAAGAATCACGGCTGTCCAACGCCACCCTGATGACGCGAACCGGGCTGGGGAAGTCCACAGTGCAGCGGGCTCGGAAAGCGCTGCGGCTGCTGGGGGTGGCCACCGAGGTCTTGCGGGGCCGGCAACGTTCCTACGGCGAGCGCATGGGGTCCTGGAGGGTTGGCGACAAGGCCCGGGGATGGGCGTCGGTGTGGGCGCTACACCCCGCGACCCCTGTGGACAGAACCCGTATCATTCGCGCTGGTCAGGTCCAGATGGCACCCCACCCCCACAGGGGTCTCTTTTCTAGTGAATCTTCCTGTCAAGAAGAGGTTACTACTAAAAAAGCTGTGGACAAACGAGCCGCTTCGCGGCGCTCACGACCACACAACAGGCTGCGGTCTTCGCTGACCAACCCCAGGGGGGCGGTGCTGGCGTCCAGATGGCTCAGGGACGCCCGAACACCCGGTTGGGCACGCAAACACGCGGTGACCACGTGGGCACCGGCTCTGGTCTCACCCGCCACCCACGGGTGGAACGCGGACGACCTCAACCAGATCATCGACGACTGGGCCACCGACACCGGCATCACTCCGGACCCCCAGTCGCCGGTGGCGTTCCTGCGGTGGCTCCTGAGTCGCCACGACCTGGCGTTCTCCCCCACCCTGCTCGAAACCGCGCGGCGCGAACAAGCCCAAGCCGAGGCTGAGCTGCGCCGCACCCAGACCGCAGCGCAGCTCCTCGACGCGAGCAGTGCACGGGAAGCGGCGCGCGTGGCCCTTGATGGGCCAGGACGCCAGCTCGTCCGCCAAGCCCTCGCCGAGCTGCACGCCGCAGCGGCAACCCGCAAGGCCACAGCCATCCGGGCCGCACACAGTGCCCTCGCCGAGCAGGTCGCTCGCGCCCGAGGCGATCGGTGAGAGCAACGACAGCCACAACAAGCCGACCGTACGTCCCCGTACCGTCGGGGCCGGCCACCCATCCGAATGAGAGGCAGCGATTGTGCACAGCACGGCGCCCATCGAGTTGTCGGAGGAGTTTCTGCGCGAGCCGGGACCGGTGTACGAGCGGCTGCGGGAGCAGAGTCCCGTTCACCACGTGCAGCTGCCTTCGGGGCTGGCAGGGTGGCTGGTCACCGACTACACGGTGGCCAAGCAGGTGCTCGCGGATCCGACGATCCGCAAAGACGTCCACCAGATCCGGCGCATCATCGACACCACCCAGACCGGCGTGCACGCCATGGGCTCGGACATGGCCGAGCACATGCTCAACACCGACCCACCCGAGCACACCAGGCTCCGTAAACTCGTCGCAAAAGCCTTCACCCCCCGGTCAGTGACCGCGCTGATCCCCCGGATCGAGCAGATCGCCGACGACCTGCTCGCGGCGATGCCCACCACCGGCCCGGTCGATCTGCTCTCCGCGTTCGCGTATCCCCTGCCGATCACCGTGATCTGCGAACTCCTCGGCATCCCCGTCACCGACCAGGACCAGTTCCGGGACTGGACGAACACCATCCTGTTCGCCGGCGCCCAGGGACGGGAGACAGTCCTGGCCGCGGCCGCCGACATGCACACCTACCTGTGCACCCTCATCGCCGACCGCCGCGCCCAGCCCGGCGAGGACCTGCTCTCCGGGCTGGTCACCGCCACCGACGACGGCGCCAACCTCACCGAGACCGAGGTGGTGTCCATGGTGTTCCTGCTGCTCGTCGCCGGGCACGAGACCACCGTCAACCTCATCGGCAACACCATGCTCACCCTGCTGGGTGACCCCGACCGGCTCACCCTGCTGCGTGAGCACCCAGACCAAGTTCCCGGCGCGCTGGAGGAACACCTGCGCCACCTCGGCCCGGTGCACATCGCCACCCTGCGCTTCACCACCGAAACCGTCACCCTCGGTGACACCACCATCGGCACAGACGAGCTCGTGTTCGTGTCCCTCGCCGCCGCCAACCGCGACCCCCACCGCTTCACCGAGCCGGAACTCGTCGACTACGACCGCGACAACCCCGGCCACCTCGCGTTCGGGCACGGCATCCACGTCTGCCTCGGCGCTCCCCTCGCCCGCGCCGAAGGCACCATCGCCATCACCCGCCTACTCGCCCAGTACCCGCACATCCGCCTCGCCACCGACCCCACCACACTGCGTTGGCGGACCAGCAGCCTCATCCGCGGCCTGGACACCCTGCCCGTGCAATTGCGCTAACGCGGCACAGGGGGTCAGGACGGGCGCCGCGAGATGATCGTCGCGGCGGCCGCATCCCGCGGCGAAGAGCATGTCGATGCACACTCGGCGGCGGTGCCCAACTGGTCGACGCCCGGAACAGGGTTCGTGGTCTCCCTCTGCTCTTGCGCCGAAAATAATGGGCGGTAGCGGCTCGGGGTGACCCCTTCCCGACCACGCCGAGCACCTACCCACATCGCAACCATAGCGCTAATCTTCGAACATGCGATCGACGAATGGGACACGGTGGAGAGAGTCTTTCCCGCGCACCCCGTCCTACCGCCAGGTCACCCCATCCCAGCCGGTGATTATCAACCTCGACCAGGCCCTGGCCCGCGACAACCCACCCCTGCGTACCGTCAATCCCCTGCGGGTCACCGCAGGCGGCCTCCGGCTCACTGGCTACTGCCCCGGCCAGCTGTACGCCTGGGTCAGATTGACCACCGGCACCTGGCTGGGATTCTGTTCCTTCGTCGCACACAGCGGCAACCACCGGGCCACCCTCGAGCTGTGCCAATGGCTACCCGCCAGCGCCATCACCCCACACCAGCACTAGCCGCCAACACAGAGACGTGGCGGTGCTCGACACGGCACGAACAGCTCCCCCACGTCACCGAACGTTGTGGCGGGGTGCTCGCCGTCCCCGCACCCCTGGCTGCCTCCGAGGAGAGGGTGGGTGATGGTGACGTTGGGTGGTGGGTCGGGGTGGGTGTTCTCCTCGCCGACCGGCAGATGCCTACCTCGGGCACCGGGTGGGCGCAAGCGGTGAAGCGTGCTTGCCCCCTCCCGACAGCCCAAGGTCGAGGCGGCACCAGCCGACGAGGAGAACACCCCATCAAACCGTCCCGTGAGGCAGGCAAAAAACGTCGAATAAATACCCGCAATACGCTTGAGTGCAATACCTGTAACTGTATAGACGGGGAGTATCCCCGCCAAGTGGACGACCACTCCCCCACTCCGCGTATGCCAACCGAAGGAGAACCTGACCAAATGGCCATATACCGCACCACCACCGGCGACAACCCGCCCGAAATGCCCGCCATCGAGGTCTACTACGACGACTTCGACCAAGCCCAGCGCGACGCGCTCGGCGCGGCCGTGAGCTCCCTCGCAGGCAACGACCCGTGGGAAACAGTCACCATCAGCCGGGAAACCGCTGCCGATGACGCCGTCCTCACTTACACCCTGCGCTGGACCGGCACCTGGTCAAAGGACATCACGACCACCGTCACCATCGAAGAACTCGACGACGACCAAACCTGAAACGCACGCACAAAGGAAGCCGTTAATACCCGCAATACCCGCATACGCAGAGAAGGGGCATCATGGACACCACCACCGAAGCGCTCACCGACACCGCACCGGTGGGGGCGGTCTCCGAGCAGTACGCCAGCACGTTGATGACGGCCGTGATCCGCGTCGGGGCACCAGGGCGAGTGATCCGTGGGCACTACCCGCCCGGCACCGACGCAGCACAGGAGGGACTGCATGCCCGGTGGTATTTCGTTGGGCTGCACCTGCACGGGCAGGACGTGCGCATCTTCTGTGTGCCGACCAGCCAGGGCGTTCTCCTGATGATCGAGGCCAGGGGTGGCACCATGCGGTGTCTTCCCACGTGGGGTGCACCCGCTGCCACGTTCGGCGCCGCCGCCTTGGCCGTGGCCCACGAGATCAGCGTCCCGAGCAAGCGGCATTGACTTCCCTATTGCAGGTATCGCGGGTAACGCAACGCTCGCAATACCCGCGACCTGATTGGAGCACACGAATGGAGACCATGACTCGCGAGCGCCGCCGAGCCCTCGCCGCCATCGGAGGCTGGACGATTGCGGTGTGCCTGCACTCCCCCGATACGGGCATCCCGCACCTGCGGGCCTCCATGATGGGCGGCTCGCAGCTGCACGGCTGGCCGCCCGGTACCGGATACCAATGTGGAAGCAAGGGCATCAGCATCGGCGGCACCTTCGGCCACGAACCATTGTTCGTGATCACCTGGCCCCAGCTGCGTGCCTACGCCGCCGCCATACCCGCCGCGCTGCGGGGTGCTCTGCGTGAGGTGTCCGCGCGAGGACAGGAACATCAGCTCGACGCGCCGAGCTGGCCACCGGCACTCTCGGCGGCCGAGCGAGCCGCCTTCGACCGCGACGTGTGGGAACCGTGGTCGCGACAGGGCAGACAGATTCGTGCCGAGCAGGTTCGGCTGCTGCGTCTCGCGCTCGACCTCGACCACGACGAACCCGACGACCTGCTCGACCTGCTGAACGAGGCCGCCGGGTGACCGACCACCCCTTCCGCACGGGTATTGCCCGCAACGTTGTTACAAGCAATACCCGTCATACCCGCAATGCCTGCTACTGTGCGGGTATTCGAGGAAAGGACGCTGCACGATGACCGCACGAGTGCTGGCACTGTGCAACCAAAAGGGCGGGGTCGGGAAAACCACGACCACCTTCCACCTGGCCCGCGCCGCGGTACGCGCCGGGTTACAGGTGCTGCTGGTCGACCTCGACCCGCAGGGCAACCTCACGGTCATTGCCAGCCGCGACTCCGTGGAGGAAGACCAGGTGGGGCTGGCGGACGTGCTGAGCACGCGGGCCGAGGACACCATCGCCGACGTCACGGTCACCGGGGTGTGGCCGGGTCTGACCCTCGTACCTACGGCGGGGGAGTCGCTGGGCGAAGTGCGCGACGAGCTGGTGCTCGCCGGTGCCGGGCGGGAAGCCCGCCTGGCCAGCGCGCTCGATGCGGTCCGCGGGGACTACGACCTGATCCTCATCGACTGCCCACCGTCGCTGGACCAACTGGCTATCAACGGTCTCGTCGCCGCCGACGCCGCGGTGATCATCACCCAGTCGAAGCTGTTCTCCGCCGCTGGGCTCGCGAAGCTGCTGCGCACCATCGACACCGTGCGCCAGTACTACAACCCGACCCTGACCGTGGCGGGGGTCATCGTGAACGCACACGAAGCCGCCACTATCAGCGGGCGGCACTGGCTCACCGAGATCGCCGGGGAAGTCACCGTGCTGGACCCGCCGGTCCCCAAACGCGCCCTGATCGGCGACGCTGCGGAAGCGGCGAAGGGGCTCGACGAGTGGGGTCCGGCCGCTGCCACGGTCCTCGCGGAAATCTTCGACGGATACCTCAGCGCACTCCATGTCGGGAAAGGAACGTCCTGATGAGCCGGCCTGCACCCCGTAAGAGCGGCCTCGGGGGACGCAGCCCCGCGCTGCCCCCCCAGACAAACCCCGAAGACACGTCGCCCGATACGGGCGTTGGAGCCACGGACCCCGCCACCGCCCGCGCGCTGACGCCACGGCCACAGCGGGCACGCTCGACGAAACGAATCCCCGAAGGCAAAGTGCAGTTGACCGCCTACATTCCCGTCGACGTGCGGGCAGAAGCCCGTGGCGCCGCGAAAGTCCTCATGGGCGCCGTCGAAGGCCCCAACAACCTCTCTGAGCTCGTCGCCGAAGCCATCGAAGAAAAACTCGAACGCCTCCGCAAGGAGTTCAACGGGGGACGGCCCTTCAAGCCCGCCCAGGGATCGCTGCCCAGCGGACCCACACCCGGCGCCTAACCCGAACGTTGTGGCGGGGTGCTCGCCGTCCCCGCACCCCTGGCTGCCTCCGAGGAGAGGGTGGGTGATGGTGACGTTGGGTGGTGGGTCGGGGTGGGTGTTCTCCTCGACGACCGGCAGATGCCTACCTCGGGCACCGGGTGGGCGCAAGCGGTGAAGCGTGCTTGCCCCCTCCCGACAGCCCAAGGTCGAGGCGGCACCAGCCGACGAGGAGAACACCCCATCAAACCGTCCCGTGAGGCAGGCAAAAAACGTCGAATAAATACCCGCAATACGCTTGAGTGCAATACCCGCAACAACGTAGACTGCGGACGTCAATCACAAGGCAATGCCAACGAATCCCCGAACCGACAAGGAGCACAACATGTCCGGCCGGTGATACCGCAGATAGTGCGGGTATTACCGGTATTTAGTTACAGTGGACGATTTGCCGAGATGAAGGAGCACGCTATGCCGATCTGCCAGCCATGCCGGGTGCCGCACAACGCGGCGGTGTGTGAGGACACCCTCGCGGGCAGGTCGGCGCTCGCCCGGTCTTGTTTCTGTCAGCACAAGGCCTACAGCTCGGCCGAGCCCGGGCAGTCTGCGGTCGCCGAGGAAGTGTCGTCGGGACCGGAATGCGACGTACCGGAGACCCACACGGATACCACGGTTGTCGGGGCGGGCGAGGAGACTGCGGACCAGCAGGGGCAGGGCAGCACCATGAGTTCGTCGACCTTTGCGCGGGCAGGGGTGGACCAGATCCAGTGGGGGAGGCGGGGATGAGTACCGAGGGCACCGATGAGGACGCGACGCATGAGGTCGACGCAGGGGAGCCGATCGAGGTCGGGGACCTCCTCGATGACCCGCGTACCGATGTCGAGGCCCTGTGTCTGTGTGCGTTGCTGTGGTCGGCGGCCGACACCGCCAGGTGCGTGAGCGACTTGTTGTGCAGCACCGACTTCGAGCGGGGTGTTTACGGCGAGTTGTTCGAGGTGATCACCGCCCAGGTACGGAGTGGGGCCCCGCACGATCCGGCGAGCATCGCGAGCAGGCTCACCCAGTCCGGGCGTACCGGTGGGTACCGCGGTGCCCGGCTCACCCGGGCATTGTCGGAGGCCACGATCGCCGGTGCTGTCCCGGAAACGGTGGGCCATTACGCGGTGGCCGTGCTCTCCGCCGCCTACCGCCGCGGTTTTCACCTGGCGGCCCGGTCTATGGCTGCCGCCGCCGAGCAGTTGCCCCAGGACCTGTTGTTCGACCATCTGCTGAGCATCGGGAAAGCGCAACGCGTCGCCACCGAACGGCTGCACCACGCGTCGACCTTGTTGTCGCCTGTCCAGCGTGTCAGCCATTGCGCAGACATTGAACCCACCACCAGCGAGGGGACCACCACGTCATGACGGCTAACGGCTTCAGCGCCGACGAGCTGGCCGAGGCCCTGTTGCGTGGCGCGTGGGGCATGGACACCACCGGAGCTTCCATCGGGTTGTTTGTGGCGCATGGGGTGTGGGCGGCGCGCCTGGCGGCTGCCCAGTTCGTCGAACTGTTTGATGCGGATGAACCCGAGGGGCCGCGGTACGCGCGGGCGGGGTGGTGTCATGCCGTGGCCGCCCTCGGGGGGGAACGCTGACCGGGGGCGGTGGCAGCGTCAATCGGGTGCTCCGCATCGCCGCGAGTCTTTCCGAACTCGGCGCCCCCGTCGACCTCGTCGACGCGGTCACGGGATTGGACCGCCACAACCTTGCCTTGGTGCTGGGTGCGGTGTCGCACGCCAACGGCTCCCACGAGCACACGGGCTACGCCGTCGAGCGGCCCGCGGACGGCAGCCCATCTGTCGTTACCACTGACACCCCCATGCTCGGGGGGGGGCCGGTCTTCGGGTGGCCGCACCCCGGGGAGGGGGTGCAGCTGTGATGAGGCAGGTGCCGATAACGGAGCGGGTGCTGGCCGAACTCGCCGGGGTGCGGGTGAGGGCGGGGTGTTGCCGGCGGGCGGAGCTGGTGGGGGTGTTGCGGTTTTCTGGGCAGCTGCACCCGATGGGCGGACACATGGTGGTGCTGGCCACGGTGGGGAGCTTGGCCACCGCGGTGCGGGTGCAACGCGGCCTGCGCGAGGTGTACGGGTGCAGTGCCGATGTCCTCGGCCCCGATTCCCGACCCCTCCGTATCGGTGTCGGCGCACCGCCCCGTAGCACGACGGCAGCAGGGGGGCGCCGCAGTGGTGGGCACCGGCTGCTGATCACCACCGGCGGTGCGGAGCTGGCGCGGCGGACCGGGTTGACCGACAGCGCGGGCAGGGGATTGCGTGGGGTGCCGCCGCAGCTGGTGGCGGGGCGAGTGTGCGACGTGGCCGCCCTGTGGCGGGGTGCGTTCCTCACCCAGGGTGGGCTGAGCGGTCCCGGGCGCAAAGCTGCACTCACGGTGACCTGCCCCAGTATGGAGGCGGCGATGGCCCTGGTCGGGGCCGCCCGACGCCTCGGGGTGCCCGCCAGGAGCAAAGAAGCCTGCGGGCAGCCCCAGGTGTTTGTCCGCGACCTCGACGCCATCACCACGTTGTTGAGTGCCATGGGGGTGCGGGAGATGCTGAGCAGGTGGTACCAACCACCCGCCCGGGCAGGCGTCGCCACGGTGGAGGTGTTCGGGGAGTCGAACCTGCGCCGCGCCCAGGCCGCCGCCGAGCAGGCCTGCGCCGGCGTGCAAGAGGCGTTACGCATCCTCGGGGACCGGGTACCCGTGCACCTGGCCGAAACCGGGGCGCTGCGCTTGGCGCACCCGGAGGCCACGTTGGAGGAGCTGGGGCAGTGCTACGCCGACCCGCCGATGACCAAAGACGCCGTGGCCGGGCGCATACGGCGGCTGCTGCAGCTCGCCGAGGGCACCCCCGACCCCCGCACCACCGGGTCCACGGCGCGGCGAACGTCGGGGCGGGCGCGAACACTGAGCACCACCACACCGGGCAAGGACGGGGCACCGTGATGAGCGAACCGGGCCAGGGCAGTGATCGGTTAACTGAGCTGAACACACGGTTGGGGGCGAGGTGGGTGGCGCACCGAGCCTTCGGGGCAGGCGCCCAGTCCGAACGTATCCCGCGGTGAACCCCACGCCAGAGCCGGTGCCGATGCTGGTGCCCGACTCGCTGCGCACCCCGGCTGAGGGGTTGCCGGCGGTCGCCGACCGCATGGTGTGGGCGTTCGGGACACCCCTGGCCCGGGTGCCCGGATTCCGGTGGTGGCGTGTGGCGTCGGCCGTCGTGTGGTGGGCCGAGATGCGGGGACACCAAGATCAGTTCGCCAGCTCAGCGCACGCGCACCTGCGGGTCACCACCACCACAGCAAGCGGTACACCGGACACCACCGGGAAAGATCAGCTCGTCGGCACGGCGATCGCCCTCGGGTGGGTCTTCGCCGTCGCGGCCATCCTCTACGGCGCCGCGCTGGGGCTCGCCTACGCCGGTGTGCCTGCCAGGGTGGTCGCTGACACGACGAACACGATCGGGCTCGTTCTCGCTCTCAGCGTGCTCGTCGAACTCGTCTTCGTCCTCGTCCAAGGATGGCGACGCGCCAAGGTCCTACCCAAAGGCCGCGAGACCATTCACGGCGCCGGTCACTGCGGCCTGGTGGTCATCATGTCCAACTACAGTGCCCGCCCCTGGAAGAAAGGCCACGGTGAGGCGGTGATGCGCGAGTGGCTCGCGCACGCCGACGCCCACAACATCGCTGTCGTCGCCGACGCCCGCAACACGACGCTCGCGGGGAAGTATATCGAGGACTATGGGTTCCAGCTCGTCGCCCACACCTGCGACCGGTTGGTGGTGCGCCTCCCGGAGCAGGCCCGGGACGACTGACTGCATTTCCCGACACGAATCGCCTGCTCAGCGTTTGCCGGTTCCGGTGTAGGGGAGCAGTGCCATCTCCCGGGCTGACTTGATGGCGGCAGCGACTTGGCGCTGTTGTTGGGGTGTGAGCCCGGTGACGCGTCGGCTGCGGATCTTGCCGCGGTCGGACAGGAACGTGCGCAGCAGGCCCACGTTCTTGTAATCCACCGTTTCCACCCCGGCGGCCTTCAGCGGGTTGCGCCGCTCCCGACCGGATGACTCCTCCTCCCGCCCGTGTCGGTTCTCCCGGTGCGCTCTCTTCGCCATGCTCAGCCTCCTGGGTGAATCCCCGCTTGCTCCCATTTTCACGCACCAGTGTGCGCGACGTGGCGACACTGATCCTGCTGCACGATCGGCAGGGTTCGGCGAGACCGGCCAAGCCGAGGCGACGTTGGCCCCCCAGGCGCGCATCGACCGGAAATAGTTGTCGACGGTGGTTTCCCTGCACGAACACCACCACATGCGCGATCACCTGCTCGCGGGGCTACAGCCTGCACCGCCCAGGGCCACCGCAAAAGCGACCATCAGCCGAACAGTTCTCCAACCCGAGGCGGTGCCGAGCACCCGCCCGTGGGCGGTGGCGGTTGCCGCGGTGCGGCCCTACCCGGTGCGCAGGGCGGTGAGCAGGGCCTGCCCGTCCGGGGCGCCGAGGCCGGTGCACGGGTCCCACCCGGGCCCCGCGGTGTAGGCACCGGGGGGAGGGGGAGCCACAGCTCCGGGGCTGTGCGGTCGAACTCCCCCGAAGCGGCCAGCGGTCGCGGCGCCCAGCCCTCGGCTTGGCCCGTCATGGGCGCCGCACCATGCCCCCTGATGAACGTCGCTAAGTATCAGGCCTGGGTTAGGTCAGTTCGACGGGTCGTCCGGCGGCGATGTCGGTCGCCAGTTGATGCAATCTGGCGGTCGAGAGGCGGACGCCGAGAGGAGTGAGCGACTCGCGCAGCACGCGCTGGACCTGGGCGGTGGGCCGGCCGTGCTGGGTGCGGGCCAGTGCTTGCAGCACAGCGCGGGCGTAGCCGCGTCGCTGGTCTTTGATCTGACGGGCCACGCTCGTGCGGGTGGTGGCGCGCTGTCGGCCGGGGACTGGTGATGTCCTTGTGCTGCCGCGTGCTGTGCCCATGCCATCCTCCATTGTCTCGAACTGGTGTTCTACGAAGGATAGGACGGAGTTGAGGTCCTCACCATGCCGCCACGCCGCCAAACGGCCACACGCACCGAGGTTGGTGGTGCGTCGCGGACGTTGAGGTGGCGATCGGCCGCCGCACAGCGCCGTGCGGTAGGTGTGTGGGCGACCGCCGCGTCGACGGGGGACCTTCGACCTGCGCACCTCGGCTCAGGGGAAGCTGAAGGGCTGCGGGTAGGGCACGGGCCTGGGGAAGGGAAGAGTGAAGGGCACTCCCGCCTTAATGGCGGTGATGGGCCGCAGGAAAACCGTGCCACGGCGTGTGCGGCGGGCGGTGTCGACGAAGGTCACCGGCCCCTCGACCCGCTCGAACACCGATACGTCGCCGGGCCCCCCGGCGAACAACAGCGCTACTCGCGGATTCGGGCCAGAGAAGTCCCAACGCCGTTCACGAGGTGCGGCGACGGTGGTGCTGTGGGTAGCGTAGAAGAAACCGTCAATGCACCTCGGGTGAATAGGAAAGGTGGAACACCAAATGGGTGTCAGTCTGAACAAGGGTGGCAACGTCTCGCTCTCCAAGGAGGCCCCCGGGCTCACCGCGGTCATCGTCGGTCTGGGCTGGGACCCCCGCACCACGTCGGGCGCGGACTTCGACCTGGACGCCTCGGCGT
>JAABUI010001662.1_pt1 | contig 12663 bp, 7 predicted proteins | sample 5559111 | NCBI WGS metagenome assembly JAABUI01 (sample SAMN10711870, study PRJNA513365) | rock metagenome | isolation source: Antarctica rocks | place: Antarctica: Victoria Land, Buttleship Promontory
AAGATCAAAATGTGGATGATCGGGTAATCTGGTATTCGTGATTAATCTTGTATGACTGCATTTGTAGTTCCGACCAGGACAAATTCTCTGGTAGCCCCCCACACCGCCATGTTGTCAGCTTGGACGTCCCAATGCTCTCATATGTGCGACCGCATCATGAATCCTCAGCGTCAGCTTTCCAGCTCGACACTTAGAAATGGCGAGATAGTTGGTCTAAGTGATGGATTGGCTTTAATGAGATGGGATACCAGATGTCATTGGGGAAACTACGAGATCTTGGCATTTGATAGAAAGAGGACGCTCTAGCTAGATTGGGCTCGTGGATTTAGAAATAGCACTAGCACTGGCACTAGCGAGGCGCAGTCTCCTCAAGATTGATATTGTTGATGAGAAGCCTTGGTGAGGCTGATTGAGCTTTATCCGATCGACTTTTCCAGATTGACTGTTCATTCTAGTTGCCGCGAGATTACTTGCTGTACACCGGAGAATCTGCAGGGTCTCGAAGCCAGCCAAGGTAGCTTAGCCACTCAGTAAGCATAAGATAACCCATGGTCATCAGCACTAGCAGGATCACCTGCATGTAGCGCATCTTGGTAGGATATCTAGCCAGATACTACATACGCACTTTCTAAAGATCGCTGATGTCTATCGAGATCTGCCTCGTCATCTGCATCGGAGTTGAAACATCTTAGGCTGCCTGCATATCAATCAAACGCGATCTTGAGCACGAAAAATTTTCAGCTCCGATGATAGAATGCCGGGGCAGAGTCTTTGAGCATACCATAGTTCTAAGGATATTTGTTCTACTAAGTTCATAATGATGAGTTTTTGAATTGTCATGAACTTGGACACTACCGACTGAGGGAAAGCACTATGAGGGTGTGGGGTTGAATGGCCGGCCTTCCCATTGTGCTGATATCTAGGGCCAGTCTAAATTCTGAAAGCGTGTTTCTTGGTGATCTCCTCGTTAAAACTCGACTTCTGACCAGTCTGCTGTTCGCTTAGCCTGAGGCTGGAGTAGGGGACTTACGGACTCAGCAAAAGGACGGGACATGCTTCAATCAAGCCCTCACAAGTGAAGTTGCTCCGCCTCTCAAGAGCACGAGAAACATATGAGAGAAAGCTTGCTCCCGCGATTTATCGTCGTAGAAGACAGATTATATCTACTTGTCGACTAAGCACTGAGAGTATGGACAACATCAGGGTGATCCTGGCAATATCCGAGGAGAATAGTGATGAGCATCATGCACTCTCACTATCTAACCTCATTCAATTTACCGGAGGATTAGACCTGGTCACGCACAACCAGGGCGTTTGAAGGTGGGGTATGTTCGGAGGTTTGATTTTGTTTCGGAGGATTCAAAGATCGTAGGTGAGGATACCTAATTGGTCTCCATGGCTTGCATACATCATCTCGAGGGACCTTCCATAGACAGAGTGCTTCTGTGTCATGGCGTTCGATAACGTTGTTACGTCGAGATATAGCCAGTCAACTTTTACGGGAGGAGGCGCAGCAGGGTGAATGAAACCGTGCATGAGATCAAGTTCAAGTCCTTTGTCCTACATGCAAGGGTCTGAAGAGTACGCCTGAGGGGCTACAAATCTGTCCTCCGGTGGGTTCTACGCTTACTTCTTCTCATTTGAAGTATGGTGCTGTATACAAAGTGGCGCTCTATTCATGTGCTGATTTTCCATACATTGGTAGGAACATGGCTTGTGGTGGCTTTCATTCGTCAAGATAAGATCTCGTCCTTTCCAGTGTCTCGGTAGAGGAGAGGAGAAGCCAAGTTTAGAAGGTTCATGCATGAGCATCAGAAATGCCTTAAAAAGTCGACGTATGTAGATCGTCCCGGGTGGCTTTCCCCTGCATGCACATGGTCAAGTTTTCAACGTCCTTTGTCAAAATGGTGTCGGGGCAGACCCAAAGTATAGGTCCCTTCGCTTGTAAGGGTCCTTCAATATGTCGAAAAACTTATAGACTCCCTGGCACTAGACCAGTTCGGATACTGGTATTACCGGATATATGTCATTGGCCACAGACTCTACCAAGCAAGTCCAGGCTGTGCTGGGGTTTTCTCCGCGATCACAATCGTCAATCTAAGCTTTAGACTTGTCAAAGTGGTCGGAGGGTTGCCATTTCAAGCGTTCGGGCCGAAGATATGGCCTACGATCGAACGATCACGAAAGATATGCGAGTCAGGATGAACGGCATCTCCGGATCGTACTCGAAGGGTGATAGCTCCCCAAAATCGACGAACTTCTAATAAATAGAAGGAGACTGCCCAGATCGAGATTCTGGAAAATCGTTGTTCAATTCCTCATCACCTTTACACCTGCTGAGTGATACTCAGATAGTTCAGACTTAGTCAGACCCAGCAGAAAAAAATGTCTATTCCCAAAGAGACTACGGTTTTGATTGTCGGGGGTGGTCCGGCAGGCTCATACTCAGCTTCGGTACTGGCACGCGAAGGAGTTAAATGTGTCTTGTTGGAAGCAGATGTATTTCCAAGGTGCGCCATAATTGGAGTGCAGCTGCTGTATCGACCTGGCGGCACTTGACTTCCTTGCGCACCATTCTCTAGATACCCACCTACTGACTTTGGTAGATATCATGTCGGCGAGAGTATGATCGCATCGATGCGCCATTTCCTGCGATTCATAGACTTGGACAGTACATTTGACAACCACGGCTTCAGAAAGAAGGTAAGGCAAATCGAATGCCAAGATTAAATACCTACTAACAGCTCCTTCCCAGCTGGGTGCAGCATTCAAGATCAATGACAAGCCTGAGGGATGTAGGTCCTTTGTGGTCGTTGCAGAGCATACCGGATTTCTCGCTAATTACGTGACAGTCACGGATTTTATTGCTGCTGGCGGCCCAGACAATTACGCATGGAATGTAGTCCGCTCTGAAATGGACGACATGATGTTCAGACATGCAGCAAAGTGCGGTGTAGAAGCCTTTGATGGCGTTAAGGTCAACTCAATAGAATTCGTTCCTTCAGACAGCCCGAATGATTTGGCGGACCCTGATACTCCCAATCCCGGACGCCCGGTCTCTGCTACTTGGTCACGCAAAGACGGAACCTCCGGCGAGATCAAATTCGATTATATTGTGGACGCAAGCGGACGAGCTGGTTTGGTGAGCACTAAGTATTTGAAGAACCGAAAGACCAATCAAGGACTGAAGAACATTGCCAATTGGGGTTACTGGAAAGGAGCGAGCAGCTATGGGGTCGGCACGCCAAGAGAGGGTGTACCATTCTTCGAAGCGCTCACAGGTACTGTTCCGACTGAAGCGTTTTGCGCAACACTTGAAGATTCTGATATGTTTCTTTTTAGATGCAAGTGGCTGGTGCTGGCTTATACCACTACACAATGGGACTACATCCGTTGGTATTGTCCAAAACCAAGGCCTTGCCACCGAAAAGAAAAGGGCCCTAGGGTCACCATCCACACAGGAATTTTACAAAGAATCTCTCAAGTTGGCCCCAAGGATCTCCGAACTCCTCACCAACGGCGAGCTCGCGACTGAAATCAAGGCTGCGTCAGATTGGTCCTACAGCGCATCCTGCTACGCCATCCCAAATGTTCGCATTGCGGGCGACGCAGGTTGCTTCATTGACCCATACTTTTCATCCGGCGTGCATCTGGCGCTATCAAGTGCTTTATCAGCTGCAACGACAATTCGTGCAGCAATGAGAGGAGACTGCGACGAGCGCACTGCCATGAAGTGGCATTCAAGCAAAGTCTCGGAAGGGTACACTCGCTTCCTGCTTGTGGTCTTGAGTGCTCTCAAGCAGATCAGGAAGCAAGAGGAGCCGATCTTGAGCGATTGGGATGAGGAGGGTTTCGAAAGAGCTTTCGCATTCTTCAGACCAAGTAAGGCCTCTTATTAGCCGGGACAGCTAGCATGAACCCCATTACTGACACCGTTCATAGTCATTCAAGGAACAGCCGACGTAAGCGGCAAGCTCAGTCAACAGGAGCTTTCCAGCACTGTCGACTTCTGTCTCAACGCTTTCGAGGCACATGATCCGGACCAGACTAAAGCAGTCATGAAGAAACTCGAGACTGTGAACGCCACTAACGGTATCGAAGCAGCAGCTACGGCTGTTAATAGTACCGAAATGTCTCCCAGCCCTTCTACGGCACAGACCGAAGCGAAGCTTCAAGAGAAGGCCAAAGTTGATCCTGAAGGTCTTTCGCCGGAGGAGCTGCGGATGTTGAAGACTATTCGCGCCCGACAGATGCTAAGGACGGAGGACTCCATGAACCTCAATAATTTTGGTACCGATGCTATCGATGGGTGGGCACCGCTTATCTCAAGGGGAACTTTGAGTCTTGTCAAGGTCGCAGCCAGCTCGGCTCCAAAGCCTCTTCCGGTCAATCTCGGCGTCTTTCAAGGTGCCAATATGGGGGATGTGAGGATGCAAGAGCAGCAGGCTGCCATCGCAGCTCATTGAGACTATTTATTGGAAAAATTCGTAGGTCTCAAACACGGACAAGAGCAACGCCACATTTGTCTTTGGAATATTGAAGCACATCAGGGTGCGATATTTCAACATAAGATTAGTAGAGAGTAGTGACTCATTGCTCACACTAAGAGATTTCTCCTGTTGTCCTCTCTCGGATGATGTCTTTTATGTGATCTTCAAAATCTCATGAACATATCGTCCCTCTTGTCGTGACAAAGTGACCGTTTTTTCCACCGACTGAATTTTAAAATAATGTCTCCAAATGGACGGAATTCCTCGCCACAATTTTGTATATTCAAGCCCTCATTCTGCGTGAGTACTACGCGTCGTATTCGCGCTGTGTCAGCTTTGTCAATCCCAGCTACTTAAAGAAGTTCTCTCGCATTGCATAGAGACATCACAGTGCATGTGGCAATCAGAACAACTAGTAGAATTAGGTCCCCATAGTGCTTCACCTGTATCCACCTACAGCTTCGCACGATCAGCGATTGTTCCATCTAATCAGTCGTGCTTACTGTCTAACTTTCTCAAAACCATCGTATACCTCCCCGTAGTTGTTGATATCCATGAGTCTGCCTGCCTCGCGCCAGTTTTGCCTCAATTAATAGTAATAATTAACATGAACTTTGGACCGATTAGACGATCAACAGGATTGAGAGCCGATAATTGTCTCACAGGCTTATCTACAATCCCATGTTGTGGCCTGGGCGTCGATATGTTTATCGATTCCCGCTCGCCTCACTGCAAGTCCACCAATAAGCGGGTCCGCTGAGAGCAACCCAAATGTCGATGGAGAAACGTGAGTATCGAGGCAATCTTACTGCGGATTGAATGTCGGTTTGTGATCCTTCTACGACCATTCGGGCGTAGATATTTGCTTTGCTTGATGGGGCTAAGAACATACGAAAACCTTGGTATGACTGTGACCTCTTCGCCTACGTTCGTAAGTTCGGCAAGCACAAATTAGATTCACAGCCAATCTCAGCTTCATTACAATTTACAGAAATCTTACCTGATTCCCTGTGTGTCAGCTGGGCGTCACGAGGGGCCTATTCTTAGTCTTTGCTTCACCCTTCACCTTTTTGTTTCCCCGACAGGTCGCAGGCACAAAGAGACCGGCATAAAATGCGATGTCAGTCCACTATCGCTATTACTGCTGCACTCTCTTCCGGACACCTCAAATTTCTACCTCAGTCATTTGATACTCCTAATTCATATCAAACCACAAATACCTAAGCTGTTCCTGCTCACACAAAGTGCCACCGTTACTTCAATAACTCGGGAAGTGTTCGATAATGAATCCTCCTTCAAGCGAGGCATGTGTCAAAGAAGCAGAAAAAGGTTCTGATTTCGTAACACCGATACCTAAAGTTCAATGGGCAGGGGCAGGAAAGTACTCAACGTTAGAGAGAAATGCCCCTTGCGATAGAAATCGCAAGGACCACCCTAATCCCAAGGAGGCTGGATTTCAGAAGCTTATCGCCAGATCAACGGACGGACAACTGAGTCTCTTCGAATGGACAGGTCCGAGTAGAAACCTTCTACAACAGTGTGAGCAAATCGAGGTGCGTTGGGGTGACAGCTGCGGCAGCTCGTCTGAGGGTTTTGGGTCTCCCGAAGACCGTGTGGAGACAGAAGGGAGCACAATCACCTCTGGCAAGCCGAAATCCGAGTCAACGATCTAGAGGACATTTTGAGCAAACCGTCAATTTAATTCCTACACCATGACCTATTTAATGACTCATGATTCGTGGATCATGGCCTAAATAGACTACAGGCTCAGCATTGATGAAACAGACCCCCAGTCATTTGGAAGAATGAAGAGACTCGTTGTAGGACGTGGACAGGGTGAAGGAAGCCATACGAGGGGCGGGATTGAACTCTGCGTATAGAATTTTTTTACGCCAATTAGCGCTATGTTGGACACAGGACACACTGGAAATAGGGTAAGCATTTCATGCACATGGCTACGAATACCAAGTCTGGCGGCAGCGAAACAATTTGAAGGCTATCATTGATTTGAAATACCAAGTGAAGATTCGAATAACCCTTTTGATCGGCATGACACTCTTTTGTACTTATATTGCGTGTCAAAAGCTAAAAGGGCGAGTTTGTCTCTTTGCCTTCTCCTACCTTCGATTAGTTCTAGAATTGTATGATAGCCGAGTAAGCACTGCATTTAGTCATGATTGGTTGCCTTGTTTCGCTCATTGGTCACTTTCAGTACAGCTCTGCGGGGTACAACCAGACACGAAACGCCCGATTTGAGATCACCTCTTTGCTCACAACTTCAAGAAATCCCCTAGAACAGACGCCCTTGTCTAATCCTGTCTCCACAACCGAGCATCACGAATATCACGTACCCGCCAGCGCATCACCATGCCTGTCTCAAAGCAGAAGACTAGCACAAACCAAAATGCATGGGCCAAGTTGAAACAGCACATGAAGACAGAGCCTCGCTACGTTCCTGCTCTCGCCTACGGCCATATAAAAATATCGACGCCAAGACGGAGCTTCTTCAAGCGCTGGGTGCTGGGAAAGAAGGAGAAGGAATATACAAATGTGATGACAATCCACGCGCCAATGCCAAACGAGGTGGTTGAGAGACCGGGAGGACGACGTTGATTGAACGCGCCCAAGCGGAGAACGGGAGAACGACAACGATCTTGCAAATAAGAATGAAAACCGGTTGATAAAGAATGATGTCTGGTGGGCTTCAGTCTGATACAGGTTGAAAGTATGGAGGTTGAGGTAGTCTTGAGCGGAAACGACATAACGCGAGCAGCCGCCATACATCTCTACTCAATGCTGGTATGAAGAGTCAGAGGGCGAGGGAAAATTTTCAATGTGGTCCAAAACATCCATCAAATATTGTGAGACTCTAAATGCTCGTTCAGATGGAATACCTTGCTTAGCCGGAAATGGGTGACTTTCAATTCCTGACTTTATGTAAAGCTCAACTAGTATTTAGCGTGTATCGTGCCTGTAAAAACTCTGTTGTAGCGTGGTCATCCACGGTCGGCCGCGAACATTAAAAAGTCGACTTTTTAATTTTAAAACGACCTCTAGACTTATATCTACCTCGTGCGACTAGCTATACTATATATTAAAGTTATTATACGTAGTATCCCTTTCCTTGTGTACGGGAGGTACACGCTAACGGGAGATGCACGCATGGGTGGTGATAAGTCAGCTTAGGTTTACTAAGATTTGCTAAGATTTGCTAAGCTGTTCCAAGTTTGGCCTGATAGAATTAACCAATTATCACCCCTACGTCGATCTCCCCTTAGCGTGTACCTCCCGTGCACAAGGAAAGGGATAGGCTATAATTTGCCCCTAAATTTAGGCCCCGTGAGGTACGTTAAAATATCGCTTTATGGGGAGTCTTTTTTCCTTCCTAGAAGACTCCCCATAAAGCGATATTTTAACGTACCTCACGGGGCCTAAATTTAGGGGCAAATTATAGCCCGTATTATTACGGTTATATTTAGTATAAAGCTCTTATTATAAAACGACGTTATTATAGTTCTAGAGGCCTTTCTAAGTCAAAATTTCGATTTTAGTGAGGTTCGCGGGGCCGACCGTGGATGACCACGCTACAACAGAGTTTTTACAGGCACGATACAAGTTTAATGAGATTCCTTGGCACACTTTTCTACACTCAACCCCACGCGTTTTAGAAAAGTTTTGTGAATGTTATGATACGGCCTCGACAGCACCACTGTCATGTAGCGCTAAGAGTCATACTACATAAAATACGTTTAGAAGAGTCTATGCTATCCCTTTCCTTTTGAGCGGATGATCCGAGCTAGCAGCTAGCGTATCCGAGGCCAACCTGAAGATTCAGTTCGTCCATTTCGTCTCTATGATTGTATCAGCATAGCGACTTCAATGTATTGTTACGATGGCGAGTACCCCTGATATCTAAGGTCGCATAGCTTTTGACTGAGTTCAAGACCCAAAAATTGCTCCTGGCACACTTGATTCTAAAACAATGTTCCCAATGCATCGAGCCTCGTAGCTCGTGATCTTCATAAAAGTGTGACCATGCACGCAGATGGCTAGACGTAGTCATCTTATCTCCTTGATATGAGGCATGGATCCATTTTCGCTATCAGTGGGGGTTGCAAGTCTGGTTGGGTTGACTGCACATACCGTTCATGTTACGACAATCTATATTCGCGAAGTAAGGCATGGGAAAGAAGCCGCTTCGGAGATGTTGAGAGAGCTCAACGCTCTACATCATGATCTTGCACGGCTTGATACGTTCCTCAAGTCCCAGGAAGCCCTTCGGCCCTTTGACAACACCTCGGTTCTTGTCACAAGTACCTCTGCATGCCGTGAAAAGCTCAATATACTACAAAAGAAGCTAGATGGTGCCGGTTTTACTCGACTCAGCCGGATCAGATGGCCGCTCAACCTGAAGGAACATCGGGAAACGATAACGGAACTTAGAGCTCTTGCTCAATGGATCCAGTTTGCCTTAACCATTGATGGTTGTGCATTGCTCTCAAAGACATCGGACGAAGTGCTAGATACACTAAAACGTCAATTGGAAACATTTCAGCTGGTTGAAAGCATTGGCGATCGGACGCACTCAATAGAAAGATCTTTGAAAGAGCAAGCCCAAGCTGCCAAGGACCAGCGTGTAGCGGAGGTACGCGAAGGAGTCTTGAATTGGGTCTCTTCCATTGATCATGAGCAGAAGCACCATGACATGCGTGTTCCGCGTGTAGATGGTACCGGGGAATGTTTCTTAGACTTGGAAGAGTTCCAGCGTTGGCGAGACGAACCACAACTGTGCAACAATGTCCTCTGGTGTCAAGGTATTCAAGGCTAAGGAAAATCTATTCTAGCGTCCTTAGTGATTGATCGATTGAGAGCTCATCGGTTGAAGGAGAATGTCGTGGTCGCCTACTTCTACTTTGATTATCGAAACCAGGAGACCCAGTCAGCCGAAAACGTGATCTCCAGCATACTGAGACAAATTGCTCTAGGAAAGTCTGAACTTCCGCACTCAGTTGCAGAGCTTTACCGCAAGCTGAAAGGGCAACGGAGACCACAGCAGCAGGAGCTCGAGCAGACAGTTCAAAAATTATGTGCGGATTTCGATAGGGTTTTCATTTTAATCCACGCTTTAGATGAGTGCGATGCGAACAATCATAGGAACTCAGTTCTTGGGTTTCTAGAAACCCTGCGGAGTTCGTCCTCCGTAAGTATATTCGTGACCAGCCGTCCACACCTGAAGGATACTACAATGATATATGAGACGTCCTCTAAAGTGCTAATTGAAGCAGAAAATTCCGATTTGAGGAGATATGTGTCTCAGGAGATAGAAAGCAGCGATGCCGTCGAAGAAATCGACATCGCTTTCGAGGAAGACATCATTAAGAAATTCGTTGCAGGAGCTCACAGGATGTACGTAAAGTCTCCCATGTGTCTCATAATCTTCAATTGGTCATCTAGCCGATCATTCATTCCGTGCTTTCGCGAGCTGATACTTAAAGTACCCAGGTTCCTACTAGTAGTGCTACAGGTCCAGGCAATTCTGAGCGAGACTTCTGTCGGGGAGGTGGAAGAAGCCTTAGATATCATGCCAAGTGGTCTCAACGATGCAGTTGAAGAAACGCTACAGAGGATCCAGAAACAACCAGAAAAGCGAAGAACTTTAGGCATGAATACGCTAATGTGGATATCTCACTCGAAGAGACCGCTGAGGGTCGCGGAACTGAGTGAAGCGCTTTCGATAAGACCAGGAGAGTCTTACTTAAATCCGAAGTTTCGCAAGAGGCAAGGGTTGATGCTGGCCTGCTGTATGGGCTTGGTCATAGTCGACAAGGAAAGCTCTGTCATTCGTCTCGTTCATTACTCGGTACAAGAGTACTTCAGTGAGCATCATAGCCGGATATTCCCTTTTGGTAAACAGTCGATCGCCGAACATTTGGTGATGTATTTGATGTCTGATGCGTTTGCTCTTGGTAGCAGTGAGGATGAGTCAGAGATACTCACATTGATTGGTCGCCATCCCTTTGCAACATATGCTACTCGCAACTGGGGAGACCATGTGCTAGATGCGACGAGCAAGATGTAGATATTTTGGCTCTTAAGTTTCTACGCTCGAATCCCCACCGAGCGTGTTCACTTCAGATCTGTTACTATGCACGTGGACGCCGTAAGGAGTACTGGGAGGAAGAGGAAGCAAAAAGCCGCAATGGGCTACACATCGCTGCTTCGTTTGGCCTTTGGGGGCTAGCAGAGGAATTACTGGACTCCGGCGAATGCGATGTAAAGTCCTTGACAAAGATGGGCACTACACCGTTAATTGTAGCAGCAGCGAATGGACACAAAACCTTTATAAGAATGCTGCTAGATAAGGGCGTGGACCTTGTGAATGAAGACTGGTATGGCTCAGCTCTACACTGCGCCGCCGAATCTGGGAAACTTGTGGGCATATCGGAGCTTTTGAGTACCGGAATCAACGTCGATCTCAAGGACTCTCATGGATGCACTCCATTACATTGCGCTACATTATCCGAACATGCTCACGCGATGCAGTCTTTGCTAGACCATGGTACAGACGTCAACGCTGTAGACCTTCATTTATACACCCCTCTCCGCTACGCCGTAGTGTGGAAACACCATGAGTCGATCTTAGAAGTCTTACTAAGGAATGGAGCAGACATGGAAATGCGCAGCGGCTCTGGATTCACTGTTCTTCATCTTGCGGCTAACATGGAACTTAAGGACTTACTTCTCCTACTCTTGAATTATGGAGCAGAGGTGGATGCTAAGCATTTATACGGAAACGTCGCTCTTCACTTCGCAGCCGAACAAGATAACGCCGACATTGTCCATATTCTGCTGGAGCGAGGGGCAAGTATAGAGGCTCGGACTTTCAAAGGTGCTACCGCCCTTTGTCTAGCAGCACAGCGTGGAGCAGATCCAACAGTCAATCTATTACTAGAACATGGTACTAACACTTATGTGGCTGGCAACAATCAATTAACGCCTCTTCTTCACGCGCGTAAGGAGAAGCATGGTAATATCATACGGGCGATATTGAAGGCTCGCGTGGGCACAAAGGTGCAGGGTGAAGATGGAGAAATAAAACTTGATTTTCCGTTTGACGGTGAGTTCAATGAAAGTCATAGACTTTTATCACAATTGGAGGAATCAAGACGCCCAAATATCATGCGCGACCTCGCCTTGATACACAAGATGGCTGAGGAAAGGTCTTTTGGAATGTCATCTCATTGCACGATACTGGAGCACGACTCACCCCCAACATAACATCGAAGCACCTAAACCCCTATCCAGGAGAGCCGCCAAATTTATATCTACTAGCACCTAGTAGTCTTACTCCATGCCATGACCGCTTATTTGCCTCCGTTACGCCACCATTGGGCAGGGCATTTGTGACCTAGTCAAAAATGCGACAGGAGAACGAGCTCAAGAATGTCAAGATCGCCTTCACGTTTCACTGCGATCACTTTTTGAGGCATCACCATTCAGTAATGTCAGGATTCGGAGTCATCCTATTTGTTACTACATCAGTCGCAAGATTACTTAGTATTTGCTATTATTTAAGGCAGCCTAAGTCCTTACATATGTCTCACCCTAGGGATTTTCACCCGAAGTCTACTTATTCTCTAGGACGATAAGGTAGTGGACCACAAGGGGCGAGGGCTCTACATATCATCGATTCTTTCTAGGCATTGTCCCTAATAACAACACTAGGTTAGGACTTTGGGGAGGGTAAGTGCACGAGATCCTATTAATCCCCTGAACCTAGGAACCTACCAGCTCATAGGATAAGGCGTGCAGTGGCAAGAAACGAGCGGCAATGTAGTCATAATCGATTCGCAGGTCGATGGGGTGATGACTTGTTATCATCATCTTGAAGACTGGCAGATGCAGATGCTGTTCGCCAAAATATAACGACATTCACTTGATGTTCTTCTAGTGGTATCAGAGACTTGGAATGAGACTCCATCGGGGCTGTATTCACAATTCATGGGTATCTAAATCCTACTCCACTGTAAAAACCAACGCCAGACCTTTTCCATCACCGTAAGTCGTCATCAGAATTCCACCTCCCCTAGCCCTCTCTCCTTAAGAGCTCCCTGAACGCCCTTCTTAACCTTTCTCACCGCCTCCCTCCAGACACCCTTACTATCACCCTCTT
>JAABUI010001663.1_pt1 | contig 12663 bp, 12 predicted proteins | sample 5559111 | NCBI WGS metagenome assembly JAABUI01 (sample SAMN10711870, study PRJNA513365) | rock metagenome | isolation source: Antarctica rocks | place: Antarctica: Victoria Land, Buttleship Promontory
AATATTCGACCAGAGCATGATGACCAGCCCCAGCAGCACAAGCCTGTATAGTGTCATCTGAAGACAGCAGAGATGAAAAGCGGCCACGTTTGATACGACGCTGCATGCGAGGCTTCTCTCCGGCGGTAGACCGAGACCTTTGCTTCGTACGATGTAGCAAAGGCGTCTTTTCCTTGATTTTATTACCGTTGGGTTTCTTTTTCTTCATCGTCCGCCTCTGCCTCTTTGTATGTGCTGTGTCATGACTCCGAATTGACGAACAATCTTTGCCTTTTGTCCTCGAGTATATATCGGGCTCATAGTGCGTCTATCAGGCCTTCCTTGTATGCTGCAGAGGCGAGCCGTAGGCTTAACTTATGAGAATGTAAGACATCTTTATCTCTAGAACAGCTGTCATCATTAACCCTATCTAAAACCAGAAACGATGGCTTTGCTTACCTGTATGCAAAGACCTCGGGAACAGGAATAGTACTGTTGGCTTTGATCTACTTAAGAGTCGCGACTTCATTAGCCAGTAGCAGGAGGTTCATCATCGTTTCGTGGGGAAGGGAGCACCCACTCCACACCGTCAAGGAATGAGACTAGAATTATCCAATTGAAGCTACCGCATACTGGGACCTGGGAAGTGTCGAAAATGCAGGTTTGCCCTCCACGCAGCTTGCTTATGCACGACGAAGAAAGCCAGATGGTAAAAATAATCCACATCAGAAGACGGAAGCAAGGGCTTGCAAGCACGTCCAGTTGTCAAAAGGCCATCAGCTGATAATCCCTAAAGGGCTCCAACGTCCGGCGGACAATACCACTGGCTTTCAGAGGTGGTATCCATTTCCGATATCCCTTGGACAAGTATCGCTAATCCACAATCAGTTTGCATCCAAAGGCGTGCAGAAATCTGTCAGCTACATGACCGGTTCGGATAGCTTCTGACGCCACTTTGGGATTGATGTTAACTGCTCGACAGGCTGGCTTTGCGTGCTCGGATGGCAAGCCGGTTCGGCAGCGGGCTGCTACTTGGCTGGGACAGAGATTCAAGGCCTAATTGTGCTCAATCATCCCAACTACCTTCCCCAAAGATGGCATGGAAGCCTCATAGCAATCGCCATGGTGTTTTTCTCCCTCTCCATTAATACAATACTCGCTCGCAACCCACCTTCCATCAAGGTGTTGTCTTCGTACTTCATATTTTCGGATTCTTCGCCATTTTGGTGCCTCTTTGGGTAGGGCGAGGTATCAGTATGAGGCGCCCAAGAAGTTGGTCAGGGGAAACGCACCATGAGTAGAGTAGGTGCAATCATGCAAACGCCCAAATTCTTTCGTTGGTCACTGTATATGATGACAATGCGATAGGTCAGCTAAGCGATGATGAAACTCGACGAAATGACTGTTGTCTGTGGGCAAGGCAAAATATTTCGCTGTTATTCAATATGATATAATGTAGAGTCAAATACTAAGCCAATACCCACTCCTCAGTCATTTGCAGGTCATTGAATGGACAAATTGGATCTTTAGAATGACCTCAGCAAACCTCTGGCGACGGGGCTTTGAGTTAGCCTGTGTGACAAGGCCTATAAGGGCTGACAATTAGCAAGACGGTGCCTACTTAACAAATCCCTCAAGTGCATGCGGCTCCCACACCGGTGCCACCTCTTTGTTCCCGGCCTTCGCCTTGATTTCAAATACTTAGCGCCTGATCATTATTCCCATAGTCGGCACCAATGCATCAACTCCATTCTTTTCAAGCTCAATCCCTAGATGATCCAAGGATGGCGAGGTCGATGTGTTTGAAGCAGAATCTTCCGTTGTGTAAATGGGAAAGGAAAGCATTCAAAGAAAACATCCAAAGTCATGCATAGAATTGTAAGGCTCGCCAAACGCAACAGAATCCTTTACGTCGATCTTGTTGGGCGCGCCGGATGCTCGATCATTTCTGGTCTCGAAGGCAAAGTCGAGACTTATCAGGAGACAATGAGATTTCCATTCTCTTGAGTATAGAATAGCAGATTAGATGTGAAATTCCAGCGTTTAGTAAAGACCCGTGTCTTATGGTAAACTCAGCTATGCTTGATAATGAGATCCTCACTTTTGGAAGCTCCAGTGATCCCCTTGATATTCGCCATGAGAAACAAAGCTCTATATTTGGGCTTGCCACAATCACAGGTAACGACATGCTGATACATTCTTATGAAGCCGTGACTCTCCATCTAACGATCCTAAGCTCAAGTATGATTTCACGGTGATCCCTCTCAACACCCGATTTGCGACAGCTTTTCTAGGAGTCTTAGAGGCTGCCGAGAAGTCTCTAAGTAAACCTCGTTCAACCGTTGTTCTTTATAACTGCTCTTTGCATGTTCTCGATAGTATTATCCTTCTCCCTCTCACTCTGGACTGGTTCGTGATCATGGTGCTGGGTAATGTTCTTGGCGCCTATGTCTGTTGCCTCCTTGATAAGCTTTCCCTCTTCCGGCCGCTCCATTTACTGCATGAATCTTGGGATAGGAGTATAATCGAGGCGACGTATATATAGTTACTATTAGTAGAGATTTAGGTAGATAACTTATTTATAACTTTAACGAATAAGTAGAAAACTAGATAACTAGTATTCTTAAGAGTAATTACCTTAGTATTATCGACCTACTTAAGGATAATATTAAGACCGTTATATTACTTCTCCTTTTTTTAATCTTTATTCTCTACCTCTTAGTTCTCGTATAATTTATCTACCTCTTTAACTATAAGTTACGGAGCTAGCGAAAGTGTTTACGGAGGCGGTAGAGCTAACGAAGCTATCTTTTTAGCTAAGTCTTCTAGTTTAACTAAAGGTAATAAAGGAGGTAATTTCGACTTAAGACGTCCTACTCGAACCTTAAGATCTTTAACCTTATTAGTTAGGCGACCGATAGCGGTTAGGATTATTACTATATCATAGCTAACTAGAGGCGATAAGACTTCTAAGGTCTCGTCTAGTAATCCCTAACTTCTAAGGGTCGCTAGTGCTATTTAATGAGTTATTCTTAACTAGCCTATCGAAAGAGTTAAGGTTTAAGGTGTTTAGTTAGTCGTTGAAAGGTACTCGATAATAGCGAGTATATAAGAGGTCCGACTTAGGTAAACTAGCTATTAGGTGTTAACTAATAGGCTCGCGATAAACGGATAGTATAGACGCTATTAACGCCTACTACTAAGATTAGAAGAACTTAGGTATTACTACTATTTATTAGAGAATAAACCTATATAGGTTAATATATATAGATAAAGATAATAATATATAGTCTATAGAGTAGAATGTTGGGATATAGGCCTACGCTAAGTATACTAAGTATCCTTATCTAATTAGATTAAGGTTATAATATCTATATTTATAATAGAGAAAAATAGTAATAGACTATTACGAAGGTAAATAAGAAGTAGTAACGTATTAGTGAAGCGGTATATATAAAAGAAGTAAAATCATTACTTCGTATAGGCCTAGATATCTTTAGGTTAAAGCCGCCTCCTACCCCTAGGGAGCTTACTATACGTAGAAAGCCTACTATAAAGGTAGTCCCGATCCGTACTATAAAGCCGAAGAAGCCCCTAGTAGTAGCGCTATAAAATAACAAGTAAAGCTAGATAGTTTATATTAGTAAGCTAATACAGTAGTTAACGCAGTAAAATAAGCGAGTAAGCCGTTATAGAAGACGAATTATACGGAGTATAAAGGTAAGGTAATAATAGCTAGATAGTACTCAATCGAAAACACCAGAAAACTAGTAATTAAATAGTATACATGCTTCATAATTGAGAGAGCTCTTTCCTACTCCTGCGTCATTTTGTGCTGCAACAACGGGTACAGCAGCCCTTTGCGGATCCTACTAGGCCAACGTCTCTCGCTTCGACCTGGCACCTTCACCCTTTTACCAAACGTTCTATGATTTAGAATAGCAGCAGCCCTGACCGGGGCTATTCCAGCCGGAAAGACCATTCATAAGATCTTTCATCATCGCGTAAAAATAATGCCCTATCGAATCTATCTGAAGAGTGTTAAGACGACGTTGAAGGGCACACACCAGACTGTATATCTATGATATCTATCCCTCTAGCTCTTGCTTAAATCAGGATCCGGAAGGTTTGACAGAGTTCAAATAATCCTCAAAGGTCCCCAAACAATCCAGAGCATCGAACCAAAGACATAGGGCGAAAAATAGATAGGTATCCGCATTTTTCTTGCCTTGCCAAGGTTGGCCGAGGCCAAGGCGAACAACGTTCACGTAGCCATAGCTCAAAACGTCTGAATTGGGTACCCAAGTCTTGAAATCTACGTTTTGCCAATTACCATCTGGAGGCATAAGAGCCGGAACGTCCACGACATCTGCGGGATGGTCTACGTTAGCATAATTCTCAGGAACAGTGCAGGGCTCTTACAGTCTCTACTGGCAAGATGGGCGAATTCGTGGAGTAAGGTGGAGGCGCCCGTCCGTTCACATTTCCTAATAAGGTCTAACCTGGTGTTTTCGCTCTGTGCGGCTGAATGCTCGCGACAGCTTTCGAGACTTGGAAATTGGAAGTAATAAGGACAAAGAGTGACTCCTTTTAGCACAGGATAGGCATCAAGTGCAACCGTAAATGCTTGAAGGTATTCGTCCCCTTCGCACATACCGACCCATGGATTTCGCTGGCTCGGGAGATAAAAGGATATAGACGGTTGGGAAGCCGGATCAGCCACGAACATTAGTCCAGGATAGAACTGGCGGTTTGGCACTTGAAGATAAGTTTTAGCAGTCGGTACCTCTGTGTAACCTAGATCAGGTCGAGGTGCACGTTACTTCTCAAGTTATAATATTCCGCAGCAAACGCTGCTCCAGGCAAAGGGTCTTCCTTCTGATCAGCGTCTAGAACATGTTCAGAGAAGAAAGCGTAGTCTTCTAGGCACCTGAGCCAGGGCTTCAGTACACCTCGACTTTTTGAGCCATTCAAAAACAAGATGAGTTGGAATATGGCTTATAGAAGGATACACTTAGCTACGAACGTCTGTGTTGGAATTTTCTGCTCACATTTTACGCCATTGTATGTGACCTGGGAGCCATCAGAGGCGTTGACTTGGAAGTTCTTGCTGTCAAAGGAGACACCAAAGAAAAGTTTGAATAGCTCTCTGATTCTCGCCCCATCAAGCGATGTGGCTTTGGGGATTTGAGCAAGTGCCACTTCGGCCAAACTGAAGGCATCATTAAGATCCGTTATGACTTTTTGCTGCATCGGAGTTCCATTGGGAGAAATTCTATCACAGCCGCCTTTCCCGTTACCGCGATGCAGTCGGAAGCTTTCTGAAAGATTGGCCTCGGTGATAGCGTATGCTGATGCTGACGATGTAAGAATTACGATCGAAATAAGGTGCAAAAGCGCCTTGACTGAAGACGTCAAAATCATAGGGAGAGATTCAATGGCGCTAGATATCAAGAGAGACAAGACACAGGAAAAATGATATTGAATTTTATAAATTTAGGGGTCTGTGAGAAATGAGATCGCGTACCTCTTCTACCTGACTTGCAGGACCCTTACAAATTTCACGACCCCCTGTGACTGTCATCGTGATGTGACTTGCAGGACCCCACAAGTTTCCAAGCTTCTTGTGAATGTCATCGTAGGATTATATGACTACGTGATTTTTGTCACGCTTCTCTGTGAGGGTAGATCATTTTCTTCTTATTCTTGGGGTTGCTCTATTCTTCACTGCTCCTTTTCCTTCAATCTTATAATCACATAAAACCACAGCAGTCGTTGATTCAGTTATCGCCGATGGACGTTCAACTTGTTATTTGGCTCGCTTTTGTGAGATTCTGTAGCCCTCAAAGCCTTCAGTGGCAGCCAGTAACAAAGCTATCTGGCACGGGCTGGTATCCTTTGATTCAAAGCCGGAATACTCCTAATGGAGAAACTGCCATTTCTGGTATACCGTCAATAACGTATGCTTCTGGTACTGGGAACAGGATCGGGTCCGGCCAAGCATACGTCACAAACCCGGTGTCAAGGCCAAAATCAGGCCCCGTTATAGGAGACTCGCACGATACTACTAGTTCCATCGCTTCACGGTTTAACCTTACGTTACCTCCGTCAACGACGAAAGCGGAATCCACCTTGCAAAGCGTTTCGTACATCGAGAATTCCAGCTTAATTACCGTACTCCCAGAATCGTCCGTTCCAATAACATCCATCGAGAGTAGCTCTATAGTTTCTTCTAACGGCGTATTATTAGCAGGGCTACTTCGCAATATTGTCCAAAATGGGCACAGTGTCTCCACCAAGATCACAATAGCTGCTTCGAAGACCAAGTTTATTCAGTCGATCGAGTCCACCGAGCCGACCTTTCAGAAGGTTTTTGACAGCATGGGCGGTACCAGTGTCCCCCCAAATACTTGCAGCCACTCAGGCGGAGGCATCCTTGGTAGTATGGTACAACTCGTTGGTTGCGCTCTTAACAGCTTGAAAATTCTAAAAGCTAACGTCGATATTCCTCCTGGGAGTGAGCCCAATTTCCCATCAATCGACCAGAATTTGAAGGCTATTGGAGATTTGTCCGGTAAAATTGCTGAAGAGCCAGACGAAGAGAACAGTAGCAATGAATCTTCCAGCTCTGCAAACGATAGCCAGACTTCGGAGAGCAAAGACTCAACGATTTCTTCGTTGTCAAGTCCGACGTCGACGCCATCATCTAGTTCGAGCATGTCGTCCACTTCGAGCATGTCATCCACTTCGAGTAGTGAGACGACAAGCACCGTCAACGAGATTCTTGGCTATCGTACCCCTATTGTGGGCTTACCGGATGTGGACTCTTTACCAGCCATGGCTACAGATCATATCCTTGAGATAGTGGGCAGCGCACTCATGTCCGCCTTTTATATCGCAAATACCAGCAATTCATACTTCTTGGGAGTGACAAATGGCAGATTGCTTTCCCCCGTAATTGGCGATTCTGGAGGAGTAAGTACTCTCATAGCTCACAATAACGCGAAAGCTTCTGAAATCCATTTGCGTGCGCTTAAGAATCACTCTTACTAACTGGGACTCTTATAAAGGCTACGTTGCCCGCCGTCACACCGTCACCCACGGCCTCATCGCTACCTTCTAAATCATTCCTACCATACTCTGTGCGGTCTACATCCTCTCAGATCTTTCCAGGATCTTCTGTCCTAACACCACCATCATCTACTCGGCCCATGCAAGCTTCCGCTTCGTTCGTTAGGGCGAGAACATCCAATGGTTTTGCCTCGGCTTCGAAGGGCTTTATGTCGCCTTCTATAGAATCTGCTATGACTGCTTCTACCTCGAATACGAGATTTCCTACATCGCTATCCGCTGTCTCGGCTGGAGTTCCTCTTGGTTCAATCTCACTATCTTCGATATCATCCTCTCCATTAACAAGTGAACCATCCTTTGGAATATCTTCGACGGTTCTAGCGGTGGATCCTACTGGCTCTCCAACGCTGTCTTCTACAGCGCCTTCCTCCACAGCACCATACGCCCCGGGAATCTGCAGTCTTCATCTTCGAGAATGGGAGGATCCCAACAAAAAAGATAGCGGCGAGTTCAAGATTGAAGTCATAATCTATGACAACGATCATACGCAGATAGGTCATCAGTCGCAAACAAAAGCGAGTGCTTCGGATCCACTGCGTCTAACTAGTTCCTTGGAAGATCCGCTTATCATTATCCCCGAGCACCGTACGGATTACGTCCAGTTCGCGATTGGTAGCCAGGTGTGGCCGAGTAATGGCAAGTACGGTCCAAATGATCTGCCGAGATGTACTGTTGGAGATTGGGATCAACATTTGTTGGAATGGGTATGTTCTCGGGAATTCCCGCTAATAGTCGTACGAGATGCTAATGAATCTGCAGAATCGGGAAATGGACTGCTCCTTTGTTTGTACCTGGGGTGGGGCCCTCCTTCCTCGGATCATAGGAGGTTTAAAGGAAGGACTTAATAGGCAGTCCTTTAGAAAGAATTTCGAGGCACGGTCGAAAGGGCTGGTCCCCGCGTTTTGGTAATATTGAGTCGCTAATACCGCAGAGTGTCGGGATAATGCTAAGGATGCGCTCAGCGGGGATTTAGAGTTGCACTCGTCTTGCTTTCATCTGGATAATATCATAGCAATTTATGGGAACCTATTCAAGCGGCGGTGTCGTAAGCTGGGAGATGACCCACTTAAAAGCTTCATGCTTAGGGTACTCACCTCTTGAGCGCGCTCCATCTCAGTCCAAGTTGACCTCGGGAGCTGGTCAACATGTGGTAAAGGCTCAGAGGACACGACATACAGCAGCGAGTTCTGGCAAGAGCAAGAGCATTTAGAGGGGCTACTTTATTCCGAGCAGACAGTCCTTCAGGACTCGCTGTTTCGTGATAATCTATTCGACAAGACATGTGAGAAAATCCGAAACAGGAATGAGGCTATGGTCCCTCGAGACATCGGTTCGCTAATTGTCCCTTCCGCCCAGACATTAGCCACATACGGCGCCACGCACATCAAGCATCTGTATAAATGCGTCAACGAAGGCTAGAACAGTGTAATCCCTTTTCATGGTACTCGTCCGCAACTCGACTACTCCGTGGGATTCGGGCGGTCTGCGTTCATGGAGGAACACCTCAAAAAGCTTGAGCCTTTTGTGCGTGAGATCGGGTCCAAGGCCCCCACCTACTTCATGGCCACAAGGCCGATGTACTTTCCCTTCCTCACCTGTGAAGTGCTGTTGGAATTCAGCCTTATGCTACTAAGGTTGTACGGGTGGATTGCCTAATGCGGTTTAGCGTCTTTGCAACCCCTGACACTTCTCTTTCTTCTCCATGTAACCAACTTAATCAATCAATTTCACACCTATGAGACCTCAACTTCTCCTCGTATTCCAACAAGTGCAGCGCAGCAGCGCTGGAAGTCGCCGAGATATTGAAGCGAGTGAGGGCGACCGGGGGGTGTCTGAAGAACAACTCAGTCTCCATGATGGCATGCTTCATCCCTATTCCAGAACACCTTCTAGTAGATCTCTCAATTTTTTAAGCCTGGTGCATCACTTACTGACCACTCTTTCAATGACCCAGTTCGCAGCTCAATGTTTTACTAGCCTACAAAAGCCACTGCATCTACTCTGTCGGGGAAAAGTCCACCCAGGCTCTTCTTTTTATACATACTTGAATGTTGCATATACGATAACAGACTCGGAGTTCCTAGGTATCACTAATAGAAAGTCATCGTCCCCGCATTTGTAATACAAATTAAAAATTGGGAGAAATGTTTTACTTCTTTTCTCAACTGTCGTCACCAACGCTCTGGGAAATACCCAAATCCTGGTGACCTCTTAGGTCCATCTCATCCACCTCGTCCTCTTCCATTTCATCCTTCCTCTTCCAGCGTGATGACTCACAGCTTCCTTGTGTTTGCACATGTAGCTGGCCCTTTTTCTCTAGACCAACTCCATATTCTATAGCCCTATATTGAGCGCTCTTAACTTTATGTGGCAGTTGATCGCTGGGTGTCTGAAGGCTGGATTCCAAATTCTTGCGGCGAAGGGAAGATGAGGACCTCTTCCTCGCAAACAGATATTATAAGTGGTGAAAACCGTGTATTAGTCTAAATGGATCTTTCAAGAAATGCCCTTCTAACCAATCCCTTCGTTCGAACGCTTCTAGAGACTTGCCCCTTTCGAAATCTTCTCTAACCTAGCTATCTTGTTCGAAAAACTCCTTACGCCACCTTCCGTTCTGAACCTAATACTGGAGAGGATCAGAATTGCTCTCGCTGGTGGCACTTATCGCTCCTTCCTTGGCGGTGCTTCTTGGAGGCCAGGTCCGCGGTCGTGTCCTTTTACCTAAAACTTGCGCAGGTATTGAATAGCTGCGCTTTGAATGTCGCTGACCTCGGCTCGCTTCTACCTTCGCTTCCTTTGCTTCGCGCTTTCGCTGCGCCTCAACGATGTCCTCATAACTCAAAACTTTCGCAGTACCTACGACAGTCACCTTGGTAGATTTACGCGCGATTTTCTCATTGTTCTGCTCAAATAGTAATGCGTTCTCGTCCAAGAGAATCGCTCGGTCAGCGAATGCCTTTTCGGCAGCATTCATTACCTTTCGAACGCGTTGCACAAGATCATTATCGACTTTCTCTCCCGCTATAATACCCTTTTCGATATCTGTACGCAAGGATTTAAGGGCCTCTGAGGTTGTGGGGGTTTGGAGGGGTTGCATTGGTGATAAAGAGGCATCTGTCTCGATAATAGTAGGCTCGCAATACTTTCCTATCTGCGGCGTTTGGATTTCTCGCAGCACGCGCTCGGGGTTGAAAGGCCGAAGCCCTGTCTTGGACCAGCCAGACATAATGTTACGAGGGTTGATAGCCTTGCGCCGTGCGCGATCGTAAAGCATGGTAAAGTGCTGTTTGCCAATCATATTTGAACCTCCACGATACAAGCGTTCGACCTCCTCGCGATAGGAAGTCTTCAAGGGTCCAAAAATGCCTACATCGCAAGGCTGAAGCTTGTGAGAGGTATGTGATGGGAGGCGGCAAAGGATGATGTTGTTCTCGTAGCAATACTCCATCAGCTCAAGGGACTCATGAGTGCCAAATCCATCATTGATCAAGATTCTTGGCTTGGAATTCGCTTGGACTTTAGTAAGGGGGTCGAAGACATGCTTGATCCAGTACAGACTGATGGCTGTGTCGGTGTAGCCTGTGTCAGAACGCCCGAAATGCCACCCTGGCGTAGGATGGACTGTCCATGAACTTCTATGTGTAGCAGCAGGCCAAATAACTAAAGGGGGGAGACACCGACCGTCTGCAGAAATGCACTCGATCGCTGTGATCAAAGTGCGCTTTATTCCCGTTCCTCTATAGTTTCTAAGGTCACTCCTGCTTACGAGGACCTTAAGAGCATTCAAGACGCTCAAAAGGACCCCCGTCCCGTCCATATTGCATATGTTCTCAGTAAGGACTGCCGTACCAGCCAGCTCCTTTTCGATGACCGAGAACCAATCCACTACTTTCTCGTATATATGGTGATCGTGTCTTTTCCAGTCTAGTGCCTTCAACCGCATAGGTTTGAGCACCGAGTGGCGCTTGTGGAAGGCTTGAGGCCAATTCTTTCCGGGTGGGCGGAGGTCATCACGCTCGACTGGGTAAACGTGAAATTTTGAAGCCCGCTGGAGCGATATAACATGGGCCAAATTCCTCGCGAATTCGATAGGTAGGGGATACCCATTCCGAGACATTCGGAGGAGATAATCTACCAGTGCCTTCTCTTCCTCTGGAGTGAGGTATTGTTGATTGGCTGCTCTCTGTTTGATAGATACGCGTCCGTGGTCGCGGTGCCATAGTGTGGACAAGGGAATGCCACTCCGGTCAGAAATGGCGCCATAGCTGTTCTCTGCAGAATGGCCGAACCTATCGAGAGCTGCTGGTGCTGGATCATTATCTGTTGTTGTGGTCATGGGCTTGCTATGATGAGCTGGTACAGATTTTCTCACACACGTATCAATTCTGCGGAATGACTCATAGCTATAGTGTGATCTCATTGGCTCGCTAGAACTATTGAGCCCCGCAGAGACGGTTAAACTTCGGCAAAGTTCGGGAAATTCTCAGTCCGACAACGGGATAAGTTTCGTTCCTGTCGCCAAAGGCTTTCTTTCTCTTGCACTTTAGTGAGGACGGCGCTCTATTCTGGTCAGAGAGTTCGGTCCAACTCTCTTTAGACATCATCTACATCAAAAAGCTTTTGCCGACACTGACCTCTCTATTCTCGACGTCTGCAGAGGAGCAATCCAAAGATGTGTTCATTAGAAGATCTTCCACCTGAAATCAGAGCCCAGATTCTAAGATCCATCAACTATCATGTGGACCTTTGCAGCGCCATCTACTCAAACAAATCTTTATTCATGGTCGTCTTTGAGCTGCTTGAGACCCTCTTCTGCCAAGAAATATCGCAGATTCAGCGTTCCCGTGGTCTTAAGTTTGCGGTTGCTTATGCGATAGAAGCAATAGAACAGACTACAGCCTCATATATAGAAAAAATACTGCTCTGCGTTGAGATTTCAGTAGTTTTACAGCTTTTTGCAAAAACGTTGGCCACGGCGCTAAGGCGGCAAATAAAAATATGGTCACCCCACCAAAATTGGGTGGGAGCACCATACCATAATATGTAGCCTTAGCATAGCATACAGACCTCATATGATAGCCTAAATAGGTCAAATTTGAAGCCCGATTATCGTCGTAATATCGTATCCTTAGTGTTTTGGCTCCTAGCCATCGCTGTGACCACCCACGTCGTCGCTATGCCTGCTCCTATCCCACCATATATTAGAGATATCGTAAGGCATAAGTTTAAACGTGGGTATAGCGATGACTAAATACACGCTAGTGCGTTTAATCGTAACTACGATAGTAGCTATAACGTTAGCCTACGGACCCTTCGTCGTATAAGGAAGACGTAGAAGGAGTGGGATATAGTATATATACCTTTCTAGTCTCTATATTATAGTCGCCCCCGAGTTATTAGCGATATACTTTAAGAAGAGCTCCTCTACTATCTCGATTCTCGACCTATAGCCTATTTAGATAAGATAGTATAGTTCCTATTTAATAAGTTCGATCTCGTTACCGATAAGGCTACGGTCTAGCGGTATCTTTATCGACTAGGTTAGTCGCGAAA
>JAABUI010001664.1_pt1 | contig 12659 bp, 8 predicted proteins | sample 5559111 | NCBI WGS metagenome assembly JAABUI01 (sample SAMN10711870, study PRJNA513365) | rock metagenome | isolation source: Antarctica rocks | place: Antarctica: Victoria Land, Buttleship Promontory
GTCGCAGTCCCGACGAAGAACAGATTGGCATTCTCACCACCGGCGTTGCTAGGATGGAGTTTCGTCTCCTTGGCCTCGGGTAGCTGGGCTGGTGGTTTTGCGCCTGCGGGCAGGTCGCGTGTCGGGGGTTCGGAGACGCTGGGGTCAAGGGTTAGATGCTTCATGATAACTCTCTATCATGTAAGATTATGATTCTTGAAATTAAGGGCGTCTACTGATATCGATCGTCCTGGGATACTATGAGAGGCATCAAAATAAAGCGATGCGGTCATTTCGACTATGACGACACTTGGTGCGCTTTCCGACGAAACGATCTTGAAAATCGATATTTACAAGACGTTTGTCTAGGTCCATCGGCTTTGATCGTTACATCTTATAGGGAAGAAATGACAGCAGCATGTTTCACTTTCGTAGGATTCTTGTTAGAGTCCAGTAGGGAGTGGTGATTTTTTGCATTTGGAACCTTGACATCCCTGTCAAGATGCTGGAAAGTTATTCAAACAAGGGCCAGCTGATCGCGCAAACCAACGAGAGAAATAAACGAATTCCCAGAATTTTTTAATTTGCATTACCCCTTTCTCACCTCCTATGTGTTCCCGAAAGAGACGAACATCCAAGGCAACCAACTACGTTGGATCTCACAGAAATCCTCAGATCCTTCGAGGGGGTAGCCCACCCAACCGCTCTACTTCGAGGGCTCGTTCAACTGGGTAGGAATTCTGCAAAGGGTATCGCCACCTGCAGTGACCTACCCGAGCACACATCAGCACTTTCAATAGATAGCAACGATGATAACTCTTCTGAGCTCGCCAACAATCAGAGTCTGAGCAAAATGGAGCTGATTAAGCAATAGCACCGGATTCGTGGTCAAGTGAATCTTTGGCTACTGGCCGGACGACAATTCAAGTGGCCCGTCATAATGACCGAGAAGACTGGGGAGACACCGCAAGGCTTGTACAAGACTGTCATCATTTCGACAATGACTTCGCTATAAATGTGATCGTCTCACCACCAACAGCCAGTGCTGAACCAGCATTGAGAGCTATTCGTGAGAGTCTAGCTCAAACATCATCAATGTCAGATCTTGAAAGAGTGGACAAGAAAGGGCATAGTACGATTTTCCTTCAAACCCAAATAGGAACGCTCGAGTTGCCTCTTTGTCCCATGGCAGTCTGATATAGCTCCCCAATAATAGGGACCTCACTACTTGAGTCGACCGCCCTTCAGTATTTCTCTTGTTCGTACCCGCGCACATTGGAATAGCGAGTTTTCTACCTCTTCTCTGCGGGGGCGCAAATCTTCGACGCTTGGCAGTAAGTAGTGTTCTCAAGTCGATATGCGAGTATATACTCTTGTGGTAGTGAGGTTGGTGCTTTCAAAGATGTTGGACTCGGTAAGAAGTTTAGCAGCATTTCTTAATGGCCACTGAGCTAGTTGCATGCTGTCAAATCGCCGACTTTCTTGAAATGGCAAATCTGCGTAGATGGATTATTTTCTTCCGAGCGAATTTTGCTTGTGGTCATCGTTTGGAAGTCATCGTTTGGAATATCATTCATTTTGTTACCTTTTACGACCCCAAGGATACACGTAAAATGGCCCTGGCAGCCTCAGACTCTCCTGAGGGCAAGACGGAAGTCCCGCATTCGTATGCGGTTACTCAAACATCTATACGCCCATGGACTTTGGTCACAAACTCAATCTGTCCATGCTCAATCGATCTCCGCTCCTCTCCTTCCGCACCATCCCTAACTTGTAGAACCTTTCCTCTCCCGTCGCTGTTCTCCCACCCACATACCATTTCTCACCGCCCAAGGCATCTCTGAACCCGCCGTCACTCGAGCTGTCACTTCCTCTCCTCTGCGGCCGGAAATTTGGAGGTGGTGATCGAGGCGCGGGAGGAGAACGCGAAACGGGGGATGAAGGATGACGAGTATGTGATAGTTGACTCGCAGCTTGGACAGCGGCGGTCGTGGCTCCTTGCGAAGGCGATTTCGTGGCCATTGACCGTGCGGAGCTGAGAGTTTGCGGAGAGAACGTCGAGGCCTGAGTAGTTGTCGGAGTGACTGAGGTTGTGGTGGGGGCTTTGGTGAGGGCGGAATGGGCGCGGAAAAGTGCTAGGAAGTTGGCGAAGAATGGGCGGTTTGTAGACATGGCGACTTTTCTGAGGGCTGTCTGAGAGTGGGACGAGTAAGGACGAGGAGTTGACAGGTGGGGTGGTCTACTAGACATTGTATATTAGCGTTACATTGCCGGGTATCAATGGAAGATTGGACATGCAGGAGCTTGGCTTAGTCCTGAGGCATTTGCTCCACTGGTGTCGGATGTACCGGCTCGTACAACTCGAGATGCAGCCGCAGGATTCTGTTCTTGCAGCTCAGGGGGTATGAATGAAGTTGAGATCGATCATCTCGAAAGCTTCAACGGCTCAAAAGTGTGGGGTAATTGAATCGGTCCTTTTCTTCGCTTTTGTGTTTGACTTCGTCACTTCCTAGGAACAATGGATCGGCAATTTCCGGAGCCATCTGCCCGGCGAGTCTGGCTCGCCCTGCTGGGCGAACTCAGAAGTCCTTGATTAAAGGTTTAATCATACCCGAATAAAGGCAAGACTTGGAACTTCAATTGCCTGGATTACCATTCCATACTACGTTTCTCGACGACCGCCCCATACCTGTTACTTCCGATTCTGCTGGAAAAATGGTAGCAATATCTCCCCATGTTCTGATTGCTCCCTGTAGCTGACTCAATCACTCAAGGTCCAAGGTCATCACGGCATTCCTTTCGCCACAGCGAAGCCAGCTTATGCTACATATAAATCTCCCTATGGGCCTAAGTACGCCAATATACCCTCCTATGTTCAGACTGGATTGCAGGGTCTGACCAGATGCTAGTTACAAGACTCAGCCTAACCTCCGTGGCATCGGTGCAGGCCGTGCTCTGAAATTGTACGCTCCATTCCCCGCACTTGCTCAAGCTCAGCATGAGCCGACATGTGGTAGAGGCGCTACGGTGCTGATGGGTCCTACAGCGGTATCACAGCTGCATCATTCGGTGTCGTGGCGGCAATAGCTGGGCTCCAATTCCTATCGGATGTACCGAAGGTCAGGACGGACATTTGCCAGGTACGCGCCATTCTTGTCAGTTTAGACATTCTGGTAGTACAAAGAGGAAGATTCAGCAAGAGGAATAGATATGAGGAAGACCTCTAGGAATGCTTCGAACACGTGGCTAAATGTTATGTGTTGGACAGAAACTGCCCATCATAGGAGACTACTTTATAAAAGAAACACCACCGAGCGACAGGGTGAGTCACTGGGACTCTTTTCTCTGGATCCTTCTTTGCTAACAATGCGATAGCCTTTCTAAACTGGAAGCTTGAGCGACGGATGCAGAGATGCAATATGTCTTTCAATTCGTCAAGGCCTTGATGTACATAAAGACTAGATCGTGTCCGCAACTGTATCATCATTGATTCAACTTCCATTCTACTTTGGCGGCGACCCAAATTGAACGGTCAAATCCTTGATACTTTGACTAGCAGAAAACAGCAAGCCGGATTCACCATTGCTCACTAGTGCGATGAGAGCTCCCGAGCATTATTAGCCATATCGGTCGAATTTGACTTGAGTACTCAATGCAAATAGACCCTCCATCTAGGTCGGCTCGCAATGACAGGATACGTACTGAAGCAGGTAGCCGAGATAGTCGTTGAAGGGATCCAACTGAGAGAACGTCTCAATGTCTCCGTGAACGAAACGAGGTCGGCAAGCGCGATACACGCGGTGCTGGAAGAAATGCTTTTTGGGGACCGGTCTCAATGCTGACTTGAAGCGCTGATTTAGTTTCCAACTTGCTTCACAGATTCAGAGACCGATACTCATACAGGCTTCTAAGGCATAGCGTTCCACGTGACCGCGCGCCAAAACAGGGGCAAGTTGCAAAATGACGTATCTGGCTTTCGTCTTCGAAACATCTGAACATCTTATCACTCTCTTCTTTAGAATTATTGACGTCTCAAAATCATCGCCCAAGCGAACTAGTCTTTCGTAGTCAATTGTCTCTTTGTCCCTTCTCCCAATGGATCCAAACACAGCAACCCGCGAGCAATTCACCACCCAATTGATCTCCAATCCCACACCCTTCGACGCGGCGCCAGCATGGACAAAGCTTGCCGATAACCTCAAGACCCTCCTCGAAAAATTGGCTCATCACTCTGCGATGGCGCCCAATCTCCAGCAAACATACATGACGCCCGCCGCTTCGAAGAATAAGGTTTATTTCATGTGGGATTTTGTTGGTAGGACGCTGGTACCTCCCTCTCCCTCTTGCACCTCCTACCTACGCTAGGTATAAGATGTCCAACTCGCCAACTGATGCGCCATAACAGGGCTATCTTTATCAAATCAACCCGACCCTCACAGACCTGTCCGCCCGAGAAAAAGACGCGTGGAAAGAAGCGCAGGGGCGCGCGACGTATGCGAAAATGCTTTTGACGGATGAAATGCCGGGCATGTTGGATATGATGGTTGAGCAAACGTATAAGGGGCAGGAGGGGCAACATCCGGTGTTTGGGGAGGATGTTCTGGAGGTTGCGAGGAGGTTGGGGGAGGAGTGAATTATCTTTGGGAGGAATCTGCTTGGATGCAAGGGAGGATGAAATCAGGGCGTGGTGGAATAACAACGACAAAAGCTTGAATATAGTAGACTTGACTGACCCTCATCCCAGACGCCGTGCACTGATATATACCAGACGTAGATTACAAGGACCGAAAAGAACCCAGTACTCCACCGCCTCAGCATGCACCGCCCGATCCCCTCAATCAGCCTTCCCATACCCCCCTCCACTCAACAACCCCTCCTTCCCATCCAGCTGAAAGAACCCCCCCGGACTCCCCCCCTTCCCCCTCCTCATCCTCCCCTTCCCCCATATCGACGTCCCAATCACAATTCCAATCAGCAGGCCCAGCGAAAGCCACGGGTGGCCCGTTGCGGCGCCGCGTAGGCTGAAGAATATCCGTTGGATTACCCCGGTGGAGGATTTGGAGGAGATTTTGGAGGGGGAGGAGGTTACTTTGGGGATGGTTTCGAGGATGGAGGTGCGGGAGGGGACGATGGGGGCGCCGGAGATGGTGGTGTCCCAGTAGCGATGGTTCTATTGAAGCAATATGCGTTAGTATCGATTCGTACATATCATGGGATTGAGAGGCTGTCAGAAGGGAACTTACGTCTTCGTCGTTGATGATGACTTTCTCCCCGTCGTTGACATTGATCCCATACGTCGTTCTGATCCATCGTTCCCAGAAAACACCATCTATCCATGCAAACCCGACTTGCTTCTTATCCTCCTCCCTAATATCAATGTGAATGCTTTTCGCCGTCCGTAACGCCCTCTGATCATTACGATCCTCGGCCTCTTCAAGTCGCAATTGCTTCGCATCTCTCAATTCCTGACGTTCTAATTGGAATGCATGTGTCTGCTTCTCCATCCAATCCAGAGCTGCGTTCTTAATCTCCCGCTTGTCGAGCACGAATTCGTCACTTCGTTCTCGAGATAATATACCGAGGACGACGTATTTGCCGCGCATGATCTCGCGCGAATTTGATGCTGTGAGTTCGGGTACGATGGGTTGCCAGACGGATTGCATCCAGCCCAGTACTTGTCGAAAGTCTCGCATGTCTTTTGGCGCGAGTACGTTGTAGTAGGATGGCCTTCCATCCCTCGAGACCAGTAATCGTGGCCAAGTTGATATCTTGAAACGATCGGCAAGATCTTGACTGTCGGTCTTGACCAGTTTCGCATGACCGATGAGACTCAGTGTTAGTCGCTCTAAAGCTTCAAAGTCCTCGCCCGTGGTAGCGTGGTCGTAGAAGTACAGGAAAATGACTTCTTCGGTCTCCTCCATCTTTTTGAACGCTTCTGCATCCACGTATGAGACCCCACTGCCGACGTCGAGAGCTTTCTTCGCATAGCTCACAAGATCGCCTAGTCCCCGAAGCCCGTCATATTCCACCCTTTCACCGCCTCGGAAGAAATGTATCGTCGGGTAAGCCCTGACATGAACGTCTTTGCAAAGTCGCACTTCAACGTCACAGTTCACATCGCCAACATTCAGTTTCCCACCCAACTCTTTCGCCATTTGCCGCCAGCTTGGTGCGAGAGCTTGACAATGATGGCACCATGGGACGAAAAACTTCACAAACCACGGGTCTTGCGTATTGGTCACGAGTTTCTGGAAGCTTTCCTGGGTCAAAGCCACACTGGTGCCGAGTGGGTTTGGATTAGGCGATGGCTTCTTTGGCTTCTTTGCAGCCTTCGTGATCTTGGCGGGTGTTTTGGGTATCCCAGTTTCCTCCGCTGGGACATTCTCCATGTGCTTCTCTGCCGCGGCCACTCCTGCTGCAGGATCCTTGTCCTTTTTTGCGGGCTCTTCGGGCGCAGCTGTGCTGTCCACCGATGTTGCTCCGGCTTCGGGCAGTCTCACACCTTCCTTTGGTCTTGATCCTGGCCGCGTTGACTCTAGTGTCTCTTCCACGAAAGCGCTCAACCCTGCCATATCTTTCTTCCCTTCGAGTTTCCTGATCATCTCGCCGCCTTTGAAGAGGAGAAATTGGGGGAAGGCGGAGATTGAATGTTTGCCGCAGAGATCCCCATAAGCTATGCAATCCACGGAGCCAAAGTGAAAATCGTAATATCGTGAGAACGTGTTCATGTCAGACTCCGAAGGTTTCTTGCCTGCTGGAACAGGCTTCGATGCATAATAGTACTCGTATAGGGTTTGCCATGTTGGCGCTATAGCAATGCAGTGGTGACAATACGGCGAGTAGTGCTTGACAAACCAGTAGCCATTCGTGGTCTCTTTGTCGAAAGATTCTCCAGTCAGCTCCTTCATCGGCGGTACCTCTATACCGTTGAACTTCGTTGGCGTGCCCGAGACTGCTTCACTATTTGTAGCTCCTGCCTTTGCTCCATCCTCTCCTAATTGTGCTTCCTCCGACTTTGCTTTCGGCTCCGCTAAGACATCCTCCACTGTATTCAGTTGGTGCTGTGCATCGATCGCGGCTGGTTTCGAGAAGACTGGTGAAAGAAGAAGAAGCGAGATGAGAGCCTCAAGTATGAGGAAACGCATGGTCTGTCAATAAGTGGGGCTGGTAAGCCCAGCCCAGGCTATTGGTGTGGTCGCCAGAGCCTCCTGGTCCTTGATAGTCCTTGGGGGAGTAGAGCAGCGTGTCGTTGCCCGGGGATATGAAGAAGTAGTTAAGAGGATGCTAATTAATCAAAAAGCAGAACAGCCTCACTGGACCATCGTGGAAGACTCCTAGAAGTAAAGAAAACGAAAGACGGTGGGGAGTATGCTTTGCGCTGGATAGGGAGGAACGTCTTTTCCCGCCAAAGTGGACTCGCGGCAAGTGAGAGAACCCCTGTTGCGGCGGGCTTGGCACCTTTTTTTGGCGGCGGCGAGTGGATAAGTCAATGGCACGTCACCATACCGATTGACTTGTAGTACAATCAAGTCAATGAGAATTCATGTCATGTCCCAATCTTTTCCATAGAGTCATATCGTCGCATTCATGAGAGCTACACTACGATTGCTGGCTGCTGTCAAGCCTGGCCGGTACCTCGAAGCTGGCAACCCGACAGGGCTCACAGGTCTATTCAATCATCCTACTCCCCGACCAGCCCTACTTTACCTCTATGGATCTACTCTGGATAAGCTGAAGGCTTTCCCTGAACACTCAGTCTACCGAAAATCGACGGAAGCCCTAACAAAACACCGCATGTCTATCATCCAATCAATAGAGCCGGAAGGCTACGAGGAATGGGCGAAGGAAGCTGCTGAGAAGATTGAGAAACATCCGGAAGCTTTTAAATTGGGGCGCAAGGACCAGTCATTGATAAATTGGAAGCCGGAGCCGGCACTGGAGGCGTCACAGTTTGTCTATCCTGAAAAATCATATTTCTTGCAATCATACCATAGCTGATCCGATTGGATGCAGGATCGGTTCCGCAGAAGAGCAGATTGGAGGAGGTTTGATCGAAGAGGTCATACAGGTGGCAGAGGGCGAGCTGCAGCTGGTGGACACGATGGCCGAGTCAAAAGTGTAAGTGGCGAGCCTACTGGGAGCTGAGCTGGCTACCTACGACACCCGCACAACTTCGCTCACACATTGATTCAGATGGGAAGAACTGGAGGAGAAGCCACAACCAGGCCAGTGGGATTACTTCAATCGAGACCAGCATACTCCTCCTACCCAAGAGCCACCAAACAAATAGAAAAACCCAAGATGGTTGTGCGTTCATTTTGTGAAACGCCATTGCAGGTGCCCTTTCTCAAAGTGCGACTACTGACAGGCTGATACACCTCTTTGCGAAACAAATGTGGTAAATTGCTTCTATTGACTCAAATGCTTGTCTGCTTCCCTTTCCCTGTGGCTCTTCTGGCTCTATCCGAATCTCAAGGCCACCTACACTTTCCTCAGAAAATGAATCGAAGCATTGCGCCGAGGGAAGTAGATGCTCCTGTGCCTCTACCTCCCCGGAGAGGCTGGTATCCATTAAATTAAAACATAGTTTGTGCCTTCTATATATCAGATCTTCCTCCATCCAAGGCAGCCAGTACTGGTTGGAAGCTGCATAGTCTCTTCAGAGTTAACCTTCATCTTAGGTGTAGAGCCCAAGGCTGTCATCTTGTGCAAATCCTGATCGTGTCTCCCGGCGCTCCTTCAGCAGTAGCGCTCAGCTGCTGTGCACACCGACTGGTGGACCCGACTGCATTAAAGAATCGTCTATTCGAGATTCACTCTCTGCGGATTAGAAATCACATAATGTGCTCGTTTGGCTTGGTTGGGATCAATGTGAATGGGTGCTGCGATGAATTAAGTTACCCCTCTGTTCCGTACGTACGTTTTCAACACGATAAATCCCAATTATTTTATTCCAATTATTTCCGCGTCGACCTTAACATTCGTGACTCAACTCCCACAGTACAAATCTTCATGCAACCACCAAATCTCCTCAAGTGCATCACTGCAAGGCACCAGAACACAACAGGCGTTGGCTTCCAATCATTCTTCGACAGGCATACTTGTACTTCTGTTCCATTCCTTCGGTCCAGTGAAGTCGTCACCAAGGCCATCCCATGGCGCCATCCTACGCAAGGGTGACTGTCTATCAAGAAATCATAGAAAGAAGCTCGCCGAAGCATATATTTGACCCGCTCATGCTGCCTCATTTCTGTCCCCCGTCATTTGAAGACGACGACCTTTTCTACGAGTACGACGACCCTCCCCAAGGAAACAGCGGAGGCGAAGACTCTTCTCATAGAACAACCACAAATCCCGAACTCGGTGGGACACTTAACAACATCCATGCAATACCAAATAATCTCAAAGGTGCCATTATCCACTGCGAAGGCGACAGAGAAAGTCCCCAAGTCTTTGAACCTATCAGCATCTCGTCAATGGAGGGTGCGTTTCACGCACAAGACCAGCCGTGTTCCGTTCCCTCTGTGATTGGTTTGCCCATCTGGATGCGACCCCACAATCACGACCCACACATCGACAGAGCTAATTCTGCAGCAACATGGCTTCGTGTCGTTGGAGATCTCGACGCCAAACAATTTGGCTTTGTGACAAAGAGGTGGGAGGACAGCGCAGTTGTGATGCGCGTAGACGGCAGGACTCTTCTGCCTCAGCACTTGGAGGCTCTCTGCTGGTTTTGTAGGTTCGTCTTTGGAGAGGTCGTTGGTAACCATCAGGTTGGAAGTTATGGACTATCTGAGGTAGCTGGTGTCAAGGAGATGCAGAAAAGAACCTTTCGAAAGTTAGTTTCGCCGAGAGGATTCTTGGACTTTTACGAGGAATACCGTCTGAGGAAAGCGGTGGAGGATAAGCGCTGGTGCAGCCTTCCCTCCCCATACGATCATGACTTGCTTGAAGGCAAATCCGTCCTTCATATGAGTGGCCATCGACAGTCCATAAGCGCAAAACCAACAACCAATGGAGACTCTACAGGAGAGGCAGCACCAAGGAGGAGCGCTCGCACTAAACGTGCTCCTTCATGGGTGTTGGAAGACTCGGGCACTGCGAATTCACCAACGGATGATGACGAACCAAGGGGAAGGCCTACAGCGAGTCAAGTCACATCTTCGGCAACGGATGACGAGGAACAACCAAGAGGAAGAACTAAAAAAAGGCGGAGGTCCATGGACGAATAGAGGGCTCAGCTGCAAGATGGTTAGCTTCTCAACACTTTGCAGGAAGGAATCACTGGAGGCACCGGGATTCCATTCCCTTGTTGAAGCTGGACTTGAAGGGTTGCAGCTTGCTACACACTTGCTCTATTAATTTCAATCCAGACCTCTGTCAGTCCATTACCATTGCTCAATCGTTGCATTTCGAAGCGCAGTCATTCGCCCCTACAACGTCTCCTCCCCAATATCATTCGCCTACCGGCTTGATTGCTGTTGCATCTTTTAGAACGCAATTTGCGGATACTCACATCACTCAGCTGGTAAAATATATTGCACTATCCAAACGTCTCCCCGCTACCACATCCACATCTCGTTCATTGACCGACATATGACCTGCGTGATGCAGCATGTGGTCCTTTGACTCTCTCCGGTTTCCTTCCATCGGCAGTCGAGAGACATTCGATTTGTCACTTCCTCAACTTGAAGGCATGATATAAAAAATTGGTGCTCTGCCGTGCTTCGTCCTTCGTTTGCAACCTACAGTCTCATCGATTGATCGTAGCCAATGACCGCTTCTCGCGCGAGGCTTTTGACTCATCGGAATGAGAGTGATGGCTTGTATGAAAGCGATCAGATGCGACACCTCTAGCTTTCCGAGGGGTTATTCCCCCATCACACATTCATTCTCTAGCTGGATTTCTCTATGCAGAAGAATCTGTTCGATATCCTCTTTTCATTCATCCCCTGTGCGGCTGCTTTCTCTGCTTCTACTTGATCGGGGCGTGCTTTTCTGACCATATCTGTTACGTTGCTACTCAGCCCACAGTCATTGGTCTGTACTGCGATCACTTATTCTGCTTTGTCAATCTCTATATACATAAAGCTTCTCGTCTAAGATCTTGCATTACGATTTTTTTCATCTCCGCGCGGAAGACTACAAAGGAATGGTCGTATCACCATCGTCTTTCTCGTTCCCTAACTATTGAATCTCATAGAAGGATGAGGGAGAGGCTAGCGGAGACGTGAGAGCACAAGTGCCATCGCAATCTTTGCGTGAGCGCAGAAACTCCAAAAAAGGTTTTTTACAGCAACAGCGATCAGCTGAATCTTTAATAACTTATTGACTTTCGTCGAGATCATCGAGCATCCTTGTCGTCGTATTGCGGATAAGGAATGTTCAGACTATCAGTCGTGGATTCATGGCAATTCACCGTACACTCGCAATTTGGAGTTTCATCACCATGGCCCAAAAGCCTGCAGTATATGCAATCGGCATGATCCCCGAATTGTGAGTCATTAATCGCCCGACGAGGCTTCAAGCACTCTAGCATAACCTACTATGCGAATTTTCGTTTGGCCGACGTCATTGTTTCAGAGGAGTCAGACGATCTCAAGATGGCCCATCTTCTGGATCTACAGGGGAAGTCTGATGATGCTGCATTTGGGAAACGTGCGGCAATATGACACATCAACAAGACGAATACAATGCTTTACAAAGCTTAGCTGGCACCGTTCCCTTGTATGCTCCTTAAGCTCCTGCTGAAAGTGGCATATGAGATTTGCAAACAGGACAGCCGCAAGCTCTTAGTTTTCACGGATTGGCCTTTGGCGCAGTGGGACGTGGAGATGTGCTTTCAGAGGGTAGGCTTCAACGTTCTGGGATACGAGCCAGCGCCAAAACCGCAGAGCGCGGAGCGGCAGTGGCTGAGTTCAAATATCCCAACAGTGCCCTACAGATCCGGGTTACGAGCCTTAGGATTTCAGCCACCACGATCATTCTCTAAGCCTGTTGCTACACGTTTCCTGCATCCTCTATTTTCGGCCTAAAAGATTTCGAAAATCCGCAATTTTAACGCCGATAGGGCGATATTGGACAAGCACAGATATGCTCACGCTTGACAGTGGGAACAATGTTTACCGCTAATCTCGCGGCCTCTAGTACGCATTTCCCTTTTCGTGTCTCATGAGTAGCCTTTTCCCAAAAGCCTTGCAAGGGTATGACGGAAACGAAGGCAGGGGTCGTAAGTTATTGGCATGCCTTCACTTGCTGTCCTTTCTACTGACATCGTATGCCGTAGGACATCCCCATGACTTCATTGACACCCCATTGCCATCAATGAACAAAAACGTGATCATAGTGAGCCTAGACCAAGAAGGCAACGGCAAGACTTCCCTCTACTTTTCAAAATGGGAGCTGACGTGGTGGATATTTGCAGATATTGCACTCGTTGCCCCTAGGCACTTGGGCAATGAAGAACACAGAGGACCTTCGAAAGCTTGTGGAGGCCAACGATTCCCCCGTCTTGCAGACTTTTGCCGCATTCAAGACATCCCGCGGTGCTGGATTTGGTCTGGCCAAAAAAGATGGCCAAAAGAGCGCAACCGGTATACAGGTCAATCGATCTCAATTGTCCACTGCCCTCCGGACTAGTGCCCTTCCTCAGCATCTTCAACAAGACCAGGCGACAACGA
>JAABUI010001665.1_pt1 | contig 12658 bp, 14 predicted proteins | sample 5559111 | NCBI WGS metagenome assembly JAABUI01 (sample SAMN10711870, study PRJNA513365) | rock metagenome | isolation source: Antarctica rocks | place: Antarctica: Victoria Land, Buttleship Promontory
AGATAAGCTGATGTTGAAGTGAGATGGGAGAATGCCAGAAGATCGCGCACCCTTCACCGTCCCAGGGTGCAAAATGCCGTAAATGATGCGACCGTCTCAACGACCCCAGAATGCAAATTGCGCAAATGATGCAAATATCTCACCCACCCTCCAAGGCAAAATCTCCGACCTGTAAATTCCCCTCCTATCTTCTGATCCCTGTATGTCCTGAATTATGTCTGGAAAGTTAAGATGCAAATGTAAGTCGGCAGTTAAGGAATGATCTCAATCTCCCCAAATCAATTCCCGAATGCCGACCATTCTTCTTAAATGTTTCTGGTAGCTCTAGGTCCAGACATTGATGTTTAAGGGGAGTTCATACTCATGTTGCCGAGATGTATGAATCTCGGGGCCGTCGGCGTACCGCTAGCTACGCGGCGCCTAGAATTGCTGGATGTTCCTGTATGGTTATCGCCTAGATTGACCAACTCCTCTACTCCAAAGTTCTCTTTTGGAGTATCGGTTCCAGGTGATACATGGTTGTCAGTAGTTGGCGCCCGGCTTGGTGAGTCCTCGTGTACAACGATCCCATTGCTAGCCCTATCTTTGCGTTTCTTGGCTCTCTGAACTTTTGTAGACCCATCTTGTTCATTGACGGTATTGGCGCTTGCTACCAATGTCTTCGCACTAGAAACGGGAGCTCTGAGAGATCGCTTTGGTAGGATAGCCAGTGATGAAGGTCCTTCACCTTGAACTTCTGGCAAGGCTGAGCTTGGGTCATTCGTCCAGGCATTTGGTCTTCCTTGATCAGTGGCCAAAAACTGCTCGACAGGAGACAGCAGATCCCTGAGTTCTTGGGAGCCTATCACTGGGCCAGAAGCTGGGGCGCTCTCTCCCATAATGTCAACCAGAGTTTGGTCTAGATCTGTGTCATTGAACTCGTTATCCTCGTACGGGTCTTCAAGCACCTCGGAGCCATGTGCGATGTCAGGCATTCCGTAGTCAGTGTTAGGCGATACCAAGTCCTTAGGATCTGACTCGTCGATCCTGGGAACCGTCGGCGCCAGACTCTCTCTCTGGCCCTCGTTTTCGCTGTTAGCAACCTCAAAAAATTGACTCAATTCAATTTTACTTGAGGTCGGCTGTACAATGCTATGACGATAGTGCTTCCAATATTTTGAGCCTGGTTTTGTATCGAACACATCGAAACCCTCCGCGTAAAGCAGTGTCCAGTCTCTATTGTTAGCTGGCTCAGGCGTGCTCCTCCAAAAGGCCTCGATACCGATTCGCACATGCTCATACAACTCCATGATCCAATTCAGTCCGCCCTTGCTACGGAATTCTTCCCAATTGAATTCTCCCTCATCAAGAAGAATTCGTTGAACCTGTGGCCAGGTTTCAGGTAATGTACTACCGTTCAGTGGAGCGCCCTTCTGAAGCGTGTAGAGACGTTGCTCGAGAGGGCTGAGCTCATGAAAGTCGAGAGCCGTCTCGTGCCAGGGAACATGCAGGAAAGCCAAAGTGGAGGTCGGTCGCAGAGGGGGCAAATTGTTAAGAAAAGAAGAGATTGTATCTTCGACCTCGTCAGATATGGGTCCGACCGGACTTCTTCTCGAGAACCTTTTTGATGTTCGGAATGAAGCCTCCCGAGAGGATTTGGTGGGAGTCTTCAAAGGAGGCTCCAACGAGAGTTGGGACGATAGCGGGGAATTTTTCGAGTTTTTCGCATGAGATACTAAGGAGGGCTTAGAGGCCTTCATTTCTTCTCGGGTCTGAGACCCGTTGGGATGGTTTTCGACCATTGGAGGTATCGCGATATGTTGTAGTGGAGAGTATGACAATTTCGAAACAGCTTTTGCATGTGGTTTTGCTGTCATACTACTATCCGAACGCTGGACCTCATTTTCATCACGCAAACATGCAGATGTGTTGTCTATTTCAGTCGGTACTATCCGGAATCCGCTTTCGGACGTCTTCCGCTTTAAAGCTGCTTTCGCTAATGATGGACGAAGAGCGGCATCATAAGATGGGTGAAACCTGTTTAAAAGAAGCATTATCAGCGACGCATCTCCAAAGAGCGGAAAGCCGCTGAAGTTAGGTTTACCTCATATCGTAATTCGGCGCCTCGGATCGACTTATGGTACGTGAAGAACGTCGGCACTCCAGATTGGGAACCTGAGGCGAGGCTGAGCGGAGTGCTGTACCGTCGGAGTTGACTACATCCAGGTCTGTTTCTTGAGATCCATGGAAGTCACCTTCATTGCCCCCATCTTCTGTATTCGAGGCACTCTCCTCGGTTGTGTCTCCATCTTGAACCGGATGGTGGGTACGGCTCTTCCCCTTTAGCTTTGCGGCGTTTGCAGGACGTAGGAAGTCATCAGCCGGGTGGTAGCGCGCGTTATACATCAACGGATTATGACCGTGGTGGCGAGTCACACGCTGGCGTTTTGCATGTGGAGCCTCACTTTCATTTTCGGTAATCACCCGTTCTGTAGGATCAGACTTGTCAACGCCTCTCCCTGGATCCGGCCTTGGCTTCGTGGCAGACGACTCCTTATGAGGAATTGATTCGAGAGTTCCGTCATCTGAAGATCCTGAGCGGGAATCACTCCCGACAGTAGACATAGTGCTCGGCGTAAACCACAGAGCCTAATCGACAGAGGGATTAGCGAATGATTCGATTTAAAGAAGAACGGGAACTTAAGAAAAATAATTACCTCCGCACTGAGCTTTCGTTCGAAGGCGTTCTAGCCTGTGATTGCAGAGCTCAGGGCTCTTCAGAGCTACTTTGTGCTTCCCAACAGAAGCTGGAGCTTTTGGGTGACAAGGACAGGATAGAAGAGCGTCCGGGTGTTTCGTGCTCAAGGGTTGTGTCAAAGGGTGGGGTGGTGTGATTGAAAAAAGACTCACCCTATGTTCTCATCGCTGGCTGCTAAATCCGATCTCAATTCAAAGAAAAGCTGGGCGCCAGAACCGGCTCAAACAATCAAAAGAGCACACGTTCTCGAGATTGAGGGATCCAAATACACCAGGAGGTCAATGGCAGAACTCAAGAGCAGAATGCTGGAGGGAAGATCAAGTTGGATGGAAGACGAGGTGAGAGAGTATTTTGGGCGGAAAGGGAAACAGGTCAACGGGACAAGTGAAGTGAAGTGAAGTGAATCGACCGTGACGGAGCTTGGCGTGGTCCTGGTAAATCACGGAGGCACGTGCAGAGCATTCGTGCGACATCTTGTCTTCCATTACCTGGCATACTCAGCCCCAGAATGTTTGGGTTGATATGCTCTGCAAACTCGGCTCACGAGCAGACGCCACGCTAAACGACCGCTCAAAGCGTCTTGCACCGGCCGAACGTAGATGATACCCACAATGCTCCCGCTAAAAGCAAAAAAGATGCAAATTAGAGAGCGACTTCATGTATTCCCGATACTGAGCTCACACCCTCCGCGTACGCCTGATGGCCGATAGATCGATGTGCACAGACTCTGAATCGGAGCCTTCATCGATCTCAATGGTGCCCGTTCCGGCAAAATTGATCTGCTTCAGTGGCGGGGGCTCCATGCGAGACTCGGCCTTTTCATCCATGGAGTCCATCACGACCGGCACATCTGCAGGCTTTTCCACCTGCACAGACGTCAGATGCTCAACCTCTGCTGCTTTCGCTTTCTCCTGTGGTTCCTCCGCTCGCAGTCGCTCCACCTCCTTCTTAGCTACTTGTAGGCAATTCTCGAATTTCCTCCGCGTTCCATCAATCTCAAGCCTGCAATCTCCATCGCGCAGGAATTGATGGGCCCCCACTTCACACAGGTTTTGGGCCGTCTCCAGGTCTTTGTCTGCATCTTCAAAGCGTGACCCTTGGTCCACGTTGAGAAGATCTGGCCCGAGACAGCCACGTGATATACGGGGTCTCATCATCTTGGGACCCATCAATTTGTAGTTTGCTGCATCAGCAAAAGGATTGTCGTCCATGCCTAGAGCAGCCATGCGGGCCTTGAAGCTAGCCGAGGTCTTCCCCTTGCGAAGGGTGTTCCGTGCACCGGCAATGCATCGGACGAGGGATTCGAAGGCGTCCTGAATGGCGGAGTCGTAGTAGACGATGACCATGGATTTCGTACGGTATCGAGCGTGGCCCGCGGCATTGGAGCCATTGGAGCCGGGCTTCCGTTTTCGTCGGATCTCGGCCGCGACGAGAGCATTGTTGGCCGCGGCCTTGGGTCGGGAAGCAAGCGAGAGGCATTTGTGGGAAGGGTTTGGAGGTAGGTAGGTGTTTGGGGGTAGGGCAGTGTCGTCTCCTTCATCGTCATCGTCCACTGGCCGCAGGGATTCGGTAGAGTTGTGCTTTTTCTTTTTCAGCTGTTGGGAGAATTGGGAGACTCGAATGAATCGGGCATTCTGCTCGGCCACTTGGGCAGTGAGGTCGTCAAGCTTTGAAAGCCAGGAGGGTATATTGTCGGTGAGATGAGTGAAGCTCTCCAGAGGGGTCACTGGTTTCGGCATGGGTGTGGACAGTCGAGGGAAGATTGACACGCGGTGAAGCGAGTTCCGTAGATTCGTTAATGTCGTCAATGCATCAAGGCCGGTTCGTTCCTCATCGATCAAACAATACAGAGCAATTAATGAGTGTGGGTGTTCTGGGCGTTGTGACGTTGATGAGAACGGCTGTTGCGCGGGAACGAAGCAAGATTCGGGCGGGGCACAGGCCACTGAGGCTTTGTTAGGCACAAAGTGGTTAGATGCCGGCTGCCAGCACGAGAGAGCGAGGACTAGTTCTCGGTGAATGTATCAAGGTGAGAGTGAGGATATAATTGATGTATTCCGAGACCGTCTCGTATGGGTTGAGAGATATCTGGTACATTGGCGGAAGGGGACGAAGGGCAATCTACATAGTTTGGGGGTGTGGAGTAAGTCCCAGTCTGTCTTTGCTCTTTGCCCTGTTGCAGCGAACGCGCCCATGGATCCCTCGGTCGATCCACTGCCGAAAGGGGCCTAGGGCGATGGCGAATGATTCGCTGTCCGCGGGGCTGCCACCCGCCGATCGTAATCATGTCTCGACGGCTTTCCAAGCGGTACGGAAGAGGCTTGAGGCTTTTCGCTTTTCGCTTTTCGCTTTTCGACGGTGGGCTTAGTGAGCCTGCTCCGTCTCAATCACCACGTGCGTCGTGCCGGGATCGCCAAGCTTCTCACTTCGTCTGAAAGGAGATGGACCCTTCCACTTCCCCTTCCTCTCTCGTCACCTGTCTCGAGTCAATGGCGGTCGAGGACAAAGGGGTTGCCGGGAGACGCAAAGTGCCCGAAACAAGCAGCCGTGACGATGGCAGCATCCTGTCGATGATGCGAAGTCCCTGCTGCGGGCTGCAGTAGCAGTCACGTAGTGCTCTCGCTGGACGCATCTAAGCGCTAGCAGCTGCCACCAGCTGCCACCTCATCGCCTTGACCACAATCGAAGATGATGCGCAGCTCCAGCGCAAAGGTCGATGCCCACGTACGTAGCCCGACTGCGCTTCAGCGCTTCGCCCTCCCTCCCTCAACGGCCCCCCTTCGTCCTTCCGGGCCTGGTAGGGGGGCCTCGTGGGAAAGAAAGATGTCCCCGTTCAGCCGCTCCTACCCTTGTCGGCCCGAGGGCCGCACCGACGATGGAAATTGGGGGGAGATTATGTAATGCCTGACCTGATTGTCATTGGAGAGGCCGCCAGGCAGTCATCACCTGGAGGTACACAGTACACTCGACGGAATCAAACAATGATAAGAACAATTCCCGCGCGGCACCCACCGACCCTCCATCGTTCGCGTGTCGTCGCAGTTGCTCGGAAGTGGAGGTCGGTGGGTGAACGCAGGACGCAGGGACAGGAACATCCACCCACCAACATCCCACGGCATGTTCCAAGATGACGGCAGAAGAGCGGTGCGCTTCACCCGGCGTCCCTACTGCCCAGTCAGGTCAAAGGCCAAGCATTGAGGGGTTGAGGGCTGCATCGACTGATGCAAGCCGACAGAGCGCCTCTTGGCTGCCCTCCATCTTGCAATGCTTCCCCAATCGGGCCAAGTCTCGTTCCCAACGACCGGGGATGAAAGAAGGCGAGGGCTCAAACGGAGAGAACGGGTGAAGAAAGTGGTGCAGGTGTCTGTACCCGGGCGTCAGTACCATCGCTTTGGGTCTCCTGTACACCCACTTGTTCAAGGACCGCAGCGTTCTCGTTCCGCCGTGCGATGATAATAACCAGTTTGGCATCGTTGGAGCAAACGTAGCGGCCGACGCCAAGAGGCGAACAAGAAGGACTCGACGACGCACGGACCGGCAGGAAGGGATTGATTGGGCAGTTCAGCCGATTGGGTGGTTGTAGAAGGATTGCATGCACTCGTGTACCAGTAATGCGCCTCGACAGCGTTGACCGGAGATGGAATACGGGAATTCGATATCCCCTTACCCTGCTGCTAATCATGGGTGTGGCTCTACTGGGTCTCCAAGGTCACCGTGACAGTGCAATGTTGTGATGTTTCGAAGTCATTGCAGGACATGGAGAGTGACAATGCAACGGAACCATCACCAAGAGTAATTACATATTAAATCCCTGGAGCCGGGCCGGGTCACAGAATCGCCAGATTCCCGCCGCTTCTGCCGCTTGTGCACTCACAGGCCTATTGATCTCACTGTATCTCAGCGCACTCTTTGCTTCCTCTCCGCCAGGCTCAATCGCGGTAGCCGCCGTGGATGGATCGGGCATAAGATTGGCTTTGGTCGATCTTGACGACGTACCTACATAGGCGTCGGCGTGGTACTGTTCCATGATATCGACAAAGATGTCCTTCGATACTTCCCGCCCAAGCCATCGCATGAGCTCTTGACCCTCATCTTCCTCGCCCGGCATGACGAAATGTCTGAGCAATACACCCCGACGTGCAATACCGTCGGAGGTGAAGCAAAGGTCTCCAACCTGCGCCTGCATCTTCTTAATGCTCTCCGTTGCTGTACCCGCGTAGTCGTCCGCTTTCAACAGTCTTCTGGAGCTAGTGCGAGTCCAGACTTTGAAGTCGGGAAGTTAGATATCGACCAAACCCTCGAGTAGGTCTAGAGACTCCAAAGAGTCAAAGGCAGAGGTGTTGTAGACGATGGGTAGCCGTAGTCCCAACTCTCGGGTGTGAAGAACACAAAGGACAACCTGCGGCGCCACATGTCCTGGTGTGACAAGGTTGATGTTGTGTACATGTCCGACATCCTGCAACTTCATATACCACTCAGCTAGCTCTTCTGGTGTGAGGTCGAAGCCGTTGCGTTGATGGGCTATGTCATGGTTCTGACAGAAGACGCAGCGCAGGTTGCAACCGGAGAAAAAGACTGATCCGGATCCGTTATGTCCTTGTACTCTACGCAAGGCTCTTCTCCAAAGTGGGGTGCTATGACATTGGCCGTGACCGTCTCAGCACCAATCAGACAAGCGCCGGTTCTTTCATAACGATTCACCCCGCACAGTCGGGGACAGAGATGGCAATCTCGAAGGTGCGCATGAGCTGTAGACCTCTTCTTTGAAGCTTCGACAGCGGAAAGGAGTTGGTACCGTGGAATGTGGTCATCGAGCAGGAATGGCGGGGCTAGATGGAGCGGCCTTCGCAAGCATGGGAACCTTTTCTTGAGCGAAAGTCTAAGGCGCACCGGTGGGCTCAAGTGTTTTGCCAGCAAAGGCATGGAGAGTCGTGGAGTCGATGCTTTGCTTAAATGCGAAGGGCCTATGGAGAAACACGGTGAGGGACGCATACATCAGGTCAAGACTGTTCTAGTCCTCATCAGGCGAAGCGCACTTCAATCTTGATTTGTTCTTCAGACATTGCAACACAAACCATTGATGCTTGACCTCGCCTGAGGTCTCGCAGTATTCTACATTGGAATTGGCAGGCGTAGGCAAGCACAAAGTTGACCATCTCAGGCGTTTCCTACTCACAGAATGGATCATGCAACACGCTGCTCCAGACGGTTGATATAATTTATTAGCAAATAACGACATGGTAGTCTTGTTTATTACATAGGGTTGATCCAAGCCAACTTCATCGAAGCCAATGCTGTAGCCATAGCAGAGTGGAAATTCTGAGGGAACATTAAGGGTAGAAATCATCCCACGGCTTGACGAAGGACCAACGCCGATGACTATGTGAAAACTTTCAGCAGCCGCTGTATAAGGCCATCTAACACAGCCGCCCTCTGCTTCAGGTCTGTCTCACTGCTCGTCAAAGTATCTAGAGCCTTCGGGGTAGCCTCTAGGGAACTTCCTGTGAAGCCAGGGACTAATGAAGCGACTATGGCTGAAGGTACTCCCGCAGATGTCAGTAGAGCAACAACCGATGAATTTGCGTACCCAGATGCCCCCGACATGGAAGTTGAAGGGGCACTCATAGTCGAATCTGAAACAAAAGTTGCGGTGCTGGCTGCAGCGACGGATGGCGAGAGAAGGTCCGATGAAGGTGGAGCCAGACTCAGGGTAGTGCGGATGTCGCTAGTGCTCGAAGGAGTCGAGGACGAGCGTGTGACAAGATCTTCTGCCGCAGAAGCTGATTGTGCTGCTGGATTTGTTGATTGACTTGGTAGAGAAAAGATCGGAGATGAAAGCGAGGGGGTCATCGGAGGATTTGTAGCGTGGGACACCGTAGAACTTGGCTGGGAGACAGGGATATTTGAAGCTGCTTCGCTAGGGCTGAAGCTTATCGAAATTGTAGTCATACTTGGAGTGATTCTTGAATTCGGAATCGAAGACAAATTCGTTGATTGATTTAGTCCAGATGCTGCTAGGAGAACCACTGTTGGATTCGCTTGGGAAGACGAAGAAGAAGTGGGAATCGAGCCTGCTGGTAGATCATCGGCTTTGATGATATCGGCGGCCTCCAGAAAGATTAGCAATATCTCTGGTGGAACAAAAGCTAGCGATCCTACCTTTTCGGCTACACCGTATACGACTGCTTGCAGATGCGCTGCTGGTATCATGGGAAATATACTGGCATCGACAATCCTTAGATTTTGTGTACCCCATACCCGTAAATGTGAATCGACAACTCCACCTTGCTCAAGCGGAAGCATAGCTAGCGTGCCACTCGGATGAAACTCGGTTCGGAGACCATTGTTTATGACTTGATTGATGGCATCCTCATTCGCTTCTATGGGCGGTACAAATTGAGCCGCTTGCAGCTCGAGCATAGGTGGAGTCGCCAGAATCTGCCGATTGAAGAACAATGCCTCCACCAAGACTTGTCTGTCTACAGGATTGGACAACCATCGAGGATCGATGGCTGGGGGCTGGAATGGGTCAGCTGATTGAATTTGACATGTGCCTCGCGAGAATGGGTGCATGACGGCAACCGTAAGACTGCCAGCATTGTTGTTGATAATTTCGTATGCGGCTGTCGTAGTTCTTGCCAACCGGGCTGCCAAAGACTGTTTTTGTGCAGTGTAGCCTGCTACGATAGTCGAATCTAGTCCAGCCACAAGATAATCTCGTGGATCCTGAAATGTAGCGTTGAGCAGGATTATTGCTGAATTATTAGTTATTAAGGGCAAGGGGTTGAAGGCGAGAGCGTTTGGAGAACCCGCAGTCCAGGGGCCTGGATGTGTCAGACGACTGTGCCTCAAAGGTTTTTAGTAGCAATCACCTACCAGTCTTTTCGGTTTCGTACTCTTGTTCAGCTTCAGTATTGTATGTAGCATTGGTTGTGAGTTCCGTTGGGGAAGGGTAGCTTGCGTTATTGTCTACCATCTTGTCAGTCTCCACATTCGCGATAACAGGAAGGAGATATGCTTACAAGGGTAGAATGTTCCCACGAGACAATGGTCTTGAAGATTATTTCCCACCCCTGGGAGATCAAGGGCGATTGGTATGTTGAATCCGTTCAATAGCGCAGCCGGACCGTATCCAGACAGTTGAAGAAGCTGGGCAGAGTGCAAAGCTCCAGCGGCAACGATAACTTCTCGTGTAGCATATACTGTCTGACGTTGCGAAGAGCCGTTTGCTGCAAACTTGAACAGGATCAGCGAACGTAACAATGTCATCCCGATTTACTCACTTCGACACCGGTTATTCTTAGGTTCGAAGCACTGGGATCCTGTCGACGAGCAAAACGAGAAGGTGGTGGATCAGAGAGTGGAGGAGTACTTCCGCCGGGGCCAAACCCGAAGCCATTATTGTCTCCGGACGATGGACCATTGCCATTGTCATTTCCACCAGGTGTTGGGTTACTGACTATGACACTACCGCTAACGCCAGCAGTCAGGATCCTTGTGACGTGCTGACCAGTGATTACGTGAAAGTTGGGTCTACCGACGTATGGGTCGTAATAGGTCCTTCGGACGTCTGACCTCGTCTGATTGTTTGGATCTAGGTCCGTTGGAACAAGTGCGGGTCCCGCTGACGTGCCGTCATTAGGATCGAACTGTGTGGCTAAGCCAAGAAGGTTCATCCCAGCGAAAAGATTGACTTGGACAGTCAGCTATAGATTGATTGTTCGTACAAAGCTGGACAAGTAACTCACTTGACTGAGGATAGAAGTACTTGGGATAGCTGACTTGGACTGGCCCCGAGGTGCCATGGACAGCTGGATTAAAGTGGATCGAATACTCTTCTGCGACGGCCTCGGAGTAAACAGGAGTGTATGTCTCGCTCTGACTCTCGGCTGTCAGCTGCAGGAAGCAGGTTTTCAAGTAATGACTTGCCTTCATGAAGTAAGGGAGCATTCCCTCCCAACCCCATCCAGGATTCCCCAGAGCTTCCCAAGTGTCGTAATCGTCGGCTCCACCTCGATTCCAGCACATAGCGTTTAATATGCTGCCACCGCCAAGGACTTTTCCTTGTGGCATTGGCCGAACGCCGCCATCGAGCTGTGTCTGGGGTACCGTGACGAGATCCCAATCGTAGATGCCACCAACGTCGGATCCAACGTATACCGGATCCTGTATGATGGCTTCATAGTGGTCACTGTCGCTGTCAGCTTTGACATGCAAGTGTCGATGAGAGCCACTCACGCGTCGCCAGCTTCGATGCATAACACGGTTCTGGATTCAATCTCGGATAGCCGATTCGTCACCACAAGACCACTGATACCACAACCCACAACGATGTAATCATAGGATTCAAGAAGCTGTGCATTGATGTCTCGTCCGTGAAGACGGACTCCTAGGGCTGCGGAAGTAAAGAACGCTGAGGCAGCCAGGACGGCTGATGTGGACCACAACATGGTGAAAAGAGTGGAAGCGTTGCTACACTAGGCACACGCCAAATGGAGTAAGGAGAGATAGAACTAATGAATCGCTTCTAATCGAATATTAGAAGGAAGTTAGAGAGGAGATAGAGGTGCAAGCTGAAAGAGTAGTCAGGTCAAGTGTTGTTACAAGCCGGAGGATCCTGATGAATTGTTAGTGGCCTAATGAAATCACCACCTCGGATCCGAAATGATGGGTCCTCATGTAGTCGAGCCAGCGAAATTTCCACCTGTCAACGTTCTTTATTGCTCTTGACCAAGTGCGTGTCTCTCATTGCATTTAGTGAGCATGTGGATCTGCGCGTTTATTCTACGTTCCCCTTATTCCGAGCCAGGCTGCTCGGATCACTTTCCAGGCTGTCCTTAAGCATTCCTCCCTAACTCTGACAAAAGCAAAGTAATATGCAGACAAGGCCGTCCAGATGGTGGGGGAAAGTATGTACCTATTACTTGAGGCCAATCCATTGGGCATTTCAGTACCAACCTACTGACTTGCGTCACTATCTCTCTTCAGGTCCTCGTTGAGAACGACAGGAACTCCTGAGTCGCACGAGAGATCAGCTGTCGGATTTCAGGCTGAGCCACTTCCTGGGTATTGCTTCAAGCTGGAGTAATGCCTGAGGAAGCTTGGCGGCCAGTACTTTGAGCCGAATGATGCATCTGATGCCGTTTCATGTCGTGCAGTAGAAAATGGCGCGTGGCGTGAAGACGCATTTCAGGGCGAGGGGTATGAGAGTGGGGGATCAGACCTATTGACAGGGAGCATTGTGAACACAAGTCTAGGTAAATGGAGCGTCACACAGTGCTGAATTTCCTATAGCACTGGTGAACAGAGTTCTACATGGATACAGTGATAAAGGTATCTCTAAAGAAGACAGGTTGATTACGTGCACCGAGTTGTGGAGTCAGATCTAGAAGAAATCACCCGAGGGTCGGTTGCATAAGTCGTGGCCGATGTTTCTGACATCAATTTTTTAGTTGCACAAGGTCTCCAGGACCATAGAAGCCTTTGAAAATCTAGGAAAATTCAGGTATTGTCGTAGGCTTCTTGCTATCCCTTTCCTTGTGCACGGGTGGTACACGCTAAGCACTAGCGCATCCGAAGCAATCTGGCTGATCTGATTAGTCCACTCTGCTCTTGGCAAATTTCTGAATCATCAACAGATCATAGGTGCGACAAATTAAGTCTCTGACATCGTTCCGGGTACGCTAGTACTTAGCGTGTACCACCCGTGCAGAAGGAAAGGGATAGTAGAATAACGGCCTAGAGGTAGGAGAGAAACATTACGATATATAGCGACACTAAGATACCTCGTCGGTTCTATAGTTAATATAGTCTATACGACCGTCTCTCGCCTACTATAAAGTAGAGTCTTCTCGAGTATTAGGCCTAGAAACCCTAGCTATATTAGCAGGAACTCGCTAGGTTCCTAGAAGAGGAGTAGGA
>JAABUI010001669.1_pt1 | contig 12634 bp, 10 predicted proteins | sample 5559111 | NCBI WGS metagenome assembly JAABUI01 (sample SAMN10711870, study PRJNA513365) | rock metagenome | isolation source: Antarctica rocks | place: Antarctica: Victoria Land, Buttleship Promontory
CGGAAAGCTGTCCTGGGAAAGGAGAAGAAGGTAGCTGAAGTAAAGTGATGTTTGAGCTTGGTGGGATATCTGAGCAAACGACTGATGACAGCTGCGGAAGGTTGCCGCTCCGCTTCGCCGCAATTCACTTTCGCAACCCCCCACCGAGCATCGCTACTCGTACACTTCTTATATCAGTCAAACCCAAACGACAGTCTACGGTCATCCAATACAGGCGATAGTGGAGAGCTACTCCTATCCGCCTGTGCTTTCGGAATGGCAACTCCAGAGGTCCACCATCTTTTCCATCACCCAATAGCAGACCATTCTTTTTCAGCCGACAAGAAAACATTAGCCGTTGCAAGGGATAACAACATTGAGCTTTACAGCAGATCTGGGAACAGGTTCACATTGCAAGACGAGCTGAAAGGACATGATAAGACCGTCACAAGTGTCGATATCGCCCCCACTACTGGTCGAATTGTGACGTGTTCCCAAGGTATGACTACATTTTAAGCAACCTACAGAATATGCTGATCTGGTAAACATTGTAGACAGAAACGCATATGTCTGGGAGCCATCGCCTTCAGGATGGAAACCTACCCTTGTTCTCCTCCGCATCAATCGTGCGGCAACTTTTGTACGCTGGTCACCGTCGGAGAAGAAATTCGCAGTTGGCTCTGGAGCCCGGGTCATTGCCGTCTGCTACTTCGAAGAGGAAAATGATTGGTGGGTATCTAAGCATTTGAAAAAGCCCATACGCAGCACCATTACCACTGTGGCTTGGCATCCAAATTCGGTTCTCCTGGCTGCTGGATCAACAGATGCACATGCAAGGGTGTTTTCTAGCTTCATCAAAGGCGTCGATGAAAGGCCTGAAAGCAGCGTGTGGGGCGAGCGCCTGCCTTTCAATACAGTCTGCGGCGAATACGTAAATAATTCGGCAGGATGGGTGCATGGCTGTGCTTTCTCGCCTAGCGGCAATGCTTTGGCCTTTACTGCACATGATAGCAGCATTACCATAGTATATCCAAGCGCGCCTGATCAGCCACCGACCGCAGTGGTCAGCCTCAGCACTCAATTGTTGCCATTCCTGAGCTTGATCTGGAACAGTGAAACCGAGATCATTGCAGCTGGTTATGTAAGTGGTTAGCTCCAGCATCGGGTCTTTGAACTGATAGGAATTAGGATTGTGAAGCCTACAGACTGCGTGGGAACGAGCAAGGCTGGCAATTGGTAGGTTCTATGGAATCGAAGGGTAGACCAGGCCTAGGAGAAATGCGCGAAGAATCTGCCTTGAACATGTTCAGACAGATGGATCTCAAGGGAAAGAGCAAAGACGATACTCAGTTGAAGACAGTACATCAAAACACAATTGCCACTATCAGGGCATTTGAGGAATCCGGTGGAGCGGTGAAAAAGTTTAGCTGTGAGTACATCCAGCAGTCACAGCGGAGGGTGCCATTGATCTGCTGACACTGCGTAGCCAGCGGAGTAGATGGAAGAGTGGTTATCTGGTCTACGTGATTTGACAGCAGTGTACAATACAACATGCAAAATTCAGGCATGACCAGCTTCTTTGAGCTCGGCAAATTTCTTTCGAGCCTTAGTCGCCATGAGGATTGTCCTCATATCAAGGCGTCTGCGATAGGATGATTTCTAAAACAAAGGGGCAATCCTAAGTTTGACCTGAAAATTTCGAAAGATCAACCTATCTAGCTGCGATGTAGATGTTCCGAAATAAAGCGACTCAAGTTGAGCTGATGGCAGAGCATCTCCCCCAAGATGTCGACTTTAGCGGTGACATGGCAAAGTTCAAATAAGTAAAGTAATCGAAGCAAGCAGGATGCAGTACGCAGTGCCAAGTCCGCAAACCCACAGATAGATAAGAAAACCTTTTCACTTCGATGTGTAGCCAGCACCTATAACCAACCATGAAAATCCTCACAGTCAATTTCCTAACATGCGCCATCAAGGCTTGCAAATCCTCTCCCCTCTCCTTTCCATTGCATTTCAAGGACGCAGAACTCGAACAATCCGACATCGAGTACAACCTTTCCTTTTTGCAAAACATCCTTCCTAGAATTGATTGGGATGCTTTGAAAATCACTGCAAACGAGGTACGAATGCTTATGCTTTCAAAAACAGTTTGCAAAGTTCCTGTCTCTATCTCTGGTCATTCTTTCTATTTTCTTAAAATGTATGCGGGGGTCTTGGGTCTTAGGTCTTGGGTCTCTTTTTTTTGTGCATGTTTTCAGATTCGACATATTCCCTTTTCATCCGCCGTTTTCGATCCTGCAACGCTCTGTCGAAGCATTGAATAGAATCGCCTCTATATCTCCAACACCAAACCCCCACCCCACATCTTATCCGAACGACTCTCACGCTTTTTCTCTTCGGATAGCTTGGCTTCACCACGGTACCAGCCGAGAAACCTTCCGCCATTCCTGCACCCACTCCAGCGGACCCAAGCACAACCGAAAGGGACCCGGAACAGACGTTACAAGCTCAATCTGTCGATGAAAAACTGATGCGAGATCTGCACACTCTCTTGCTGGAAACGGAAGTCCGGGAAGGCAGGATGGTGTGCGGTAATTGTGGACATGAGTACAAGATCAAGGAGGGAATAGCTAATTTTCTGTTACCAAGTCATCTAGGTAAGCTCCGATTTAGATTCTCTACAATTCCAGGGCTACACACGCTGCTAGCTACTCAGAAATAAGCCAAGTGGATTTGTAGGGTGAAAGCTAACCCGTGCCAGTCTGAGGTATGGGAAGAAACGCTTTTGACGAAAGGAAAGAATCTATTCGGACCTCTTGCACGTATCAGCAGGTTCCGGTAGATGCTACAGGTTTAAAAGACTAGTCGACCAAGCGACCCAGCGTAATGCTCCATTCGCCGGGACCGTGGCCACCGTCCTCACAATCACGATATGCTTGAGAAGGTGGACTTTAATCTGTTGGACGATGCGGTTCATACATCGGACTCCAGATCGCATCTGATCCGAAGCCTTCTCTGCTGGTAAAGTAGCAGATGTTGAATAGTACATGATGTTGGCTGCACGCTTGTCTATCGACAAAACTTGGAAGTGAGACCTCGCCGCCTTACTCTTTTGGCGAGACCATCTCGACCTACTAAACTCCTGTATTCTAAAAGCTCACGCAATACTGCCGACCCTGTTTGCTGAGAAGTTGCCACCAACATGCTTTGTAGATTCGTCCTAACACCCCGTGAACGGGAGAAATCAATTAAGGAAGCCTTTGCACTTGGTTGTGCCACAGAGACAAGGTATACGATCGTCACTGCCCCATTCTCGCTCGAACTTGTAGTCGTATGTGAGTTCCTCGTCTAATGCACGATCAGTCAGAGCACTCAGAAAAAGCTTCATGACACGATGACTTACTTTGGCCGATGTCACGCAAAGCGTAAATAACGATGCGCTTGCTCCCTTCCACCTTGATGATCTTGGCAGTGCAGTTTGGATCACAGCTGTGATTGATGAAACGCGCAATGCCACCACGTTTGGTTGCATCAATCACGGTGTTCTCGTCAATCCTAAACAGATAGCTGCTTCCGATGCCGCTCTTCAGGTATTGCCGTTCCCTCATATCGGCCACTTGTTGTCGGACTTTCTCGCCAACATATTCAATGATCATGTCATTGGCGGCGATGTTCTCCATCGCGTAGAGTCCCCAATTGTGAATAGCAGAGCGATTGAACTTGACAGGCTTCTTTCGTTTCTTGAGTTGATTGAACCGGATGGCGTCACCTTCTCCGTTCGATGTGGCAAGTATTTCTCTCTGAGCGGCAATGTCTTGTACGATTCGACGGTTATTCGCACGATTGGATCTCGAGGAAGATTTTGCAGTGCTTTTTGCCAGCGCCAGTGCTTTCTCCGTTGCAGCTGCTGCAACGGAATCGACTTTAGTGGCTTGGGCTTCTCGTTCTTCGCGAGCTTTCTGAACCTTGATTCGGTGGGGCAAATATTTGGACTTCTCGGACTCCAAGATCTTCTTGGTACCTTCGCTTCGTGCACAGCCGGTGGAATTTGAGACGTAGTATCCCTCAATTCTTGTCTCGGCTCGTATGACGCCTCTCTCGCCTCCTCGATTGAGCTCTTTGATTTCCTTTTGCTTCCATGCCCACCTAGAAAGATTTCCCAGATCTGCCGCCATTCGGTTGGCGAGCACTTGTCGAAGGTATCGGAGATCCTCCTCATCTCTGACAGTGTGCTGCCATCCATCAAGATCAAGAACCACGTTTGGATCTTCCGCGACAGTTCGCTGAGGCTCGCCTTTGGTGACGCTCCATTCCGACTCGATCGCCAGTATCTGCCCGATGTCGAGATCTTTTGCAGGCTGTACCTCGTCAATTGTTGGTTCTAAGGCCTCAATTTCCTCCAGGACTCGAGCCGTCTCTTGTTGTTTCTTTATAGCTTCTCGCTCCTCAAAAAGCTGTTTCTTCGATTTCTTCTTTGTTGTAGCTTTTCTGACTTTGACAGCTTTCCCATCAGTATCCCGATCAGGTGTTTCACTTGTCTCTTTAGAAAGAACCTCGGTCATTCCATCTATTCCGAGCAGGGCAGTGGACTCGGAATCTAGCGTTGAAGGGTCTATGAGGTTCTCGTCATCTTTGCTAATTCCAAATAATTCGTCATCTTCTTTTTGCTTCTTTCTTGAGGCCAACTCTTGAAGGAGTTGTCGTTTTCTTTTATTGACAGATGATAACGATTTGCTGGGACCTTTTTGGTCGATATCTGTCATAGAAGGCGTCATATCATCAGTTTCTTCCTCATCAGGCATGCTGCTCCAAATGGAAGCTTTGCTGTGTCTGCGAAGCTTCTTCGGTGTTCGGCGGCTGCTCTCATCCTCAGACATGTCAGAATCAACACTCATACGGCTCTCCGGCCTACTCTCCGGCTCCTCAGTGTCTCTAGTAAACGAAGTTCGGCTTTCCGCATCTGAGTCCTCATCTGCTTCACGGTAGTGATGCAACCTATGGTGAAGTCCCCGGAATTCTTGTCTTCTTGGAGCTTTCTGTTTACGCCTCTCATCTGTGAATCCGACATTCTCTCGCTTGCTAGCGACTCCCTTTCTGATCCTTGGAAGTGCATTGACTTTAAGAGTTGAAGCCGCCACAGGTCGACGACCGTTGATCATGAATTCGTTTCGCGAGTCTGGCGTGCCACCCGGGGGAGTCTCATCCACCATGTCATATCTAATGCCTGGCCCTCTAGCATCGCTCGGCTCAGCAATGTTGAGCTTTCTACGTTTATCAATATGCCGATCTGGGTCTAGAAACTCATATAACTCTGCAGCCGTAACCTTGACCTTGACATCCTGAAAAAGTTTAGCCTTAAGCTCGATCTCCAGTATGCTCGTCGCTTCTATCACAGGGTCAACATTTTGAGCCCTTGACTTCTTTTCTTCCTCAAGGTCAAGTTCATCCTCTTTCTGTTGCCTCTCACGCTCTGCCTTATCCCTCTTCTCGGCAAAAACTCGTTCAGGAGTAGGACTTCGCTCGTAATTAGGATTCCCGAACTCATGGCATTCCATGTTCATGATGTAAGTGAATAGCTCTCTCAATTTGTAAGTCCTATAGCATTTCGCGGCGTCTTCTTCACCTCTTTTCGAATTCTCAAATATGACATAGTAGCCCGTCCTGTCACATCTTACGTCTCTCCAATTTTCATTCTTGAGCCTCTTTTTCAGATGGGGTACAGTTTTGGGCATGACAGGTACATAACAGTGGGCAATGAAGATGTAAGGATCACGCCCGATTTGGTCGAGGATTGGCTTCTCCTCAATGCTGCTTACACTGTTAGGATCCGTAACCCCAGTGGGAGCTTCACGTTGCGCAATGTTCGGCGCCTTGCTCGCGACAGGCGTTGCTGAATGGCCAGGAGGCGGCGGCGGTGGAGGCAACCCTGACCGGGTCGAGGGTTTGGCGGAAGGACCTTTGGGCGCAGAAGGGGGAGGTCCTGTTGTGTCAGTGATCTGCTCCTTTTTTGGCTTTTCGAGTTCCTTGCCCTTAGAGCGTTGCTTTTCCATAGCCTTCACTAAGGCGCGACGTCCCACCGACCCATCCCGGTCAAGTTCGGCATAGACAGGGAAAAAGCCGACCCTGTGTTGGCCCTCTCTGCACTCAAGGTACGCTTTCTTTGCGGCAGCACTTGCGGATATTGCAGGCCCACCTCTGACCGACCGACTGTCTTTATACTTAATGAGACAAATTCCAAGGAAGCTGCCGTTCTCGGGGTCTGTTTTGCTTGTGATGTCTGCAATATCTCCAAAACTAGAGAAGAGGTGGTGGATTTGGGCGACTGGTGTAAGCGGATCGAAACCTGTCACAACAATTCTCGTTGGTGGACCGGGTCCGATTGAAGTTTCCTTTTCATATTGATATGCTTTCAGTGAATACGGCGCTACCCGAAGCCGGGTCTTTTGCTTGCTGGCTGCGCCTTTTGTATAGCTAAAAATCTTTAGCCGAGGGTCAGATGGAGTAGCCTCCTCGTCCTACGAAACAACCCAATCAGCTCATTTTCAATTCGCAAAGCGCAATAATGAATGATGTGCGAAGAAAGCCGAACGAACCTCTTCACCAAATGGCTGATAATGGGCTTGGCGGCTTTTCTTCTCCTTCCCTCTCAAGGCTTTGTCAAGATCGGGGTCGTATACGGCTTTGAACCCTTTGATCTCCCCCTTCCCAGGTCGTGCCTGTGGCCGCCTCGATGAGAGTGCATGACTCGGAGTTCGGTTGTTCGAATGAGACAATTGAGGGCTAGAGGGCGATTTCAAGGTATTCGGAGGAGGGAGATGCTGATCATGAATCGACCTCTTGGGCGAAAAGTTTATGCCATTTGCGCGAGGTGAAGAATCGATGTTGGTCAATGGTGTTAAGCTGATTGATTTGTGAAGCCCATTTTGATATACAACATGAACATCCCTCTGCCCAGCACTGAAAATCGACGAGGCCGTGCTCGTCGAGCTAGCAGAGCCAACTTCGTGAGCAATGTCGCCATTGACGCACTCGCTATCTTCTTGCGTCAGTGACTGTGGCATTGTGTCAATCTCGCCATTTGCAAGTCCAGTAACAGGGATAGCCCCTTCAGGCTCCCCATTCGGAGGGACAGGAGGCGCAGGTAGGGAACGCGAGTATTGAGAATGGCCAACGGATGAATGGCGATGAGTCCTGCGATCCTGAGAAGCTTTGGAGCGTTTCTGTTGGAGGACTGATGGGGCAGTGGGAAAGAAGTCCGCAAAACCCTTAGACGAGCGCGACATGCTTCGAGATCGCGACTACCTGTACCATTTGAGATGCACCATGTCGCCACTCTGGATTGATTCAGCCCAACAACAGTAGCAAAGCAAGCCTGATTTTCGTGGAATTTGTCGCCTCGTGCTGCTGTTGCTGTCGCTCCTGGAGTGAAGTCTCGTGTGGCTTGCACGCGAGGGGAGGGGTCTGGGCAACGCGATCACCGCCGGCCTGGAAAGGACCAAGATCGCTTATGAACAGAGAGGATCAAGCCTCGACCGGATGCTCCAGAGGTTTGCGGAATCAAAGCGACGTGAGGTGGCAGGAAAATGAGGGCGAACGGTAGAGTATTTCACGGCTAACAATGAGTGGATGTCCAGCATTCCCCCATGGTTTGCAAAGGCTTGGCGTCTTTCCACCAATTAGATCCACGCTCGCCTTTCCAATCTTCACATCGTCTCAATATTACATGCTCCTACTGCGCCATCCTGCGAGGGCTTGATCCATTTCGGTATCAACTATGTGAGATTTATGTAGTCCCTGCTCTTTCCCTCCGTTACAACCCTGGATGTGTATCCCATAACCTCCCGCCAGAGATAATCCAGTCTGAGGCTTGGTCTGCACTCTCCTTTTAGGACTTTCCCCGGTGCAACCCCCATTCCTTTCTCTTGTTGTCCGTTCCACTGGTCGATTATCAACGTCAACCGCAAAATCGAAATCCGACCGTGTACATTCTGGCCGGTGCTGACATCAAGCTGGAGAAAGCTGCAGTGTGATGTGGCTGCGATGAGTGCATCGGGCCTGTCTCTGAGCCACCGTCGATAGTCTGTACCACGTTCTATCACGGCAGCTTGTGTGAATGCGCAGCGTCCAGACTGAGAGGGGGACTCCGGAATGGCAGCGCCGATGTCGAGCCCTGAGCATTCCTTAGACACCACTGGCGAAGAAGTTCCGGTGTTGCGAGGTCTGGGCAACACCTTTGCTCAGGACTGAGCATTGTTTCTAGTTGATACTATAGGACAGTATGCTTTGCCAATCTCCCTTCACCTGGACTACATGAATACCGAGTCAGCACTTGTCAATAAGACTGGGGTTCGAGACATGCCTAGACATATCTAAACTGTTTGATACTTGAAACAGTGTCGGCCATCGTAGACTGTACCGAGCCGTCTGTACTGTAAGACGCATAGAGAAGTTCCTCCGCCTATTTGATCCCTCAGTTTGAGTTTCCTGCCGTTACGTCATCGACAAAAGAGAGGCAGACATGGTGTCACATCTGGATGAAGTGCTGTCCATATCATGCATCACTTAGACGTGTCGAATGAGCATCACCGTCAGCGGCGGACTGCAATATGATACCGTGAAAGCTCCGCTTCACGAAGAGTGAGCGTAGTAAGAGTCGGTAAAGAATTGGGCTCTGTGCCAGAAGACACCTCATTCCATGATGACCGCTGTGTCTGAAAGATTGTGGCAGAACAGCCGCGATACTGATGGAAATCCATCATACCGTTGGAGTTTGGTTCGCGGCGCCCTCCCTAGACCTGTCGTATTCCACGAGAAGGTGGGGTATTTTGCCGACCAAAGATATTCGAGGGCGACAGGAAATGACAACCGAATGATTGCTTTCCTGGTGTCCCAGGATTTCTATGCGCCGCCCTTTCTGGCTTGAGGACGCCGTGTGCATGTCTTGAGCACAGTGGAGGGGTTTTACCCGAGTGGATACGACCGATCGCGCTATTAGGTATGTACCTCTATTTTCGCGCGCTACTGCAGGGAACCTACGCCACTTCAATCGGTAGACCTAGTTATGGCCTACCAACAAAGGAACGCATAGTACCGCAAACGGACGAGACTGCGCCAGCTTCACTACTTCCCACGGGCAAGCACGAAACCGATACGGGACTTTGCAAGGACACGACACATGAATTAAAGGGGCCTGCACCTCAGCCTCAGCTTAGTGACGGGAAGCTGACCGACGAGCGTTTCCAACCGGTCTTGGCGCAAGCAGGGGTTGTAGCTGGCAACTCCACAAATATAAACACCCAGCCTCGAGCCAGCTCATCCTTTGTGCCCACGCCCCCATCTTTGCACTTGCACACTCGCTCTCACATTGTGTCTACTGCGGTGTCGTCGTCCAATCGCTCGCTTTTCTACGCCGTCCACTTCTCCCCCTCGCCCTCGAACCTTTCACCGAAAACATGTGGTGAGCCATTTGCTCCGATGAAACGTGCCCCAAGCTGACAGCACGCAGTGGCATCTTTGGCTACATCAATTACCTGGTCGAGAAAGACCGCAAATACATCATCGAGACTCTCGTCAATGGACTCTCACGGTTAGAATACCGCGGTTACGACTCCGCAGGCCTTGCTGTTGATGGTGACAAGAAGAATGAGGTTCTCGCTTTCAAGGAAGTGGGCAAGGTGGCCAAGCTCAAGCAACTCATCGCCGATAGTAAGCCAGATATGACCAAGGTTTTTGACTCTCATGCTGGCATTGCGCACACCCGCTGGGCTACCCACGGTCAGCCGTCTCGACTCAATTGCCATCCCCACCGGTCTGACGCAAGTTGGCAATTCTCCGTCGTCCACAATGGCATCATCACCAATTACAAAGAACTCCGAGTTCTCTTGGAAGGTAAGGGCTTCAAATTCGAGACGGAGACGGACACCGAATGTATTGCGAAATTGGCAAAATACCTATATGATGAGCACCCGGACATCGAATTCCTAGTCCTTGCAAAAGCCGTCATCAAGGAATTGCAGGGAGCTTTTGGGCTTCTATTGAAGTCGGTGCACTTCCCACATGAAGTCATAGCGGCTCGCAAGGGTTCACCGTTGGTTGTCGGGGTAAGGACACAGAAGAAGATGAAGGTGGATTTCGTGGATGTCGAGTACGCTGAGGCCGGTCCTTTACCTGCTGAGCGGGCTTCACAGAATGTTGCAATCAAGAAGACTTCGGCTAATCTGCTAGCACCACCCGACAAGTCTCTGCTCCATCGCTCGCAGTCTCGCGCTTTCTTGTCTGACGACGGACAGCCCATACCCACGGAATTCTTCCTTTCTTCCGACCCTTCAGCCATTGTTGAGCATACAAAAAAGGTGTTGTACCTGGAGGACGATGATATCGCTCACATTCATGAAGGCTCGCTCAACATCCACCGTCTTAATAAAGACGACGGTACTTCAAATGTGCGAGCTATCCAGACCCTTGAATTAGAGCTCCAAGAAATCATGAAAGGGAAATTCGACCATTTCATGCAGAAGGAGATCTTCGAGCAACCGGAGTCTGTCATCAATACCATGCGTGGCCGTTTGGACATTGAGAATAAAAAGGTTACCCTTGGTGGCTTGAAGCAATATATCGCCACAATTCGACGCTGCCGTAGACTGATCTTCATTGCGTGCGGTACGAGCTATCATTCATGTATGGCTGTTCGAGGAGCATTTGAAGAGCTGACGGAAATACCAATATCTGTTGAGCTGGCCTCTGACTTCTTGGACCGACAAGCTCCTGTCTTCCGTGACGACACATGTGTCTTTGTCTCTCAGTCAGGAGAAACTGCAGACTCGCTAATGGCTCTGCGATATTGTCTTGAGCGAGGGGCTTTGACGGTTGGAATTGTCAATGTTGTTGGCTCCTCTATCTCGCTTCTCACTCACTGTGGTGTTCATGTCAATGCGGGTCCCGAAATTGGGGTTGCGTCTACAAAAGCGTATACGTCCCAATTTGTCGCAATGATGATGTTTGCGCTATCCCTCAGCGAAGATCGTACGTCTAAGCAGAAAAGACGCGAGGACATCATGGAAGGGCTCGGCAAAATTTCTGATCAGTTCAAGCACATTTTAAAGTTGAATGACCCGATTAAGGGTCTGTGTGCTAAATTCTTTAAAGATCAAAAAAGCTTATTGCTTTTGGGTCGAGGCAGTCAATTTTCGACAGCGCTAGAAGGTAAATTATCCCTGCCATAACAGACAGAGGAGTATTAACAGGAGGACAGGTGCTTTGAAGATCAAAGAGATCTCTTACCTCCACTGCGAAGCAGTCATGTCTGGGGAGTTGAAACATGGTGTCCTAGCTCTAGTCGATGAGAATCTCCCAATCATCATGATTCTCACTCGGGATGATATCTTTGCCAAATCGCTTAACGCGTATCAGCAAGGTACGTTCAACTCTGGCTTGACAGTGTAAGGCTAACACCTGAATGTAGTCATTGCTCGTGGGGGTCGCCCCATTGTCATTTGCAATCCTCATGACACAGAATTTTCGTCTGAGCTGACGGAGAAGATTGAAATCCCCAGCACGGTTGACTGCCTGCAGGGGCTACTGAACGTGATTCCCTTGCAGCTCATAGCCTACTGGCTTGCTGTTGGTGAAGGTCTCAATGTCGATTTCCCTAGGAACCTTGCAAAGTCTGTCACTGTCGAATAAGGAAGCTGCAAAACGAAGCGGCGACATGGGCTTGGTGTGATTTGATACGATCTTCTAAAGCCAAACAATAATACAAATTGCATGCATTACCAATGTTTCCCGCGGACCCCTGATTTTTGCAAAAGCCGGGAATGGAACGAAGATACCGATAGCTAGATGAAATTAATGAATCAAACCGCACACTACCTCTTCCTAAGATAGCTTTCCTGTATTCATGTATGTGGCTTGGAAACCTCCAAACCCACCTCCACCACAAACCCAAGCGTTTCTTCCTCAGGAGATTTCTTAGTGAACCGACTCCAGGATCTTCCATATGTAACTCTCTCTTGTTGTCTATTTCGAGCGGAAATTGCCTGTTTCTCAGAATTGCACAATGGCAAGCCTCAAGGGGCCCGGCGAAGACCAGAACCATGATGGTATGCCCGCACCCCGCCCTCCTTTTAATCCGCCTTGACTCAGCTAACTGATTCTCCCCTCCTCAGGATCCCATCTCCGCATAGCCATAGTGCATGCTAGATGGAACACGCAAATCATCTCCGCCCTGGTAGCTGGTGCCCGCAGATCTCTACTGGCAGCTGGGGTCAAGAAAGAAAACATTGTCGTTCAAGATGTGCCAGGGAGCTATGAACTACCCTTCGCTGTCCAAAGGTATTCATTACCCTTATCCCCTTCCCTACTCGTGGACAGGCGCCGATCTGAGCTTCTTCTGTAGGATGTACAATTCGTCTCAGATTGAGTCCTCGATCAATCCCATCATCACAGCCACCTCAGCAGTGACGGACCTTCTCTCTTCCGCCTCTTTAACTGATCTCAACAAGCCGGAAGAACCCATACTCTCCTCTCAGAGAACGTCTCCGATGAACGGCCAGTCTTCAAACGCTCCACTAACTACGCCGTTCTCGGCCATCATAGCAATCGGTGTACTCATCAAAGGCGAGACCATGCATTTCGAATACATCGCTGACGCCACATC
>JAABUI010001671.1_pt1 | contig 12624 bp, 21 predicted proteins | sample 5559111 | NCBI WGS metagenome assembly JAABUI01 (sample SAMN10711870, study PRJNA513365) | rock metagenome | isolation source: Antarctica rocks | place: Antarctica: Victoria Land, Buttleship Promontory
CTTTGCTGGCTTGTACCCAGGCGTCAAAGGGCGGCCAGAACTGCCCCAGCACAGCTGCATGCCCCATCTTGCCACCTGCACTGCATCGGCCATGATCAGTACACTCTTGCAGCTGCCGTGTGCAGTAGTTGCACCAGTTTCTGGGAATGTCAGTGCGTCACAGTGCAGAAGTGGCAGACCATGACGATACTATGCCGGGTGATTGCTGGTAATAGTAGCGTTTGCCATGGAGTTTGTGTGGCAAGAACAAGCCCACATCAGGTTGCAGTAGTGGCAGGACCCGTGACAACACAATCCTGTATGAAGCCGCCTCATGAACTGCCAATGCAGCGTGGGTGTTCACTGATGCCGTGCATGCATTGCAGCCTGGCCAGGTCACCTGCCACATCATCCAGCTGGGACTCCAGGTCTGACGTGAACTCATAGTCCACATACTGTGCAAAGTACTGCTGGAGGAAGGCTGACAGCACACGGCCCCTGCTGGTGGCTCTAAGTGCCCTGCCCTCCTTCACCACATAGCCCCTCTCCTGAACCATGATGAGACAAGTCAACCAGGCCTCAACATGTTCAGAGACAATACAGTGTAAAGAGCTGGTGGTATATTCCCCTCAAGGCTAGCTGTCCTGGTCCCTACATGGTCTTTAAAATTCTAAAAAGTCTCTCTGTAGAAACATCTTTTCACTGTCCAAAGAGCTGATCATCATCGACCTCTTGATTATTATCATGCAAGTCAGTTCAAGCAATGCCTTGTGTCCTAGCCATATAGTGAGCACTGTCTGTGCTACAACAGACAGACAGACAGACAGACAGACAGACAGACAGACAGACAGACAGACAGACAGGCAGACAGGCAGGCAGGCAGGCAGGCAGGCAGGCAGGCAGGCAGGCAGGCAGGCAGGCAGGCAGCCAGACAGACACCAACAGAGGCTGGTTTACCTGCAGGACAGAGATGACGGGGGCATATGTGGAGGGCCGGCCAATGCCCAGCTGCTGTAGGGTCTTTACCAGCTTGGCTTCGTTGTAGCGAGGGGCGGCCTTGCTCAAGTGCTGACTGGTTGCCACCTCTTGCACCCGGACTGAAGCCTGTTCCTGCACAAGCACTGTCTGCTACAAGACAGCAATTGGCACAACAGCAACTGCTGCACTCTTGCTGGCATCGCCTGATCATTCCAGCAGGCACGCAAGCCAGCATGCAATGAATGAATGAATGAATGAATGAATGAATGAATGAATGAGCGAGCGAGCGAGCGAGCGAGCGAGTGAGTGAGTGAGTGAGTGAGTGAGTGAGTGAGTGAGTGAGTGAGTGAGTGAGTGAGTGAGTGAGTGAGTGAGTGAGTGAGTGAGTGAGTGAATGAAATCCATCCATCCGTCAATCACTCAATCATTCATGCAGCGACAGGCTTGTTGCATGTGGGCCTTCATGCGTCACAAATACGGCTGAGCATGCCAGGAACCTTAGCAAGTACCAGGCTTCAGCATGGAATAGAGGTTAGACACTACCTTGAGGTTGGAAAGCAGTCTGGCCTGCCTTTCCTGCTCTTGGCGGCGAGCTGATGACTGAGTCCGAACCTCCTCCCCATCCTCTCCCTCCTCCTCTTCTTCCTCCTTGTCACCTGCCACCGCAATACATCAAAGCTTACAAGATGCTGTAAGCGGCTTCGCTCAACAACGGACCCAAATTCCTAAACCCTAAATTGTCTTCAAAGTAACCGATCAGCTAAAGCAAGAGACAGCTTGCAGCGAGTCAGGGTTTGACTTTAGGGGTTATTTAGTGGTTACTTAAAACCCTAAATAGGTTGCAACCCTTCCAAATGGGGAAGCGCTCGAGCACAGGGGCCAGGATCGACAGCAGACCAGCTTATGCCAATGGTAGTTGTGCCAAGGATGCATGTGGTTCTGCCAGTGGCAGATGAAGTTGTGCCATTGACACATGTAGTTCTGCCATTGGCATGTAAGCCGCTGACACATAATATTGCGCCAAGGTCTGTTCTCAGGCTGTGCCACACACAGGTGGCATCTGGCTTTAGCTGAAACAGCTGTTGTATCACAATCTTTGCAAAGTTTATTTAGCAGAGGGGCAATCTCAAATAAAGAGTCATGGGCGACAGATTGCATGCCCTCCAAAAGTGTGGGACCGCATGGCAGGCAAGAGGGAGGCTTCGCTGTTGGCAAGCATAGGATTTCATCAAAGCTTTTGAAGCCAATGTGACACACCACGGAGTTTAAGACACGAGCTCCCTGCAGCCTATCAAGCAAGTCATGAATGCGAGGCAGAGGATGCTTGTAATGAAAGCTGTTTCCAATGGTAAACCCAAAGACAGACCCAAAGTCAGACCCAAAGGCAGACCCAAAGGCAGCCCCAAAGGCAAACCCAAAGGCAGACCCAATGGCAGACCCAATGGCAGACCTGAAGGCAGACCCAAAGGCAGACCCAATGGCAGACCCAAAGGCAGACCCAAAGGCAGACCCAATGGCAGACCCAAAGGCAGACCCTAAGGCAGACCCAAAGGCAGTGTGCTTGCCTGAAGAGCCTTCCTTGCCGGTGTCAAAGTCCTCAAAGGCTTTGAGGTAGCCAGCAAACACGACCTGTGAACCCGATGCCCTCAGCTTCAGGTTTCCATCCGCGCTGGTAAACTCCACACTCAACTGCATGCCATGCGTATTTTTGCTGACTCAATGCAATTAATGTCGAGCAAATAAAAGTGAGGTCCCGTCTATGCTGCTGAACTCCACAGTTGACTGCATGCCATGTATATCGTTGCTGACTCAATGCAATTATTGTCGAGCGAGAAAAAATGACATCCCATCTACGCTGCTGAACTTCACAGTTAACTGCAGGCCATGTATGTTGTTGCTGACTTGATGCAAGCAATGGTGACCAAACCTCATGGCATCTCTACACTCAGTGGTCTCATTCTGTATCTGACAATAAACATTGTGCCAGAGTCATGTAAATCATGTGAGTCAACTGCAAGGACGAGTATGCATTACAACACTCATGATCCAGTTTCTGCATCTCAGTACGTCATGCATGACACTGCATGCCCAGATGTAATGCCTGAGCAAACCAGACTACCATAAAGCTGCCGGCCAACCTGATTCAATTGAGCAATCTTCATTTGTGATGCCAGTGTATGCCGCCAAATCATTTCATATAGCTTCTTCTGGGCCTTGGTCAGTTCTGACGGGATAGAAATTGCCCCGAGCACTTTCTCCATATGCATGAATATGGCCTCTGGGATGATCATGGGATCAACAGGGGCAACTGCCCCATGCCCCTCCTGGGCATTCTTCTCCTTGCCCCTACATGCCAGTGTAGGGATGATAATCATCATCATGATAATAACAATGATGATGATAATAATGATGATAATATTGATAACGATATTGAGAATGACCGTGATAGTGACAATAACGATAGTGATAATAAGGATAATAATGCTAATAACAAAATAACAACGATAATGATGATAATAATAGTAACATAAATCATAATAATAACAATAATAATGATATTGATGGTGTGGATTATGTAGATAATGTTAATGATAACAATAATAATTGTAAACGATTACACTTTCCTGCTCATGGTGAGCTAGGTATGTACAGGGCGAGTCTTGCCTCTCCAGAACAGGGATGATGTGCAAAATGCTTGTTGCCATTCAGACAGCAAGCTACAGAACCTATGCAAGGCCATCAGTGTCCTCGTTGCTTGTCAACAAGAACTGTTGTGCTCATATCTGAGGTTGTCAGTGAGCTTATGATGGCATGTTTTGATATCATTTGCAAAGCCATGACACTGCAGCCCTGCTCTTGGACTTGCAAAAGGAGAAAAAGCTTTGTATATGTATTCTCTGATTCCAGGCATACAGTGATGACCTGACAAAACATTTGTTTACAATTCATATTCACATTCACATTGATCTTCAAAAGTACATTTGACATCATACTTACAGTCACGTTTCTAGGTCTTACTTGTAGAGTCTGAGAGCGTCTGCCACAAACTCATCTCCAAAGACAGCAGCCACAGTATCACTAATCTTCTGGGCTAAGTCTTCATCAAGGCTGGGACTGTCTGTGCGCATGTAGCTGATGAGCCCCTCTGCAAAGCATGCGCTGCGTCACAGACAGCATGACACAGCTTGGCTGTGGCACCAGGGTTTGACAGGGCATCTGAAACGTGTTGAGAGAGCCCACATGACGGAAACGTTTGCCATGAGGCAGCTTTTGAGGTTTGCCCTTGCAAAATGCATCCCGGTATTGCAGATCGCGTTCAAGAGGGCCATTTGAGCGCATGTGTGTAGCCTCTGACAAACAGTGGCACGGCATTTGCCTGCCTAATTTGCAGGTGGGCAGTCAAAGCCTATGAGCATGAACAAGTGTGCATCCTCCCCAAATCCTTACGCCTCAGAAGTAGCAAAGACTCTTAGCATGCCGAAATCAACCAACCAGCCAGCCAACCAAGCGACCAACCAATCCAACCATAAAACAGTTAATCTATCATTTCTGTCCTTGGGACTCATCAGGGAGTCAACACATAATGAAACTCATGGGTGATCAATACACACCCAGCACTGAATATAGCACCTCTAACCATGTAGGGTTGTACCTACAGACTACCTATGTACCACATATACATAAACATGTACACATCGTTTCACATATACATGCTATGCAGGGTTGTAACTATATACCATACATGTGTATATGTGGGTGCAGATGCTATATCAATTTGGGCCTCAGTCATGTGCTGGTTTCAAACCTTCTCAGAAAATGCAGAAAGAGGAGCAGAAGGGCAAGAAGAGGCAGAGAAAACAATGCATCCCCAGCACTCATACAGGAGAAGGACACAAGAAGAAGCAAGGCTGACCAACATCGCCGCCTTCAAAGAGGACTTGAGCATTGGCCATGGTCCTGGCGACATCAGAACCAAGCTGATTAGCAGCAGCTGTCAGCATGCTGCTTGTCATAAATGGCAGAGAAGGACTGCGTTTCACATCAATCCCTTGCTTGCTAGTTACCTGCACCCATACAGTTGCGCTGTCATGAGGATGAATCCTTGGACAAGACTCCAGGCTGCCGCTTTACAAGGCTCCCGTTATGATTGCTGAAAAGCCTAAACTTTTCTTTTTCTTTTCTTTCCTTGGACAAGATACCTGCTGAGAGTCAGCATCCCTTTTAGACTGCTCAGAGGGCAACAACCTGCATTGTACCACTATTTCATCTCTTGAACTGGCAGTCATAGACAGAGTGCACAGGCTAAAACATATCTGCTGGCGCTGCAATGAAGAGCACCTCGTCCAGTTGAGAGACGAGCACACAATGACTCTGCCATGCCTTTTGAGTGTCCTGAGGCAGTGCTGATCTAGCCGAGCTTCAATGTGCATACAGAATGTCGGGGTAAATCTGCTGGTTGCAAACCTGTAGAGAGGCTTTGGCAAAGCGGTCAGCAAGGGCTTGCGCTTCTGCTGCAGTCCTCAGCTTCTGCACCTTGTTTCCATCAACACGCGTCACCTGGGCCTGAACAGGCAAGGACCGTATGTATAGACATGTCTTAGTCATCCCTTACCAATGAGACAGTGCTCTTGATAGTGACAGCGTAACATGTGAGATGTGCCCCATTGTACGAATGTATATTGCACCACGCCTGTAAATACTGTTTTCCTGCTTTGCAACAAACAGCAATTGCAGAATCGGTGATAAGAAAACACGTCTTCAACCTTACAAAGAACAAGAAAGCGGTGTTGCACACACAGAGCCACGCAAACAACAGCACTGTGACAGGCACTTCTGACACACCCTGAAAGGTTTGCCATCTGCATTGGTGAGCAAGGGATCGACGGTCCACCACTCATCTGGCTTGAAAGCCTCTCTTTCAGCTTCACGCTCTGCTATCAGTCTCAAAGCAACAGACTGCACGCGACCTGCATGGGCGGGGTGAGGGGGGGTTCATCATGGGGTTGCACAGTTTGACTATGCATGGATGAGTCTTGCAAGGAAGCATGAAAAACCATGAGCATCAGCTACACACATGCAAAAGCAGCATAGTGAGCGTATAGTCATCGTCTAGGTACTCTCCGTCAAGCAATTGCATTCCTGATGATGCAACTGTTGTAACGCTGATGAGCAGTGAGAGAGAAAGAGTGATCTGAGCACTGAACACAAAGCCTGAGAAGATGCACCACGCTGAAGACAGCGTAAAAGGGTGAGTTCGGCATGAGACCGATCATTAATATGATCTGCGCCTGGCTTTCCAGACAGCAAGCTCAAACCAAGCTGCCGTGCAAGAAGTGATAGCAATGTCATAAGCGCATGTGAAAGCTTGGCTGCATGCATGAGCACTTGCTGCTCTGTGAACTATCACTGAATACTTACATTGAACTGTTGCACACATCAAGCAAGTGCATCTATCTGCCTGCACTTAATGATGCAGTGTCTTATATGCTTGTTGGCTGAGTCTAGCTTTGTGGTCTAAACCTGCCAGCACACAAGGCTGCAGGCACTCAGGATACGCTACATCGTACATGCAGCACCTAAGACTGCCATCATGTGTGTGCGCATTGGCCAGCAGTGCAGGATGTGAACGCCCGATGCTGAGGGTGCAGACCGCCCTCCTTACCAGCCGATTTAGAGCCCACCATCTTGCTCCACAGGATAGGAGATATGCCAAAGCCCACAAGGAAGTCCAGAGCACGGCGTGCCTTGTATGACTCCACCAGATTATCAGAAATCTGCCTGGGGTTTTGCAAGGCCTCTTGCACAGCCTTTTTGGTGACCTCTGTGAATGTGATACGCTCAACTGCTATGCCTTCGATGCTGTCCTGCACATGCCACATGCCAATGAGGCACAGGAAGGTAGTGTCATATCAACAGCTGTTGTTGATGAAAGCGTGACACTAAGTGTGACCATTGCCTCAAGTGCTTTGCAGTAGTTTGTCTGCCCAAAGCTTTTCATTTTTACGAAACCTGCTGTACCTGTGATTTTCATTTTTACGAAACCTCCTGTACCTGTGAATTCCATTTTTACAAAACCTCCTGTACCTGTGATTTCATTTTTACAAAACCTCCTGTACCTGTGATTTTCATTTTTACGAAACCTCCTGTACCTGTGATTTTCATGTTTACGAAACCTCCTGTACCTGTGATTTCCTACACTGATTAATTGTCATTAATGTGCACAACACAGTCAGCTGCAGAACGCTGCGCTGTTCTGTTGTACAGCTGGTGAGCAAGCTGATGCTGTGCAGCCTCAGCATCACACAACACAGATTGCAGCCAACCTCTGAGTTGCAGACTGGTCTAGCAGGCAAACATGCAGAGTTGTACGATGCAAAGACAGCACTTCGGTATGTGCGGAATGAGATGTTACCGCAAGCACTTGTGACAATTGCCAGGCGATGGCTTCGCCTTCTCTGTCGGGGTCTGTTGCCAATATAAGCCTGTAGATGCCTGCCTGCTGAAGCGCATGCGTGATGGCATCAAGGCGTGGTTTGGCCTGTTCAGCTACAGCCCATTTCATCTTGAAGTTTGCTGAAGGATCAACGGACCCAGCCTTTGGGACAAGGTCTCTGATATGCCCTTGGCTTGCCAATACCTGTTTGCACAAGAAACATGAAGCAGTGCGCAATTGACTGTTGACGAGTGCTTGTGGAAAGTGCTTGTGTAGCTGGTGCAGGCTGGTAGGAGCAGTTTGCTGACCTTGAACTTTGATCGCAAGTACTTCTGGATTTTGGTGGCTTTGACTGGTGACTCAACTATCAGCACTGTGTCTGCAGTTGCAGCAGCAGTCGGCTGGGCTTTGCCAGGCTTGCCAGTTTGTTTGTCTTTAGGCTGTGCTACCATTGTGGTGATTGAGTGGGCATTTGCAGACAGGCCCCGGCGAAAGTGGAGTGCATATTGTGTGAAAGCCCTGCTGGCATGACCCGAAAGTTGTTGATGCCGCAAGATTCTAAGCAACCCTTCTCCAGTTCTGCCGCGAGTGCGGAATCTTGTCCGAGACACTGTAAAAGAGGCCCCACTGAAACCTCCAATGTGTCGACGACCGTTTGCAAACATTGCTGCCGCAGCCCAGCTCAGCATAAGCTGAGTCACGCGGCAAACTTGGACAACGAGCTTGAGTCAAGGAAGCCCCGATCAATCCCCAGGCAGACACAAAACAAAGGCAAGTTTGGCTCGGCTGGGTAGATTCGGCCACCGTATAGCTGGTCCCTGCCTAGTTTCATCGCTTCACCGACAATGTTAGCGATCTAAATTGGGCAGCAGCAACTGGGTAGTCCTTAACGCTGTGCGAGCGTTACGGTGATCTGCATGAACAAAACCAAACGGATTGCCTTCATGTGCTGCCAACATGTACAACTGAGGCTTTGAATGCAAAAAATCTGAGCCACAAGCGTGACGCCATCTCTGTCATGTATAGCCAAAAATATGAATGTGGTCATGATGACTTTGAAGCAAATTTGCTCATCAGCTTCGTGCTGTTGCAAGTGATTATAGTCTCGAGACTGAAAACATGTAGGCACACTCAGTGGACAGGGTGTAGTCGTCACAGCACTACAGAATTTCTTTCAGGTCCTTTCACTCAGGCCTTGATGGCAGCGGCTCTGGTGGCTTGCCAGCGGCAGCTGTCAGCAAGCTGAATGTACTCAAAAACAGGCCCTAGGGTAATTTGCAAGTGTCTGCTTAGCTCTCGAGAAGAGTCAGACCCTGTTCATTGTCCCTTCATTACTTACTGATTAGAGGGAGCCGCAACCTTCTGATCAACCCTACCTGCAAAGGATACTCAGGCAGTCTCAAGTCCATGGCTCATCGCTATTGTTGCACAAGTCCTACTGCATGTGATAAAATCAGGTGTGCAGGTTTAGTGCTGATCAGACGATGTCGCTGCATTGCAAAGAAGATCTCAAAGGTGACTAAGGTGCTCATGTCAGCTTGAGTAACAGCGTACTGCTGGACAAGCACAAAGACATGAAGGCTGCCATTCAGCATCAAGTTTGCGTCACAGGCTCACTGAGAGATACAAGCTCTGAACTGAGCGTGCTACCTGGTCAGGCCGCCGACAACTTGACAAATCTTAGACTGTCCGCATCCATGCGAGTCAGCTGACCTGCTGCCCCCGACTTGTAGTAACCTGTAGTTAGGCTCTGAACCGGATGACAGCAATCGCAGACAAACTAGGGGTGCTGCAAGTCAGCCTCAGCAATGAGTGCGCTTGCAACAGAGAAACACATTTAAGCAATTCTGAAGATGGCACAGAGTCAGGGAAGAGAGCCTGCAACTCAAAGCATCAGCCAAAGTCCGAGCAAAGAGTCCATGCACAGTTGACGCAACCAACATCTCCAAATGCTGGGCTACCCTGTTTGAATTTGAATTTTTCGCTGAAATAAAACATATCAACTAGGTTACTGTAGCAGGGGCCCAGTAACAATGCATATTGTGCTACAGTAACAATGTATATTAGTACATATGCACGCAAAGTAGTGTCAGATGCTACAGCAAAGCTGACTTGCGCATGCATCCAACAGTATACAAACATTCTGCCATATGCTTGTACATTCAAATACAAGCAGACAATGTGGGCGCTACTGCTTGAAAGCCCTATGTTGGTGACCCTTCAACCGTCTGTCTGTTCGAGAATGTATGGTCTGCTGCCAGCTGCCCCGCTCAGCAGTCTTCCACCAGACTGACTTGTTTGACCAAGCAGTATAGTCCACTGGGGTGTCTGTGTTTTTGTCAAAATCCCACTCCTCAACCATTTCAGGAAAGTGTGTTTGCAGAGAGTTGCATTTGCACGCTTTTCAGGCATCACAGTAGGGGCAGCCTGAACATTTCTGAGTGCGATCATTTGGCATAGCTTGGTACAGATTCAGGAGACCCAAAGGACACTTGCGGCAGATCCAATTCACCAGAAATGACTGCGGAGTTTGATGTTCTCAGGATGCAAGCCCGCCTCCTCATTGGCATCTTTGTCCCAGTCTGCCGTGAAGGAATGGTCGCCTGATGCCCCTCTGAGTGTGGGGTGACTTTTCCTGCTGCCGTCTGCTTTGCGTCCACCTCTGAGCTTATAGCAGAGAGGGCAGCCTGTGCCTTTTAGGGCTCTGTTGGCTATTGTGGCTCGCCAAGACAGCCCACAGTCCTCAGAAGCGCAAGCCCTTGCTGACCGCTTTGCCAAAGCCTCTCTACAGGTTTGCAACCAGCAGATTTACCCCGACATTCTGTATGCACATTGAAGCTCGGCTAGATCAGCACTGCCTCAGGACACTCAAAAGGCATGGCAGAGTCATTGTGTGCTCGTCTCTCAACTGGACGAGGTGCTCTTCATTGCAGCGCCAGCAGATATGTTTTAGCCTGTGCACTCTGTCTATGACTGCCAGTTCAAGAGATGAAATAGTGGTACAATGCAGGTTGTTGCCCTCTGAGCAGTCTAAAAGGGATGCTGACTCTCAGCAGGTATCTTGTCCAAGGAAAGAAAAGAAAAAGAAAAGTTTAGGCTTTTCAGCAATCATAACGGGAGCCTTGTAAAGCGGCAGCCTGGAGTCTTGTCCAAGGATTCATCCTCATGACAGCGCAACTGTATGGGTGCAGGTAACTAGCAAGCAAGGGATTGATGTGAAACGCAGTCCTTCTCTGCCATTTATGACAAGCAGCATGCTGACAGCTGCTGCTAATCAGCTTGGTTCTGATGTCGCCAGGACCATGGCCAATGCTCAAGTCCTCTTTGAAGGCGGCGATGTTGGTCAGCCTTGCTTCTTCTTGTGTCCTTCTCCTGTATGAGTGCTGGGGATGCATTGTTTTCTCTGCCTCTTCTTGCCCTTCTGCTCCTCTTTCTGCATTTTCTGAGAAGGTTTGAAACCAGCACATGACTGAGGCCCAAATTGATATAGCATCTGCACCCACATATACACATGTATGGTATATAGTTACAACCCTGCATAGCATGTATATGTGAAACGATGTGTACATGTTTATGTATATGTGGTACATAGGTAGTCTGTAGGTACAACCCTACATGGTTAGAGGTGCTATATTCAGTGCTGGGTGTGTATTGATCACCCATGAGTTTCATTATGTGTTGACTCCCTGATGAGTCCCAAGGACAGAAATGATAGATTAACTGTTTTATGGTTGGATTGGTTGGTCGCTTGGTTGGCTGGCTGGTTGGTTGATTTCGGCATGCTAAGAGTCTTTGCTACTTCTGAGGCGTAAGGATTTGGGGAGGATGCACACTTGTTCATGCTCATAGGCTTTGACTGCCCACCTGCAAATTAGGCAGGCAAATGCCGTGCCACTGTTTGTCAGAGGCTACACACATGCGCTCAAATGGCCCTCTTGAACGCGATCTGCAATACCGGGATGCATTTTGCAAGGGCAAACCTCAAAAGCTGCCTCATGGCAAACGTTTCCGTCATGTGGGCTCTCTCAACACGTTTCAGATGCCCTGTCAAACCCTGGTGCCACAGCCAAGCTGTGTCATGCTGTCTGTGACGCAGCGCATGCTTTGCAGAGGGGCTCATCAGCTACATGCGCACAGACAGTCCCAGCCTTGATGAAGACTTAGCCCAGAAGATTAGTGATACTGTGGCTGCTGTCTTTGGAGATGAGTTTGTGGCAGACGCTCTCAGACTCTACAAGTAAGACCTGGAAACGTGACTGTAAGTATGATGTCAAATGTACTTTTGAAGATCAATGTGAATGTGAATATGAATTTTAAACAAATGTTTTGTCAGGTCATCACTGTATGCCTGGAATCAGAGAACACATATACAAAGCGTTTTCTTCTTTTGCAAGTCCAAGAGCAGGGCTGCAGTGTCATGGCTTTGCAAATGACATCAAAACATGCCATCATAAGCTCACTGACAACCTCAGATACGAGCACAACAGTTCTTGTTGACAAGCAACGAGGACACTGTTGGCCTTGCATAGGTTCTGTAGCTTGCTGTCTGAATGGCAACAAGCATTTTGCACATCATCCCTGTTCTGGAGAGGCAAGACTTGCCCTGTACATACCTAGCTCACCATGAGCAGGAAAGTGTAATCTTTTTCATTATTATTGTTATCATTAACATTATCTACGTGGTCCACACCATCAATATCATTATTATTGTTATTATTATGATTAATGTTACTATTATTATCATCATTATTGTTGTTGTTATTTTGTTATTAGCATTATTATCCTTATTATCACTATCGTTATTGTCACTATCACGATCATTCTCAATATCGTTATCAATATTATCATCATTATTATCATCATCGTTATTGTCATGATGATGATTATCATCCCTACACTGGCATGTAGGGGCAAGGAGAAGAATGCCCAGGAGGGGCATGGGGCAGTTGCCCCTGTTGATCCCATGATTATCCCAGAGGCCATATTCATGCATATGGAGAAAGTGCAGGGGGCAATTTCTATCCCGTCAGAACTGACCAAGGCCCAGAAGAAGCTATATGAAATGATTTGGCGGCATACACTGGCATCACAAATGAAGATTGCTCATTTCAATCAGGTTGGCCGGCAGCTTTATGGTAGTCTGGTTTGCTCAGGCATTACATCTGGGCATGCAGTGTCATGCATGACGTACTGAGATGCAGAAACTGGATCATGAGTGTTGTAATGCATACTCG
>JAABUI010001675.1_pt1 | contig 12600 bp, 11 predicted proteins | sample 5559111 | NCBI WGS metagenome assembly JAABUI01 (sample SAMN10711870, study PRJNA513365) | rock metagenome | isolation source: Antarctica rocks | place: Antarctica: Victoria Land, Buttleship Promontory
CTTGAGAAACCTTTTTGTCAATCATGGCCATTTCTTCATCGTCTGCCACGACTTGGCTTGTGGCATGTTGGTTGATATATTTCAGGGTACTCTTGAGATTAGGGCACTGCCCAGAGCTCAATTCGATCAGAAGGGCGCGCTCCTCTAGACTCACACGTTCTGCTACCGATGGAAGATGCAAGGATGTATTGTTGTCTGGTCCAGCCGCGATCAGGCCTGTTGGAAGCTTGCCCTTTGATCTGATGTGACGTGAGTAAGGTAATTGAAATTACATCAGCAGCGACGCACTCTACGAAGTCCTGAGCTACAACATATGAGACAATTTGATTGACAGTGTCATCACTGGCGAGTCGAACAGTCTCCTTGATACTGTCAGGATCTACCATAGGCTGAGACGGCACCCGTTAGAACATACTCACATCAATAAGAGCCTCTTTCGGACGCCACATCTCATTGTAATTCAGTTCCCGAGTCTGCGCGCTCTGAGCGCTCTCTGTGCCTCTTAAGAGTGACGCGAATAGCAAATCGATATCATCGCTGGCCGATTCAGGAGCTCTCCCTGTCTTCCTTCGCTTCGAAGGCCGTTTGGGAAGGCCATTCCGCTCGTCAGGCGCAAAGACATAACAAGCATGCGCAGACTGTCAGCATAATGAATGTTGGTCTTTGGGATGCATCTACCTCGTATTCGGTCATGATTTTGTATTTTCTGAATGCTCCATTCCATTTGCCTTGACACTTTACACATAAGTCCCGTCATGTCTGGACCTAAAAGCTTGGCAGGTGCTAGCCGGCCGGACCGCGTGGCTAGCGTGTTTGATCAGCCTTGCTGGGCGAAAAAGTCATTATGCATATTGACGCAAACGCCCAACACCTCACTTAGATCACATTCGGAAATCGGTCAATAGTTGGTTTCAATGTGATGTATAGAACAGCAAGACGTTCTAAATATTACAGGAAATTTTCCGGTGAAAGCGTGAGCATTTGTGGGCGTCGTTACTGCGAAGGCCCCGGTGTGACCTGAACAAAGGCGGACTGAAAGAAAGCTGAGACTTCACTTTTGGTTTCGTATTCGCCTTTCACTCTATGTATCTAGCTCGCAATCTCACTCATCGCTCTGCTGTTCGACTCTACAAATCATCTCTCGCACCAACAGCGAAGATGTCAACCTCAAGCGCCCTCTTCTCCAATGCTTCGCTGAAGGCCGCCAATGCACAGCCATACAGTAGCATGGAAGGCACGCTCGATCCCATGTTATTACAGGCTTTAAAGGAGATGAAATTTGATTTCATGACTCCTGTTCAAAGTAAAGTGTTGGGAGAACTACCATCCCTCAAAAGCGATTGTCTTGTGCAGGCGAAGACTGGTACGATGGTCCCAAAAACTCTTATACAAGACCTTTTTCTAATATGGTCAATGCGTAGGAACTGGGAAAACCACCGCCTTTCTCCTTCCAGCGATTCAGACCTCGCTCTCGGAGCCACCAGGAAAGGGACAAGTTTCGATCCTCATCATGTCCCCTACGAGAGAATTAGCTCTTCAGATCGCAGCAGAAGCCTCCCAACTAGTGTCCAGACTGAAGAGGCCCATAGAGATCCACACGGCGTTTGGAGGAATGGCGAAGGCAACCGCCCTAAACAAATTCAAGCGCGGCGATCCGAAAATTTTAGTTGCAACCCCTGGTCGACTCAACGACTACTTGTCCGAAGACGATGTCAGAGACCAATTTAAGGGAATGAAGACATTGATCTTGGATGAGGCAGATCGGATGCTGGACCAGGGTTTCCTTCCTGCAATCCAACAAGTACTTCGCGCTCTACCACCAAAGAATTCGCCGATGGGCCAATGGCAGGGTATGTGTTTTTCTGCGACCATCCCTCCGAAGATGAAAGAGGTTCTGTCACATGTACTGAAGAAGGATCATGTCTCGATTTCCACCATTGACGCATCCGAGCCTCCAACACTGGCCAAAGTTCCTCAATTCTCTGTCGTGATACCCACCGCTGTAGACACCTTCGGGGCTCTCTTCTCCCTCATAAAGGAGGAGATATACAATACTCGTGGAGATTCAAAGATCATAGTGTTCGGAACAACAGCAAATCTGGTTGCCCTGTATTCGAAGATCTTCGAGAACCAGACGGATTTGAAAATTTATGAACTGCACAGCCGGATGAGCCAGCCAGCTAGGATGAAAGCGACTGAGGCGTTCAAAGCTGCCAAAAGTGGGATAGTATTCGCCACCGATGGTGAGATGATCCTGCCTTTGGAGATTTTGATTTCTGGTCTAACATGCACCCAGTCATTGGACGAGGAATGGACTTCCCTGACGTCTCCCTTGTTCTACAGGTAGGGATTCCCGCTGACGCAGACTCCTACACCCATAGAGTAGGCCGGACAGCTCGAGCTGGGAAAGACGGACGAGCCGTTGTCGTTCTCACCCAAGCAGAATCGTTCTTCCTAAAAGTTAATCGCCAATTTCCGATCGAGCCATATCCAGCGTTAGCGAAGATCCTGAACGACAGCAGCTCACGAGACCAAATGAACAGCATCATGCATTCCATTGACCCAGAAAGCAAGCGCAAAGCCTATCAGGCTTACCTCGGATTTATGAAGTCATACACCAACAAGCTAAAGATGACTAATGCGGACCTTGTCAGGCTCGCGAATGATTTCGCATTGAATGGGATGCAAAGCGGGGAGGTACCCGAGATTGAGAAAAGGACTGTCGGCAAGATGGGCCTCAAAGGTGTACCTGGGATTCGTTATGCAACGGTATCTCAAGATGATCACCCGAGCCAAAAGAGAGCTGCTCCCGCCCCAGATCATGGGTCTCAGGGTGATGGCCTCTCAAGAAGGCTTCGACACCAAGGGGTTCCAGGATCTGCTGGTGCTCATTCCGGCGGCGGTGAAACCTGGAAAAGCTGGGATGCTCATGAATCCGAGGGGAGAAAGCCATCTGGAAGGAAAGCACCCAATGTACAGGGAGGGAGAGCACCTACAAAGGGTTATCCTCGCATGCGTGGAGGCAGTGGAGGTGCAAAGAGGAATGGGACCCACCAGAATGCCTCAACATAGTCATGGCTAAAGCAGGGCGGCGAAAAGGCCGTTACTAAGGCACGGGATTCGTGCAACAGGAGGAATGGTAAGTATTGTTTATTTTGAAGGCGAAGGTCCTGCCTTCTTGCCTCTTAGTCTTTAGATAGATACCCACACGATAGAACAGCATAGACAGATGTGATCAGTCCCTCAACCTTCCAATGTCATGCACTCTAGGTGTCTGTATTGTGATCGTATCTACCTAATCCCTCTTCACTCCCACCGTACCAATTTTGCGAAGGCCAAAAGCGCCGATGCAACAAGTGATGATCATGAAGGCGAAAGCGGCCCAGAACGTAGCCCTGTAGCCTGCCTCTAGTGCCTCGGGCGAAGTCTTACTCTCATACTTTGATTGTCCTGTTACTGAATTTGATATGACACCCATGACTGCAAGACCAATTGATGTGCCAAATTGGGCTAGAGTGTTGAAAACTGCTCCAGCTAGTGATTGGTCTCGTTCTGGAAATACGTCGGAAATGACCAAGATGCCTACTGTGAATAACACTATGAATGCAGAGGATCAGAATGTGTTGTGGGTGGCCATGAGATGGCTGGAGAATCATACCGTCGACACTGAAATACGATAAGACCTGAATGTTCATGTCAGAAGACAAAACATCGTGTCACTTACAGGGGACTCACCTGAGCGAAGAAGGCATCATACCAATACGGCCATTTCGCATTTATTAGGGCCATCAATAGAGGGGCTCCTGCAGACAATAATGGTGATGCCATGACTAGGTACGAAACTGAAAGTCGGTGGACGAAGAAGCCTGTTGTCAACTCAAGAGCCACCCCGACGACTATGCTGGGACTAAATTATGAGTCAGTATCTCCCGGAGAAGGCGCCGGTTCAGGTATGAAGACTCATTTGAGAGCATGTCTCTTGCAACTTGGAATTAAGGACAGCGACGAGAGTAAGGTTCAAGGCGTTAACAAGACTTACAGAAATCGAATTGAGGACTCGAGCGCAGAGAGATGCTGCACATTCTGAAAGCTTGACCCTCATTAGGGAGATCCTAGAGTAACGACCGGACTCAGATACTCACAACAGGCTTACGAAAAGCTCCATAGTTTGCATTACCGCGAACGATAGAAGCACCATAAGACAGATGGTGGTGAAAACTTTGTTCTTCCATATGGAATTCGGAGTCAGGGCTGGTTTGCGCAGCTTTTCCTGGCGTCCGACCCAGAAAATGAATGCAGGGACAAGTGCCAAACTGATGCTGAGCAGAGCGACGTTGGTTGGCTGGCGAATGTGAAGCACATCAGACGTGATCATCCTAACCGCATAAAGAGCGATCAGTATGATAGACTTGCTATCACTGAGGATTGCTTACGCTAGAACGTATGAGAACAAAGTCAAGCAAGCGCTAGCTATACCAGCTCCAACCCAATCAATGTCTGAGGCCAATCGTTTGAAGATCGGCTCCTCTCCTAATCTATCCTTTGGCAATGCCCAAACACCCACCAGGAACAGGCCGAGCATCGAAGCTCCGGAGATGTAGAAAGATGCGCGCCAGCCTATGGTGTCGATGAACACTCCTGAAAGCACCAGGCCGATGGCAAAACCAAGGACCTGGCCTATCCCGAGGCAAGAGAAGGCGATATTACGTCTCGTGCCACTGGTGATTGCCGTGCTAATGATTCCCATAGAGGTAGGCAAGCAGAGTGCAATAGCAATACCTTGCATGGCTCGGAACATGATTAATTCAATGCCTGTCTTCGGAAATCCACAAGCAAGTATGAAAAGGCCAAGCATCAAGGTTCCGGTGAGGTTGACGATGCGGCTTCCGATGACGTCTGCAATTGAGCCTGCGAGAAGGAGGCATGAACCGCTAGTGAGTCTGATTTTGATCTGATCAGTAAATATAAGTCGACTCATCGTGTTTCTTTCCCGATTGGCACTCACCCATACACTGATTGCGGCCTGACACGGTTTCATAAAAATGTCAATACATCTCCAAGAGAATGTAATGGCATGCAGAAATCAAAAGTCTGGTGAGAGGTAGAGAGGAGACGAAATGAGATGCAGGTCTCACCATAGCAGCAAATCCTCGGACAATTCTAGGTCTGCGGAAATGTGGGGGATGCCAACGGTGAGAAGACCAATAGTGACGCTATTGACAGAAAGCACAAGAGTCAAGATCGTGATAACAATAATTGAACGACCACTCTGCAACACATCAGAGTGGGCTAGCACTGCTCCCGGAGGATTGATGGTAGCATTGACATGAGCCTGATCTATACTGCTCCGCTCGACCTCACGCAACTCAATCGAAGGTGAAGGGATTGTATGGTGCTCATGCTCTCGAGAGACTTACATACAGGAGTAGAGTTGTGAGTCAGGGAACATGAATGGCAGTACAGATGGATTTGGTACTACGATCATGAATATGACTGTGCACAGAGTCTAGTGAAAGGCGCTACCATAGAGCCGGCTAGAACCTTCTACCATCGTGCCTAGTCCTATTTTCATTTCTGTCAATAGCACTGGATTTAGATTTTGGAAAGTTTGCTGAGATGAGTAGGTTCCCAAATTTACTTGATGGTGAAAATGGAGCATACCTGAGTATTTTGATTTGCAAAATCAGAAAACCTCTAACGCTGTATAGATTAGTGGCAGATGTAGCTAGAACTATGTCGGTATACTGAATCAAGTATATAGTAGAAACACGCAAAATTGTATGCATAAATTTGGGTTTCTAAGTCGACCATCAAGATGATATAAATCATAACCATGTCGTAGATTTACTTCGTCTTCGTGCGAGTCTCATATTCATGCTCAACTTGGGCTTGCGTCCAGCCGGTCTACAACATTTTCGGCCGAGTCGTGGGATCCAATCCACCCAATATTACCTTCAACACCGCACGCATATTCGGAAATCTTTCTCCACCTCTGACCCTTTACTCAAGAAATCCAAGCCGAAAGAGAGCTCAGAGCAGGACTCAGAGACAGTAAGGCCCAACGTCAAATGGTATCAGCAACTTTTCCCATGGTCTACCAAGCGGACCCGAATCAATGATGATATTGGAGCACTTGGCGAACAATATGACGAGGCAAAATTTTGGAAGGAATCTATGGAGGAGGATGATGCCGACATTCGCGAAATGGAAGGACATGGAGGAAAGACCACGATCGAACCCCTGCTTGCAACCCTGCCCAAAGAGGATGCACAGAAGATTAGAGAGGCTATAAAGAAGGAAGAGCTTAGAGATGCGCGCAAAGAGAAGGTGATGGAGAAAGTAGACCGAGAAATTACAAAATACATGCCCAAGAAAGAAGAGCTAGAAATTCGGTGGCAGCTGCCACGGGAGCAGAACTCCTATCTAAAGACACTGAATGAGAACATCTGGAACGCCTCCAGCAATATTGCCAACCGGGAACAAAGGAAGAAGCTATGGCAATCTTACACGAGGTGCAAAGCCTTTCTCCCGCCTTTCCTACACTTAGTACCGAAGAAGTCTTGGAACGTCCTGTGGGCCAGCCAGCAAGCTGCCACACCAGACGATCCACATTGGGGCCCGCATACGATTGTATTATCCGAAGATATAACCGAGGCAGGAATGGAGTTGGACGTGTATCAGCGAATAGTGTACATCGAAGCTCTCAGTTCTCAGGATCATCAAGAGAAAGCTATTGAACAGTGGCAAGGGCTTAGAAATATGATTGGCGACGACAAGCGAGCTTCAGAGGAACATGAACTGTTGGGGGTACGATTATTTGCATCTCACGGCGATCCGGAAAAGGCTGAAAAGCTCGCGCTGAATTTCCTCGATGCGAATAATCATTCAGAGTCTCAAATTTTGATCCCTATAATGCATGCGTGGGCTCAACGAGGCGATGATATAGGAATGCAACATTCTTGGGCTCTATATCTTCGCTTTCGTTCAAATTTGGGCGAAGCAATGACTATGGATGACTACGATAATATATCTCTGGGATTCCTGAGCATTGGAAGGACCGACGTTGCCCTAGCGGTATTCAAAGACATGATGCTCACTGGACAACAGACAGACCAAGGCTCTCTTGAACTATATCAGAAGTCACTGGCCATGCTGGGAAGAACGCAGTCAAGTGCCATAACAGTCGAAGATCTCAACAGGATTTCCCTGACTGGGCTCACAACTCTGCCTCGGAGTTTTCAAAACAAGTTCTTCTACGGAAAATGGTTGAAGAAATTGCTTGGTATGGGGGCAGTCAATGCTGCTGCCCAGGTAATTGATCTGATGTATGAACGAGGCGTAAAGCCAGACGCCAAACACCTCAACGGAATTGTTGGCGCTTGGCTTAGAGCTGGCGTGGACAAGGACAAAGAGGCTGCCGAAAAGATGGCCTGGGCTATGATACATCAGAGATTGGAGTTTGTTAATACGCGCCGACACGGTCAGAAGCCTAGTACCTCGAGTCTGCCTGTTGTGTCAGGATTACCCATTCCTCATCATCTTAGACGCTCTGTCGCACCCGCCAATATTGAAACATTCTCACTTCTTCTTCAGCACTACGGTCGGAGAACTCAGGATGATAACATACAGACAATTAAAGATGCCCTTGAGCTAGCTGAAGTCCGACCTAATACCTATTGGATCAATCACCTGCTCTACATCGACTTGCGGCGCGGACAGCATCAAGCAGCTTGGATCAAGTATAAAGAGATGTTCAACGCCATCAACAAACCGGATCTCGAAACATTTTCTTGTCTTTGGGACTGTGAAAAGGCTCACCTCGACAGCTTGATGTTACATACACATGACAAATTCCCTGGTCCACGACGGATTATGTCTGACATGATGACCTGGTTCTCAGGCGTTAGTGCCAAGCCAGAGGAATGTGAAGCTGCACGGGAAGAGTTTAGCAAAGAGCTTTATGAAAAGATCATACGCTGCATGGGCCTCGCTTCCGATCTAGAAGGAATCATAGTAGCACTCTACGCCCTAAGAGAATCATTCGGCTTCTATCCAGATGGAAACATCAATCGAATGGTCAATCTTCAAGTAAGTCGTATGAAAGTAGGCGGGGAGAGAAACGTCCCGAAGTCTGGGCGCCACAGATCTGTAAGAAATGAACGAAAAGCCACCGCAGACAAGATTGCGCAAGTCTTTACGCTTGTCGCCTCACAGCGGGGAAGGATGCTGGCGCAGAATGGGATGAATGATCTCGCGCAGTTCGACGAAGAGGTCCAGAGGGAAGAAAGCCTCTTCAGGATAGCGGAGTTCCTTCGGGTTGTGCTTCGGAGGATTGGCACGGATGAGAATGCCGTGGAAGGCAATATTGAAAAAGCTGCATGGGATATGGGCGTTAGTGGTACCAGGATGGAGGATCCTCTCCCCTCGTATGGAGCAATAAAAAGCAAGTATCGGATAAGGTAGACTATGGAGGGCGATAGCATTATACCCGGTTAAGGATATTTGGTTTCTTATTCCTGTAAGATATTTAACAGTACTGTAAAATAGACGACCGTGGCTCACAGAGAATCGAGAAATTAACAATGAGACCGGATCGAGATACTATTCAGCTGCCAAGGTACGAGGCAAGATGCATAGACAGCTGGTACCACTGAGAATATCCGTTTCTGCTCGTATGTATTTCTGCCCATCGACACAAGACTTGCATTGCTACGATAGATATCGCAGAGCCGCATTCATCTCGCTGTCGCCTACAGATCCCCATATTGCCTTGAAGACAGAGAATGAAGAGCCCCCAAACATGGCCATCTATCACTGTTCTTGAGCTTCTGTACCACTAGGGCTTCACCATCTGACAGACTTGCTGAGACCATGGCTGGGTAATGGTGCTACTTCAGCCGAGGGAAGAGGTATGTGTAAACCCTACCGACTACGGCGAGGCTCATCGCTCCAGTTATGCCGTAGGTGGCCTCCTCAGTTGGCTGTAATGATGTTGGCTGACCACTCCGAGAATCTGATTCCGCTAAATCGAGGTCAAGTTTCAGCCCTCTCGATTTGGTTCGTCGTCCTTGCAATCTTCCAACGGATTCTAGAGGCAGAGCTTAGAGAGCCCGATTCAATCCGTAGTTACGAGGATCAATTGCGAAGTCATGCTTGACTAGCAATATTTCGAAAGAGCTCACAGGCATGGATCATCGTACAGCGCGTGATTTCTCTTCGTCCCATCAGGAGGGATCTCCTGCTAAATGTCGTCCGGTGCTGACCGAGAAAGGAGAACGTTTCACAGCTCACGGCTGCAATGCCAATCAGGGACCACGTCCGCAGCGAGGGGAGCCATGAGGTGGTTGAATCAGGATGACTTAATTCTGAACCTTGAATCCCTGCTCCTGGGCTTCTTTGTATGCAGGTAGCCCTACAAATTCATTAATCCAATTCAGGACGACAGTGTGCCAGAGTAGGCTGTTTTCCTCTTTCAGTACCCAATGGTTCCTAGGGCGCGGAGTTAGCTGAACTCGAGACAACGATTTCATGGGTAGCGTACTCATCGGGGAAAGTCAGAAATCGGCTTGCAATGCCTTTCTGCTGCAACACATTGAACATGGCGAGACCCTCGCTAATCGGTAATCGATAGTCTAGCTCGCTGTGTATGACCAACATAGGCGTAGACCAATTGGCGGTAAAAAGAGCCGGATCCCATTTCTCCCAAGTCTTATGATGCTTTGTCCAAAAGGGACCCCCCAAATCGTGATTGAGAAAGTACTGCTCATCCGTCGATAGCTGGTTCACCATGTTGAAAAGTCCATCGTGGCAGACGAGGGCTGAGTGATCCCCGTTAGCCTAAATTTGGAATCTAATGAGTAGATTACTTACTTTTGAACTCTTTGGCAAGAGCATGACCCTGCATCCAATTCATCATATACCCACCATAACTGGCTCCAAGTGCGACAGCGCGATCCGTATCTACATAATGCAGCTCGTTTTTGATGTATTCAAATCCTTTAACAAGGTCATCATAAGGCAATCCGCCCCACGACTCAGCGATTGCGTCAGTAAAGGCCTGACCATAGCTGGTGCTGCCGGTAGGATTTACTGCAACTACAACGTAACCCTGTTCAGCGAAGACGGCGGGGTTCCACCTTGTGCTCCACGAATCAGTCCATGCACCTTGAGGTCCACCGTGGATCAGATAGGCCAGTGGGTAGGTTTTATCTGAGTCAAAATCCGAAGGCTTCACAACCCAGGCGTGGACTTGTTCTTGCGCTCCTTTGAACCAGATATCTGATATCTGGTCTTGCGAAAGACCGAAAAAGGAGCCATTCCGGGAATTGGAAGATACGATCCTCACTTCGGTAGCTCCGGATGGATCTAGTACTGAGTATATGCTGTTATCTATTAAACTTGAGCTCGAAAGGAATAGGTGCGACGAGTCACTTCCAAGATTTCGAACATCGCCGACAGAATGGGACTGCGTCAATCGCTTTGGGAATTCGTCAATTCCGAGTCCATATGGGACCATAAGCTGGAACAGTCGACTTGACCCTTCGTCTTCTGCCACCAAAAACAAGGCTTTGCCGTCATTGCTCCAGATTATAGAACTGGGGCTCCTATCCCACTTCCCTTTCCCATCATCAGATTTGAGAAGCTCGAGGGTAGCGGATGGTTTCGAGAGATCGACGCATAGAATGATTCTATTCTTGTCACTCTCGTACCCATTTTCTTTCATTTGCAGGAATGCAACTCCAGTGCCATTCGGCGTGAAAACCGGTGCTGCGCTGGCCCCTTCAAGACCTGGAACCTCAATCTTTTGCGGCTTTGTATAAGTAGAACCGTCCACAGCAACGAAATAGAAATTGCTTTTCGTATTGACAGCGGGGTTTAGATCCGGGTCTTTTGCCACGAAACCTACGACATTTACACCTAGATCGAAATTATCTTGACCCCCGAACGGTGGTATCGGGCTCTCCAGACCCGACTCCTTCAGTATGTTTGTGAGATTACCCAGGCTGAAACGACCCTTTGATTCAGTGATATGAGGCTTGACCCTTTGAAGAATGCCATGCCATAGTGCGTTCTTGTTCGGAGTGACGTATTTGTCCCAGTGGCGCACCATTAGATTATCGTACACCTTGCCTGTCGCGTATGCCTTGGGTTCCAGTTCCGGATTATACATTGAGCCGTCCGGCCTGGCCTTTCCTGTGACCGCAATTGCCACTCTATCGTTGTTCAAGGCTTGCAATTTGACATCCGATATCGGAGCTGGTACGATCCCAGCGACGTAGCTCTTGCCAGCCTCGTCGGCACTGCCAAAAATGACATGGGTGACTCCTTTCTCGCCTGACTTGAGCCATAATAGCTCGTTGCCATGTCCCACCCAGTTCGGCTCGCTAGCCTTCTCTTCATTGGTGATTAGTGTTGACTGCCCAGTGCTAACGTCGAGGACTTTGATTTCTAATGTCTTTTTATGCGTCTCAAAAGAGTATGTACTGACAGTATATACGGCAAGATCACCAGCAAAGTTGGGGGAAGCGCTGGACCGTCGGGGAGCCGAAAGTAGCACGCTGATAGCTGTTAATTCCAGTCTGAAATATTCAACGGAGGGACCCTACTCTGGCGTGAAGTTATCTGGTTGGACTGTCATCCCTGAAGTGGTACTGTTGCTCATTACGGATTCTGGGAACCAGAGTAATTGAGGGCCTTGAGGGATGATTGTGTAATAGAGGAAGATAACGAGACACGCAGCAGATAAAACAGACAAGATGAAAAGTCGTAAGGATATCATGACTGTATACAATTTGATTAGAAGTGCTAGGCAGAAGCCTCAGTCTCGCTGTTAGTACGAGCGGAGTAGGGAAGTACGATGTACTGTACCGAGGCTACTGTCACGCCACCAACGGCCGTCCGGCCCGACTATCAGGGTTAGGGTTAGATATCAAGCCAAGTCAACAGAACAGCCTGAGATGAAGGGACGTGATACGTGGACACCCCCTTTTGATGCATAGACACCCCCCAACTTGATGCATGGACACCCCCCCAAATCGGGTTAGCTTGCGCGGTTGCGCGACTATCCTACCGTAATTATTTTGGTGTTTTCGTGGATACGCGCCCTGCCTGCTCTACCACACCACATTAAATATATCACTCCTCCACCTACTGCTTTGGAGTAATAGATTTATAGCCACCTGAAGACGGTCTACTAGCCTAGTCTCTAGATGACCTCGTCGTCGTCACCTGAGGCGAAATCTTTAAAAAAGAAGTGTTAGCGCCTTAGCATACGATATGTTTGAAATTATTAATAATTATTGCTTACGTGGCTACTACACTACACCTAGGTAGCTAACTAATAAACTGACTTTAAAATATGATTATTAGAGTAATTTAAGATCTTTATACGACTTGATTATTTGATTAATAAGGTTAAACCATCGATATAATGGGGTTGACTTAGTGGAGCTCTGTAGTCAAAAAAAAAATCGAAAATCGATTATAATCGATTTTAAATCGATTTTTGAAATCGATTTCGATTATAAGGTTATGAAATCGATTTTGAAATCGATTATAATCGATTTTTGTAGGGTGTTTTATTAATTAATAAATTAATAA
>JAABUI010001679.1_pt1 | contig 12581 bp, 17 predicted proteins | sample 5559111 | NCBI WGS metagenome assembly JAABUI01 (sample SAMN10711870, study PRJNA513365) | rock metagenome | isolation source: Antarctica rocks | place: Antarctica: Victoria Land, Buttleship Promontory
TTACCTCTCGCTGAGTTTACTTGAGAATATTAGGATATAAAGTCTTTATTCTTGCTGGATACAACTCATTGTAACGAGACTCATGGAGCAAAGTCCTTCATTGCACCTACCCCCTTTCGATGGAGACTATAACTCCACGATTCCCGCGTCAGTAGTTTGGTCTTGAGGTAGAGACACGACGATAAAAGAAGGGCCGAGGTGAAGGAAGCGGTCAATTAGCGCTTATTCTATTGACGTACGGATACTTGAATCACGGCTTTTGAAACTTCTTCTAGGGATTTCAGCATCGCCCGCCATGCTCTTGCACGAGCAAGGTAGGGAAGCCCTCATTTCGGGCTCGAATCACGTGGTATCATGCAGTCTACTCATTTAATATGACGAGAATAGCAGCGCAGTAAAGGGCCTTCAGGGATGGTAATTCAAGACATCAATGCTTTTTCTTAGGCCCTGGCTTTAGAAACCTCACTGACAGAGTCTGGGGGGCAAGTGCCCGAGATTTAGGGAAATCCTCTGAATTTTGCAACCTAACAGCATATGGGATAGTGGAGAGCAGGTCCAATTTTGCAGGCAAACGATCCTTACCCATGACACAAACGCTTGTATAATATTTTCAGTGCGGTTGTTGAACTCTATCAGAGCAGGAGTATACGGCACATGCAGTGAAAGTGGAACAGTGGATTGGGATGAATGAAACATCTTGATCTTGCAACGTTGAAGTTTATCATTCTGGCAGCGTGAGGTTACAAAGTGACAATAGATGGACATCAGAGTGGCAAAATTGTAATTCTCAATGGATTGAAATTGCCCAAGACGGATCAACACTCGCCAGGGATTTCTGCAAGTCAGCAATAACAATTTAATCTATCGTCAAAGTCATCAGTAGATGTGTCGCACCTTTCATCGAAAGAAGTAATTGAGTTTCAAAAGTGTTTGATAATTAAAATTTATATCAAAATAAAACAAACATATCAATCGGTAATGGCTCCCGTAGCTCAGTGGTAGACAGTCCCACCTTTCGTAATTGACCAAGCCAACAACCTTGCTGCATCATGCCTAACTAGCTTGATCTGAGGTTAGCGTCTTGCTGCATCAATGGTGATTGGTGGCATCAACCACTAGCTAATTCCGAGCAACATCCCAGGTTCTGGGTTCGATTCTGGGTTCAGGCAGATTTGATAATTCAAATTTCGACCCGGGGATGACGTAGTGTGCTGATGGTTAACTCCAGTCTCCGTTGTGTCGGGCAGTCGCGAACATCTTTTTGAGGTTTGGGCTTGTGTTTTTGTTTTACCCTGTTTGAGTTATTGGCTGGCAATGGGGATAGGTTTGTACATGCGTGTTGTGGAAGGTCAGTGCTTTGATCTACGAAAATATCATCATCCTCGAGAACCTGTGATCATTCTACAATGTTCATGTTAAATCCTGGCTAAAAATCACGGGCGGTCCATTCTTGCAACCGCCGTAAAAGAAATATCACGAGATGGCTTACTGAAGAATCCCACGAAAATGAGTGTCTCTTACTTTGATCTATTGAGCTTAGTCTAGGAATAATGCAGCTTGAGAAGTAAATACTCTCAATATTTGAACACTATGTCGAAAATTCGATAACGAGCGCTCCAATCAACTCGGCAACTGAGGCAGATGACGATATAAAAGAAAGCTTTGCGCCAAATTCAGCCGTGACTAACGAAACGATTCACCATGGTCATTGGTCGGCGTCGTAAATAAAATCATCAACACATTGTGGGTCCGAGGTGTTGCGAGGTGGCATTGGGAGCAGATATGCATCGTAAGCCGAATATCAAACTTCTACTTTATTCATAAATGAGCCTCCGCGAATCGTTTCGGACAAGGTGTCGGTCAGCAGTAAATCCACCTCAGAGCTCCCCTTTTGCGATGGAACATCTCGTGAAATAGCGCTCTGCGTTTCCGGTTCTCAGATTGGCTATTCCGAGTCTCGTGCTTTGTGTCGGCGTTCTACGCGCGCTAAACTTGCACGCATTCCAGATCCAACACGGCAGAGATGCGGAACTTCAAAAGCCATTCAGGGTGGTTTACTCGACTAGGGAATGCGCCGCCTTCTAGGCGATTGAGCGAAGGCATTCGCAGCGGCATCGTGTATTACATGATAGGAGTAACCCACACGTTGAGTCAGGAAAACCTTTTCCCGCAAAGAATAGGCCCCCAGGCCCTTTCTTTGTGCCTAGAAGCCTTACATTTCCATTCGTTCTGGATGAGCTGGCTGCTCCTAGGGAGCACAACTAGGACTAATGTTCCTCGAATCCTTGGAAGTATCGGGATTGAGAGTAAGCACCAAAGTCTTTTCATGAAGCTTGGTCTTGATGTACCCTAATCAACTCAATTGGCGCTGGATCTCCGTAGTGGATCAGCAGTCGCTTCGCTTTGACACTGATTGGCCGATGGAGGGTTATGTCGACTATTGTCGTGCGATACCTTTGTGATGAATGCCTGAAACACGGTCCAGAAATGGAATACGATCCATAGAATGCCAACTACGACGTAAATTATTACCATAGACACGACGAACATCCAAATCTGAGCTGAGCCCTGGCCGAAGATTTCAAGATTCATTCCAAAAAGTGAGGTTGCAAAACTGAGCGGAATGAAGACAAAAGCTAGCTGTGTAAGTCTCTTCACTCTAGCATTCTGCTCAAGGCTACGATTAGTGAGCTGAATGCCCCTTTCCGAATGCTCGATGCCCTTTTCTGCATGCTTGATTCCAGCTCTCGACTCTCGGAGAGAAGCTAGGGAAGCTTTGTAGCTCATTTGCTGAGCGAAGAGGTCGAGCTGACGCTCAGACTCCAGCACTGTCTGCTCGTAATCCCGAATCAAGCGATGCCAATTTGCAGAAGAGCCGTCGGATGTCAAATCCTTCAAAGTTCTGTAGTTGCGTCTAATAGTGGCGACAACCGACCGTTGATTCAGGTGATCATCTCCTAGATCGTCACTGTGAATCAGGGTGACCCAATAATCCATGGCATCTTTTAATCGTAGGAGACTTATTTGAGCATAAATCAATGCGAACTCGGCTGGAATCTTACTGTATACCAGGACGTCTTTCGTTGGAAGCCTAGTCATTGCTTGCTCGAAAAGAATACAAGTGCGCGGAGGAAAATTCTCTTCTACTGGAGACGGAAGAGGGAATGGTGAATCTAGATAACGTAGTCGGAGACGAAGTATGCCGTGAAGCGCGTCGAAAGGATAATCCCTGACGAAGAATATGACTTTAGAATCTTTTAGTAAAGCACGGGTTCAACATGAGACGCTCGTCTTCTGCATACCTGTATTGGCTTCACGGCCCGAGTTGAATGAACAGCAGGAGACCAGTGACGAATGATCCTGAATGTGGAAGAAAGGGCGGTTTGAAAGCGGTGACGCAAATGTAGCATTTTCAGTGTCGTAGAAAGCGGTTCGCACTGGTCTAGAATTAGAAGTGGACGTAAAGTGCCAGAGGAAAATCTCCGGATGGAGCCTGTATTTTCGGCCCAAGAGCTCCAAGGTGTCCTTATTGACTTCGTAGTATTTTGAATTGAATAGATCTCTAGAGTATCCAATGACGATAATACGAGTTTGCGAATTCTGTGGACGCTGATCCAAGGCCAATGAGAACGCATGGAAATCACTGGGAAAGAAATGACGCTCGCGGATCTGACCATCCACACAATCAAAGATTGTGACAGCTCCCTGCTTTTGAGATGTTGTCGCAGTTGAGTTCTTGGTCAAGTAGGATGGTTTTGAGAAAAAGAATTCATCCAAAGTCGTAAACACTGAATCAGTTGCTGCAAGAGCAGAAATGTACTCTCTGTAGGTTGCATACGGAAACCCCTGGTCAAAGTTTAAGTTTGCCATTCGTTCATCTCATTCTACGAGATAGAAGAGATCCCGGGCGTCTTGGGGAGCTTCAAAGATTGAGCTTCTATGGCTATATCTTCTATTGCGCTCAATTGTTCTTCAGCAGCGAAACACTCAGGGGACACACTCAGTGTATTCTACTGTTGATAAAGTACTACATAGTTGTTTCGACTTTCGAGACGTGGAGTTTGTTGCCACTCTAGCGTGCCACTCGTGGCGCAAGTCGCGTGCGAATTGGACCGAAGGCGGCTGGTAGCGCTGCAGGCCTCGTTCTGCGGCCCGGACCTAGAGCTAGATGCAGCCTTAGACAGCATACCTATCTCTGAGTCTAGATCTGACACACATACCTATCATCCATCCATGACAACACCCTGCCAGACCTGCCAGACCAAACGATGGCAGACATAGATGAGGATTCACCCTCTATTCCCAACCCCGACCCTACCGAAACCGACCTTAGCGACGAACCCCAAGACTTTCGCTTCCTCTCCCAGCTCGCCCAATCCACAACAATCACAGCCTCCCAAACGCTTCCCCGCCGCGGCGAGAAAGATTTCGAGCAACATGGCACCCAATCCCAAGCTTCTGTCCTCGATATATCTCGCCATGCAATGCACACCGCTCTCTCTGTAGCCCGCACTCACAATCCCAAGGCATTGATCATCGGCCACTACCATCCAGATGATAGGACCACAATCATTGAGCGCCCAAGAGGGCCGATTTTGCAACAGATGGGCAAAGGAGACGTTAAGGGCCGGTTGCATTTGCTGCCAGAGGAGGCGCTGTATCTTATCGAGAGAGGCAGCATGGACCTGAGATGGACGAACAAAGAGCTGGAAGGTGTGCCGATGAGTCTGCAAGCTGCGTATTCTTATTTTTTGGGTGACAGAGGATTGACGTTGGAGAGGTACATGGCATTTGCGGCGTTGAAACGGAGCGGGTACGTGGTCCAACGAGCGCCGACATGGCATCCTGAAGACTACGATAAAGGCTATATAGTCCCAAGGCGGCTAGAGAAAGCGAAGCCATTAGGACTATGGGCGCAGCTTTACAGAAACCTATTTGAAACGGAAATACCAGACCGACCTCCTCAAGGACCATTGGTGACACCGGGACTGTATCGCAGTTACGCATACATTTACCGGTTGCTCACTCTAATCCCAACTCATGATGCTGCTCTCCCTACGGACCGGGAATCCCAGCGTTCAAGCGCTAGCATGGGTCATCCTACATCTCCCACTCATCCCCGCATACGGTGCTCCTTTTACGTCTGGAAGCCCACTTCAGACTTCAAGAAATCTGCTCCACCACCCCCAAACTTCCGCATCGCGGTCATCAATGCACGTGAGGAAGGATTACCGGTACTCGATCAGCTAGATGATTTGCTGCAGAGCGTACCGTACGATTCGCCACCGGCAAACAGTGATGGTCAGGTATACAAACGGCTAAAGCACGGGTATCGAAACGTGCTATTAGCTGTAGTCGATCAAGGCGTTATTAGTTACCTGAGGGTTTCAGACGCGGGGTTTGGAAAGGAAAGGATTTTTGAGCGTAGTGGAAGGGGCAGGGGAGGTAAGAGGGGTGGCATGCTCGGGGGAAGGGGGAGAGGGAGAGGGAGAGGAGGGAGGCGATGACAGAGGTGGATGTGCTCCGCCGATTATCGACATGGCACCTTCACGGGGCGCAGAAGGTTTCGAATGAAGAGGGGAGAGTCGATCTACCATCATCTATAGACGTTCGACTCATAGAGCAGAGGAGAAGAACGCATATGCTCAGATGGCATAATGCTTCACGATTGATAGCAATGATTTTTTTAAGAATGTCCGACATTTGGTTGGTACTTTTCATTCATCGCATTCGTGATCTGGTTATACGCGGTCCTCCAGCTCTCTGTATCTTCATGTCCACAAAAACAGTAGCCAATCATACTTCGATTATCACAAGTCAGCACATGCTTCGCTCACACTAGTAAAATCCTCCCCGGTATACGCACCATGCAAGTAATCCGCAGCCATCAAAAGCTCCAAGCACAGTTCCGGTGGAATCTCCATATCCGGCACGTCTTTCGCGTCCTTGTTCTTCAAATTATAGTAAAGGTATTCGCAGACTTTTTCCAAGACGACGCCGCTGTCTGTTCGTCAACATTGCGCTTCAGTCCGAGATGAAAGGTGTGAACGAAATTGCGGAACCGTAGGGAGAGTCGTACTTTATAGTCCCCAAACGACAACGCCCAGATATAGCTTCCGCGAAGCTACCTATAAAGCCGCCGCTGTCAGCTTCTGCGGGCGACGGGCGGTTCCAGGGAAGGACTGACTCTGTGGATCCAGCATCTTCTTGATCGTGCCGGCGACGCAGGCGGCTTCGCGACTGATGATAAACTCGTAGTCATCACTTGATATTAGTGTCACGTACGGAGAAGTGTTGGCAGGCATTGTGGTGGGTTGACAATTAGGTGCGATAGGTAGGGCTCGAGGTTTGGGGTCAGGCTGCTTCGCGCTAGCACGTGACTTGCAGTGGACGTCACTTCGCTACATCAATTCAAGACATTCAATACATGCATAACACCTGCCCTATTCTCTTCGAAACAGGGTTCTAGACTACTTGATGTTCTATAGTCACAGTGTCAGCGATGGCTCGAGGCAATCCCACAATTGTGCAGGAGTTACTGAAAGGTACTTCCTCAAGTCACGACACAGAACAAGAGTCCATGGTGACAATCATCTGTCTATGACAGAATTGAGACTGGACTTCTACGAGAGAAAGACGCTCAACATGTACCCCATTGTATCAGCGCCAGCCTATGACTATTAGGTACTACTCGCGAAAGCATGTGTTTTGCAACAGCCTCCTGCGTCATGATGCACCATGGGTGGTATGATGCTCGGTACGAATGACCTTCTTCCATACTTGGCGCTCAACTACCGGCCAACCGTCAGCTCGTGAACGACTCTCAAGAAAAACAATGTAACCCGGCCGCGACTCTGTAGGGATGGGAAAGGGGGGGTAAGGTTTTCGCAAAATATGATGAAACTTATATTCTACAACCATCGCACTCCCCCTTTATGAGCCAACTTGATCAAGATGAGAGGGCCTATGGCGCTACATAGCGCTGCTCAGCATGTCAACGATGTGAAGCAGACTTTTTCCATTTCTCAGCAAGTTTTACGCTGGTGCCTGAGTATCTCCTGCGTTACATTTCTTTCCGCTTCACTGAAGATCTATCAAGACAATGGCATCCTCACTTCGACTCAGGTCAGCATCTTCAATGCCATCACCACTGTCCTAGGGTTATTACTTGGCCTTGGCTTCTTTGTAGGTCTCGCCTATTGGGGCCTTGACCGCACCAGTACTGACTTACTGATAGGATGCATTCAAAGATCTCGCAAAGGTTTTCAGGTGGAGAATCTTGAATAGTAAGGGTTGGAATGATTCTGAGAAGGGGCTGATCAGAAATATCGCAACGTTGACTGCTGTGGCTGATCTCTTGATCAAATCCCTTACGAAGCCTGCAAAGCCTTGGATTTGTTGTGCCTGCTGCCTTTGGGTAGGTCTTAATCCGACTTTATCCCTTGCCGTATCGATGCGAATTATCGACTCCATAGTAAATAAACTTGCACTGAGTTCCTGGCTTATTGTCAAGTCTTGCTAATCGCCGTACGTACTAGATTGGATTGAATATTGTAAGCCTTCCTACGTCCTCGACTTCAGGTCTGTCCTTTGACATTGTCTCAGGCCGCACAAACAGCAGTTGCTCTGATCAGCCAGGTCTATTCAATACAAGGTGGGAGGACTGGCATGGGGCGTATACGAGGTCAGGACAAGTCAACGCGGTCAACCTCTCGTGCTATCAGCACCATATATGTGATGCAAATAAATCGGTGTGTGATTCATCGGATGGAACCGTTCAAGGCATCACGCATGCCTATGGAGAATATGCTTTCGGAAGCTTGTCTGAAGGCAATGACTGTGAAGACTACACAACCGTCGAAGATGTGCGAAACTCCCGAAAGCTTCCCAAGTATTATTGTCGAAGAGCCCCCCCTGGACAGCAAGAGTTCGCCTACCGATTTTTAGAATACAATCCTGGAGATCTTCATAGAACCTACCCTTACCTGACGGATCGCGTGAATACCGCATCGGCAGGTCCATGCGAAACTTACAGTCTTTCTCATGTTGATGCCGGTACCGACGAGGGAGGGAAGTGGTCAAATTACACATACAGCAGCAAAGATTCTATTCGTGGCAGTGTTCTGCTACCTGTTCAAGTCGATACGTTCGATGGCACCGTCTACATCTATAGGGGTTTGAAAACTCCACAGACAGCGGATACCTGGGCCTGCGGGGATCGATGTATATCGATGTGGGCTCACAAAACCGAATCCGTAACTGAGGGCGGCAAGGAGCCTTCGACCTTCTACCAATGTAACTTCACTGTCGATGCCGTTCAAGTCCCCCCTCAAGAGAAGTTGCAAGATGCACATCGGGTGCCCAACGATATACCTCGTCTCGCAGCTTCATCCGTCGGTCTCCAGGGTGGAAATTCTGACCCCGACAACGGATGGACCTCCTTCCAATTCTATCCCGTTTCGCAACCATCCCATGCCTTCAAATTTTCGCATTAATAGAAGGTCCAATGCTGACTCTTGGACCTAGGAACCCTTGGGATATCCATGGGAAACCAACAGACGAGGTCGGCGCAAACATGGCCGGATTTGCATTGGGATCTATTGCGACCATGGGCTCGAACAGCCCTCTCGTTTCAATCCCTGGGCACCTTCCAATACTCGGCAGCCAGCTTAAAGTTGTTTGGGGCTTTGCGGTTGGCTTACTCGTCAGTTTCGCTGCTGTTCATTCGACCTTGTCTGCTTTGGCCTTCTATGCCAGTTGGTGGAATAAAACTCAACTACCGACGTTGGGTGAGGTAAATGTGGGCTTAGTAACGGGAGAACATTCGAATTGAGCAGATAAGAACCCACGATACAGAACCTATGAAGATACGCAAAGTGCACAAATGGACTCGAAGAAGAAATACACACCAACTGAGACAGGCCCTCGGACATGTGGTTTCGCGTCTACGAAATGAGTGGATTACAGAGCCAAAAATTTACTCCAAAATACGCAAGGTGGACTTTGTCTATGGTCCGAATTACTGCAGCAATGTTGTTGCCGTTGCCAGGTTGGTACGGGGGAAGTAGGATATTAGGTGTTTCCAAACGCAGCATTCAGAAGCTCTTCTCCTATCAGTCCAAAATCTTTTCCTCGTTCTTCTTCGCATTCACGTCCGGATAATGCATCCAGCTAGCTTTGCTAGCTTTGTTTCCACCTGTCTCTGACTTAATACGTTGTGTATTGTAGGATCCCACAATGGGTTATCACTGATGAGGCCCGTTTACATGAGCGATCTTCTACATTGCAAAGCTTTTACGCTCTCATACGCTAGAAAGTTCCATATCCAAGATTCTTGCCCTCTCAGCGCAGTGACACGCAATGTTGCTTATCTCCGTGCTGTACGTTGTTTAACTCCGTACCTAGTCACATTATCTAATGCTGACTATGGGAGGGGCTACCTTACATGCTCGACACCGCTGGCTGTTCAGCCTCGGAGGACTCGGATAGCTTAAGTCCGTAAGTAGAGGATTGGTTATAAGAAGAGTCATAGATTCCGCTGCGCAAGGATAGGTACCGCTCGCAATCCTATTCCTACGTCGTGCATCCTAAGGCATTCATTCCTTTCTACTCACGGGACCGCTCGATCCGAGTCAATTCCCCCTCATCTCTCTTCACCTCTCAATCTTGAGCCGTAAGTAGCTGCCAAAGGCCCATCTCATACGCCAGCGCTCCTTTCCTGAGACACACTCACACATAGTCCAGTAATCGCAAATGGCGATGCGTTATCAAGCCGTTGCCAAAGGGGGGCCTTTCGAGGCGGCAACTGTGCCGGTGGAGAAGCCCGCCGACGATGAAGTCCTGATCAAGGTTAAGGCAATCGCTTTGAATCCGTTAGAGTGCAAGCAATTGTGAGGGAATCCCTGGCTGCTTTACCTATGCCTCTTCAGATGATTTCCGTTAATTATGTTCAAACCAGATTTTACGGTTTCTTCGGGCCACGACCTGCTGCGTGGCCAGCTACCCTTGGGAGTGACGCAGCTGGCGTCGTCGAGGCTGTGGGCACAGCTGTGACCACTGTGAAGCCAGGAGATGAGGTGATAGCATATTGTGGAGGTGCCGGTGATCGAGGAGCAAGCTATCAGGTTGGATAATCGAACGAGTTTTGGAACTCAACTTACGCGAGGGCCTTTAGGAATATTGCGCAGTCAAGGAGACTTTGATCGCTCACAAACCCTCCGATTTGTCCCTCGAAGAGGGTGCTTCTTTACCGTAGGCCTCAAGACCTCTATTCTCCAGAGATCATCAGCTCAAATTAAACAGAATGGCGTTCCTGACCGCATCCGCCACAGTGTATGGCGCTCTTGGGATTGCTTACCCCTGGATGCCAGAAGGACGTCGAGAAGGGTATTCTCCGAAGGCAATTCTAGTATATGCCCCCATCTTTTTAGACCAGCTATAGGGCTAAGGGACGTTAGGTCCTAGGAGCGAGCTCGTCAGTGGGAGCTGCAATACTCCAATTAATCCGTCTCGCCTTGCCGCACACCACGATCATTGCGACATGCTCGCCCAAACACCATGCACACGCCAAAACACTCGGTGCAACAACAACGCTTGACTCTAGGTCTACCGATCTCGTAAAAGACATCATGCAATCATCACCTCACAGTATCGGGGTCGAAGCAATTGCCGACGCAGTCAACGGAGTGGCGCTAAACCCGTCGATTCTAGAAGCGCTGACCGGACCGAGATATTTCGCTGATGTGCTAACGGGCAAGAATTTGCAAAAAGCACCGGAGGGTGTGCAGCATATTCTCGTCGTCGCATCCACAGTCTTGGGCGCTCCCGGCGGATCGCATCTTTTCCGAGGTCTAGGAGAGCTCTTGGCTGATGGGTCTTACAAAGTACCCATTCAGGTTGAATCTGTGGGGTCGGGCTTTTCCGCTATCCTACCCGGCCTCGAGAAACTGAATGCCGGTGTATCAGGCACGAAGCTTGTTGTGTCGATATAAATTCAACAATTCAAGATTTACGCCGGTCCATCCAGGACATCAATCTGGGCTAGCACAAAGACTGCTGAAGATCTTGGTGACTTCAATGCTATAATCACAATTTGATCAGATGATAAAGCCAGAGCGTGAATGAAAATGGTGAAAGATGTGCAGCTTCTCCCAACGGTTCTGGGTTCCTTCAATGTAAGAGATACACTTAGCTGTCTGAATTTCAAATGCCCAATTTCATTTTGTGAAAATGCGCCTCACTCTCGAACACTTCGTAATATCTAAGAATTTACGAATTGTGTTATCAGAAACAAGACATAGTTGATTCACATTTGCTGTCAGTTATGAGCTCTGAAGAAAATTTAAACATCTTCGGCACTCGTCTGAATCTCTCTAAAGTTTCAATGATTGGTCCTTGCAACGTCGTTCGCTCAACTCGCAAGATGACCGTCTAAGCACACTTCCAACACCCCCAAGACATTTGCGCCGGACCTATCTTGCTAATATTTTTTAGTTTGGCGACTGTGTCCGGTTTGGAGAAGTACATCGCTGCATGCGGTTGCCTCTTCGGCTTGCCCGACATTCGAGATCCAGCAAATCCGGATGCAAACGAAGATCCCTTACTGCCATACAGCGATCCATACGACTCCCGCGTTCTCCCTAGGAAATTGACCGAAGTACGCCACGGATCTCTTCACTATTGAAAGAAAGACCCCAGTGCTGAATGTATGCGTAGTGGCTCACCGACTTTCGTGTTGTAGGACGTTGGGCGGACATGTGAGCCTTTCTCGCGACCTGCTCTGATTGTGGAGATCTGAATTCTGGCAGAGATTTCTCTCGTAAATACCTCTTCCATGCCGAGTTTCTTCATATCTCCACCTGCGATGTGGGAATATAGAGGGAACCTGGGGGAACCTTTAGTCCCGACTAAAGCAGGTAAGACAACGGAAGTAGCTGTGTATGATCGTCTAGACGAGATGCAGAGCATGCTATTCCCTGTACACAAAGCCTGTCTCGAAATCCTTTACCGATTATGTCAGACCCGTCAAACGCCTGAAGTGCCAAAAACACTTGAGGCTTTCTGCGATGTATTACAGCAGCGGCGATGCCCAAACCTAAAGGACAGGAATGAATCAGCATCAAACATTGTGGGTTAGTATTATAGCAGGTCTGGCGGCATAGAATGGCCACATGACTACTAGGGTGCGAGACAATTCTGGGCTGACGAGTGAAACACCGAGCCTGGATGGGAGTTATGTGCTGCAACCCATAACCAAGGCGCAGAAAGATGTGAACTTGGTCCTCACTAAATGTTTACTCGCCAGTTCTTATTTGCCGACCCGTCGCCCCTGAAAATCCCGGACCTGGCCACCTATCTGACTGCCGAATTCCATGCAGCGTTTCCCAAATCCATTGGACACCGCTCTTCAAGGACCGAAATCTTCGATACCATAGGCTGGCTCTTCTCAGACGAGGCCGACCTAATGCTGACTAGTGGCAATTTTATCTGTGACGATTGGGAGCAAGGCATCAAAGCATTACTTGAGAAATCAGCAATGATCGGTGCTAACGAAGGCGGATGGCCAGCAATGGGATCCACCT
>JAABUI010001681.1_pt1 | contig 12578 bp, 14 predicted proteins | sample 5559111 | NCBI WGS metagenome assembly JAABUI01 (sample SAMN10711870, study PRJNA513365) | rock metagenome | isolation source: Antarctica rocks | place: Antarctica: Victoria Land, Buttleship Promontory
TTTGTGAGAGAGAAGTTTGTTCAGGCAGCAAGCTTCTGCGTCTTCCTGTGAAATCGGTCTTGCTGCTTGGCTGTTGCTTTGCTGCAGGAAGTGCATACTACAGGTGCCAGCTGTCCTGTTTTGCCACGAACGTTGACCAAGAAAAGACATTCTTTCCTATGCCTTTTGCGTGCCGCACAGCTGCCAAGTTGGGGCTCTGTTTTTAGCTTGCTTGTGCTGTAACAGTACTGCTGCCTTTCATCGACAAGTCAGTCGCGCTACAGTCGATTTCCACGGCGGTGAACCCGAACAGAGAAAGGTGTGCCGGTTGACTTGCTGTGCTTGATCGCGCAGCAGAGCTAATTGAGCGACTTGCTTGATATCACTGTCAAAGCGTGCAGGTGTGCTTGCTCCGACCTAAACTTCTGACTCAAGCTGTAGGTCCCAGATTTGGGCTTAAGGCAGGAGCTCCGGCGGAACGTTACAGTTGAATTTGTGGCTCACCAAAGGATGGATACACAGTTTCTGTGCCGTCAATCCTGAGCAGCAACGCTGCAAATGCCAAGAGTTCGGCCTTGTCATGCTCACACACGTTTGTTTATGGTCAAGCCATGTTGTTGCATGTGTGGCCAAATGCTGCGGGACAGCCGCAAGGACGCTGCACCAATGACAGCGCGTGACGCTCGCCGAATGACAGGGCCCACTTGTCTAAAGTCCCCACCGAATAGCATGATCTTGCCCCCAAAAGGGACCTTTTCTAAGGCAGGATCGACTCGCTTCATGATGTCATGATGTCATGATGAAGGACTTGTCCACTGCTTCAAAGGTGTTCCTATGCATCATGGGTGCCTCATCCCATACGCAGATCTTTGCCAATTTGATCAGTTTGGCAGCATCAGATTTCAAAGGAAGCCTGCAATACACTTTGAGCTTAGGCATAGTTGTTTGTTGTGTACATGAAGTAAGTGACACCAACGGATAGAGCACAAATGCAGTTAGCACGCCAAGCTTGAACTTATACATACATGTTTGTTCAATGAAGCATGAGTCCATCATGCCAAGCTTAAGGTTGCATGTAAACGTATGTCTAGTGATGCCTCAGTCAGTCCACTATGTATATGTAAGTTTTTGTCTGCGCACATAAAATGTTGTAGCGTGCAAGTCATTAGCAAGGTTGAGATGCAAAGGGGCTTGGTTGCAAAGGAGCTGATTAGTTGTCAAGAGACTTACGTGCATGTGCTTGTGTCATCCACTTCAGGGGGATCTTGAACTTGTAGTGCGCTGTACCGCCACCTTACGCCACCCTCCAACAACAAAGCAGCCTCCCGGATGATGCGACAGCCATGGCAATGTGATGGGTGGCCCTGACTTGTGCAAGGATTGCGCTGTATAGGTAGGTCTTGCCAGGGCCATCGATGAAGAACACATTAGCCTACATGTGAACATAAAGCTCAGTCACTTTACTAACAAAATGTAAAGTGCAATGTGATCAAGTGTGCATTCAATTTATTTTTTTTATTTTTTTTGGGGTTACAGGGGAATTGTCCACCCTCAGATGATGAAGGTGCCGAACGAACCTGGTTTGAGCCCAAAAAACGGCCTAGAAAACGCGTTCCTAAGCGATCAGTCCATGGCAAGCAATCCTCGCAAGGGGCAAACACAATGTTTTGGCGCCAAGACGACCAGCCATGATGGCAAGACCTATCCATAAACGCCTGCTGCTGTACTGCAAACAATTAATCATTTAGAGAGCAAATGTGAAACACGCCAGCAAGCGTCCAAGCAGCAAGCTGCAATGCAGAAGCCTGACACCAAAAAAACTTTTAAATCAAAGCATCAGAGACGTAGCCCAAATGCTGTGCAGCATTGCTAGCCTGAGTCTGTGCCAAGTCTGAAGGAGCGCATCTGACGGCAGCTGCCCATGGAGTGTCTTCCGCCAAATGATAGGCCCGCTTGTCTGACCACCAACTAACTGATGAGCTGGCTGATTGCCCCAACCCCACACCCCAAGTGACAGATGATGCGGGCCCCACAGCTGACCTTGCAAGTACAGGGGACTGCCTATCTGAGCTGGCTGGTGCGCTGGGCCCCTCCAATGCCCAGTGCTTATAACTCATCCAAGCTCAAATTCCCCACCGGTCCATGGCCCTGGCTCAGCGGCAGGCAAAGTTAAGCACGGAGTCGAGCACAGAGTGGAACATGTTCTGAGTCATGGTTCAATACCTTTAAAAAGTTGGCAGTTGACAAGCACAAGCAGTAAACTGCTGGCCGCGATCTGTCAACTCGACACGCGCGATGATGGGTTATAAGCAGTGTGCAGCCATCGTCCAGCAACTCCGCAGAGCCGCTTGAGCCCCTTCTGGGAACAGTCCAAACTCCCGAGGAAAGATCTTTCGATTATACAGGGCTGCAGTGGACGGACGAGGTCATCACTAGAGGCAGAAAGTAAGGCAACTTCGACCAAGAGGCGTACAATCACTGACACTGTGCAAGATTGCTTTCACGGTGTGTAGGGGCTGCCTCAGCTGCTAATCTAGATCTGCTTCCTTGATGAAGCAGTATATGTTAAGTATCATTCGATCTGCGCAGGAGCAGAGCTGACAGCTACTTCATAGTTGGGTGCCATCTTTCGGTGCATCGTTGGGTGCCAACTTTAACCCAGCTGAGCCTCAGGCAGCTCCTTTCAAGCAGCCAATGGAAAAAAGCAAATTTCACACAGCAGCTGCAGAAAGCTGGCAGATACAGTCCGAGACAAGGAGACCTCATCTGTGGCTGCAACCTGCAGGGGTAGACAAAGCACCGGAGCCAGTGCAGGCATCAGCCAAGCGAAGATCAGGTGCACGGCTGACACGACGTGGGCAATGACCTGTCTGATGACAAAAAAGGGCAAGCAAGGATGTCTCAGCAACAAGGAGACCAGGCAGCACCACATCACTCCTGATTGAACACTCTAGCCGTTGAACGTTTACTGGCACTTTGCTGCAGCTGCCTGTCGACCGTAACTTATTGTCGTAGTTGTCGCTGTAACAAGTCGCTGAGTCCTGAGTCGGGCTCATGCGACATCGGCTTTGGCCTCCGCTCTGCTTTAGAGTTTCGGGCTGAGTTTGGATGAGATATAACCCCAGGGCCTCCAATGCCTACAGGGATCCCAAGAGATGACTTAGACAGGGCTGGGATTAGAGACAGGCTCTGGTGGGGTCTGTTGAAGTTGCAGATCGGGGCTGATAATGTGGAGCTGGCTTATCTGAGCGTCTTGAACTAGTTGTCTGCCGGCGGCCGAGAGAATCTTTCACCAAGTGGATGCTGGGGCTGAGCCGACGATGGTGCGCAACGCTGGAGGAAGTGCCAGCAAAACTGAACTGAACTCAACTCGCTTGCAAGCAGCTGGGGTTGCTGAAGCCGCAATGAAATGCCTGAAGCTGCAATGAAAGCCGCAGGTGAGCCACCTTAGTGCTTCAGGTGCCTGTATTCAAAACCGAGGGAGTCCACGCTTACAGCTACCAACAATGCATCCTCAGCGACAATTCATAGATGGCTTGTCAGCGACAGCTTGCTATCAAGTATCAGCGCAGCCTCAGTTACCTATCTCATCAAGTCAGACCATTATGGGCTGGCAGATGTAGTGCCACCTGTCAATGTACTCCTCTACGGCCCAGAGCTCTGGTCAATATCTTTTTCTTTATTTTGGGAGGCAGAGACTTCATTTTTGTTTTTAGGCAACGATAGCAACGATAGCAACATCACAGAAACGTAATGTCCGCTACATACAATTAAGCTGAAGCTAACGACACACCTTGATAGAAAAGGATGAGTGACATCCACAAAGCATCGTTTGTATCAGAGTCGTCACAGAGAAGGCCACGTCAGCACCAAAAATCTCCTTCAAGCCTGCCACCTAATTGTTGACAGCAAGAAAGTTTTGTACAACTTAGCACATTTGCTGGAGACTAGATACAAGCATTTGCAGCAACCAGTCTTGGCTTGCTTGTTTTCTCTAGGACGACGTGCTTACTTGACATTGCTTGGCTCGGCAATGTAGCCGGCCAAAGCGCTGTGCCAGTTGCCGAGGTGCATATTTCCTGCATTGGCACTTATAGGGTCACACTTGCCGTTCTTGCCTTACACATGTGACATGACGTGACCGGCCTTGCCATCAGGGCTGGTCGTCTTGGCGCTAGTATGTTTTGCTTGCCCCTCGCGGGGGTTGCTTGCCATGGACTGATCGCTTAGGAACGCGTTTCTAGGCCGTTGTTTGGGCTCAAACCAGGTTCGTTCGGTACCTTCACCATCTGACGGAGGGTGGACAATTCCCCTGTAACCCACAGGAAAAAAAGACGAAAAACCAGATGTGCCTTTTTTTGCGTTTTTTTTTGTGGAAAGCTGCCTGAAGTTCTTCAAGCGTGATGCCCTGCTCTGGACCTTTGCATGCTTGTCGGGCCTCTGATAGCAGCTGTCTGTCCAATGAAGACAGCAGCGATTGCTGTGCTGACAAGTCAGTAGGCTGCTTGAACATGTTTGTGGGGCTGTCAGCTGAAAAGCTGTTGAAATTGATGCTGTCAGCCTGCTGCCTGCATGCTTGGTGCAGAGGTCTGCTACTGGTGATGTGCTGACTCCTAGTGTATGGTTCTCACATACATACTGCAACAGGTGCCTTGCCGGAGGTTCCGTGTGCGCTGCTATGCTGTGCTTTTGGTGATGTCCCCAAGGCAGCTTTGCGTCCAAGTATTACACCCATTAGCTGGAACACGCTGACAAAAGTAGACTCTGACTGTCCCAAACTCCTACCGAAAGCTGCTGAGCTGCTGTGCTTCAGCGGTTCAAAAGCACCTCGTGGATACGTTTGTACTCAAACAAGACTGTCTGAAGGTGACCACGACGATGTTGTTATGCAAGATCTACTGCTCTGCAAAGTTTCCGCCAATGAACAAGACGCTGCTCGGTAGACGCACGCATCGCCGAGCCACGATCTCAACGCAGGAAACGGCGTGCCAAACGATGCGGATCAGCTAAAGAACAGCCAAAAACTCACAAGTCCAGATCCTAAAGTTGTTGCCTCTGCAGTTGCCTTGCATCACTTTCTTGCTGCCTTGCTGCAGCCAGTCTTTACTGCACTGCTCTAGCACAGCCTCAGGAGTTGCTGTACTGTGAGTCAGTGCCTTCTTAAACTCCTTGGTCGCCTGCCCTGCCTTGGCTTTGCCGCCCTTGGGATCATACCGGTTACTGACACGCACCTTGTGTGCTTTTTCAGGAGACCCCTGACACAGCATGCATAGTTACAAGTTTGGATGTGTACAGGAGTCAAAGTAGCAGCCATGACACTGTATGTGAGCTGCAAAGTATGTTACAGCAAGCTGAAGCATCATACACTTGTTTAAAAATAAAAATAAACTTGGGTTAAAGGGGAATTGTCCACCCTTCGTCAGATAATGAATGTACCGAACATGACACACTTGTTGTGCAAATGTTGGCATAGTCAGCAATGCACATGCACAAACAAAGCCAGGAACCACACATGAGATGCGTTCAAACGACACAATCCAGATACCCACAGCATCTGATGATTCACCGTTTGATGCAGGTGCAGCGTTCGCATATGGACCATTCTTCATCTCCTGTTCGTCCTCTGTGTTGTCTGCATACTGCTCCTGATGTGCATCAAAGTTCCTGTTTCTTCTGACAGCAGGTCCCTGTACTGACCTGACCTCTGCTTCTACGTACTAAATGGTCTCCACCTGAAAGCATCCTACAATTCCTGCAGCAACAATCCAATTTAGGTTGGTATTGTAGCTGTGAAATAAGGAAGGTGCATGCAGCAACTGCAAAGCAATGCTGACTGATGCTACATGCACCGCTACATACAGCAAACAGTGACCAAACAGCAAGGCAGGCTACTAAACAGAACTCAAAGAACTCACAGAACAAAAGCCTGCATCCACACTCAAGCCTTATCTAGTGCGCCTGTGGCAAGTCCTGCCTCTCAGATGCAGCCTTTTTCCCCCCTTTTTCTTGTTTGTCGCCCCACATACGGAGGAGTCATCACGTGAACACCGAAAACCTGAGAAACCCTCGATCGCTCTTCCGCCGACTTCAAGAGCGTGGTGAAGCAACGTGAGACTTACGTAAGACTTCCGAACGCGGACCGAGTCCAGCGTAGACTGCTCACGCTCTACCAATATAGTTTTTGGGTTACAGGGGTATTGTCCACCCTCCGTCAGATGCTGGAGGTACCGAACGAACCTGGTTTGAGCCCGAACGACGGCCTAGAAAACACTTCCTATGCGAACAAAGTCACCAGACAAATTTAAATTGTGTGAAACACAGGCCTTGTCAAGATGACAAGGCCATCAGTCCACAGGAAGAGTTCTGCAGAAAAGATGCGTTATGAAAGTCCTTTGAAGCATTTCATGGAAGAAAACAAAGAAATCAAATTGAAAATTTGTCTACGTGCTCATATGGATCATCCCAATGCGAGGGTAAAATCCAAACCTGCAATCGTTCTGCGTTGTTCTTGCCTTGCACAGTGACACACATGCGTCATGACATGACCAGCCTTGCCATCATGGCTGGTCGTCTTGGCGCCAAAACGTTTTGCTCGCCCCTTGCGGGGATTGCTTGCCATGGACTGATCGCTTAGGAACGCGTTTTCTAGGGCGTTGTTCGGGCTCAAACCAGGTTTGTTCGGTAACTTCATACGATACGAAGGGTGAACAATTCCCCTGTAACCCAAAAAAAAAGAGAAAAAAAGACCTGCAATCAACCCTGGGGAAAACGCCAGAGGCGTCCCACAAGTCAAAACTTCATAAAGGCGCCATGACACAAGCAAGCAAAAGGCGTCCAACAAAAAAAAGATGTTCTTGCCTAATGCATCAATTTGAAGGAAAGTGTGTGTCATCACCAGTCAAGTTGGCCACAGGTGACGTAACGCTAGCAGGTAAAAGATGTCCAACCAGAAAAGACGCATCTCCATCATGCACCAATCAGGATGGAAGTGTGTGCATACCACCAACCACAAAAACTGCCTGATTGAGGTGCGGTAAGTAGGCAAAGGATGTCCAGCTAGAAACAATGCATCTCCCTCATGCATCTACACAGAGAAAAGTATCAAATGTACCCTGTAACCAAAAAAGGAAAAGAAAAAGAAGTATCTTGCCATCTGGTGTCCACCTCCCCGTTTCAAAATAAGAGTTCTCAAACATGTCGTCTAGGTCCTATCAGTTTCAGGGTCTCTTGTTCAGCATATCAGTTTCACGCAGCTTGCAAAACAAGCACGAGGGGCGCAAGGCCACAGCAGCTGATACCCCTGGCAAGCATACACGTAGAAAGGCAATGTAGGTGAAGCGGCAGGCAGGCAAGCAAAAGTCTGGACAGCAGCAAGCATCACCTCCTCAGCAGCAAGCGTCACCTCTCATCACCTTCTGCATGCTCACAGCCTATTATGGAGCAGCAAGAAACTGTGCCTGATGCTGAGCCGTTGCTAGAGGCCACCTGGCCTCTTCCTGGGGGCTGCAGCAGCTTGCCCACAGTCGAGGGGTCTTCAGCTACGTTGGCTCGGCTTCACCTTGCACTAAGCTTAGCTGCTGAGGGTTTGAGGGCTCCCCTGCCTGTGGCTTCCTTGCCTTGTTCTGGCGTGCCTGATGCTGCTTCTCCATTGGCTGGCAAAAGAAGGGGACCTGAGTCTATGTCAGATGCTGAGTCCTCTGGGACGGGAGAGGCTCCAGCTGCTGAAAGCTTGGCCCTGGTGCCCTTGACACCTGATGATTCCCATGCAGTTGGCTTGCGGCGCAGCTCACGCGAGCACAAAAAGCTTAGACCATATTATGCACGATCGCAGAGCCTCCAGACAAGCCCTCTTCTAGCAAGGGCTTGCAGCGTGGCTTTTTGAAGTGATTGCTCAGTGCCTTACACCCGTTCTAATGACTAGCCGATGGTTGTTTGGCCACTTGAGGCTTTGGTTTTAGCATATGTCATTGGTTCACATGACTGGCTTTGACCTGTTTGGCATGTATTACTGACATGTTGAGCCTGACCATTGCTTTCTAGGTGTACATTTTGATTTGACTTTGTGGTGTTCATGCTGTAGATTCCTGCCATTCTGAGTGCCTTGTATTAGCAATTTCTAGTTCTTTAGCTCGTTGGTATGGCGCTTGGCTGGGATGTGCTTTGTGCAAGGTTGGCAGGCTTGAATGGTGTTGTTGCTGCTTACGTGGCCTTCTCTGTGACAGCTCTGATACAGACGATGCTTTATGGATGATGATCATCCTTCTCTATCAAGTTGTGTTGTTAGCTTCAGCGTAGTACAGCATCAAACGCGTGTGGGAGGGACCAATGCGGCAGATAACGCCCGTAGCGCTAGCTGCAGAGCTTTGACCCTGACTGTGCGTTGACCTAGGAAGTCTGTTGTCAGCAGGAGGGAAAGTTTGCTGCTGTGCAGCAAGCAAAAACAATAAGCAAGCAGGTCTCGAGAGGGCAGTGCTGTGTGTGAAATCAGGCCAGCTTTCTTTTGTAGTATCAAGTTTGTGAAGCCAAGCAGTGTGCTGTTAGCCAGAGCATTTTCACAAAAGACAGGGATTCTGCTTGTTGAGCAAGCTTTGCTGTCACTTGAAGCAAAGCTTGTGCAACCAACAAGCCCCTGCAATCACTTGCAAGTGCTCGCAAATTTGCCAGAGTGATTGCTATTTGACTTTTTGACTTTGACTTAGACGGCAGACAAAGACAAAGGCAAAGACAATCCACAACTCCATTTACCTCCCCTTACCTGCGCCTTCGGCTGCGCCGAGGCAAAGCAAATTGCTATACCCCCTCGCTGACAGCTGAACTCTAAAGCTGTTCTTTTCAAACTTGATCACGTAGTTCCCAGTGATGAGCTGATCCATGATACCAAGGCAGTTGGGGATGCAAGGGAATGCTGCAATGTACAGCAATGCAAAGGTTTGGATGCAGACTTTTGACTGCTGCTGTGTATACTGTTTGCTCATGTCTGGGTGCAGTGCAGCTCCCGAAGACGTGGCCCTGAGAGTCATCACCTCTTCCTGACTATTGGCTCGGGCATGTATGACACACGCCTCTTGAAGGCTATATTCTTGTTCCAGTTTTGAGCTGTCATGTATATGAAGATAAATATTGTGTGGGCTTTGGCACAAGGCTGCTCTTAGGGCAGTACCCATGTCCCCTCTTCTGGCCCTGCGGCTGCACCCTTCCCAGGGGAGCTCACCAGCTCCCTGCCTTGTCCAAGGGGGCTTGTGCCACAAGACGGTGCATGTGCCGACACAGATCCAAGCCTTGCAGGCAATGGTGATCTCCCGATTGCTAGAGCCTGAGAGGCCGGCTTGGAAGGTGTTCCAATTGTACCACCTGAGCCATTGGGCTATGGGGCCAGCATCTTGTTTAGCACGCTCAACACAGCCCAGTGGCAATTGCCAGCTCGGCTGTCAGCTACGTGGCGGCCTTCAGGGCTCTTCAGCCTCACCGCCTTCAAATAGTCACTGCCATGCTGCCATCGGATGTCTTAAACGAGCCACTCTTCTTGAACAGGCAGATTTGTCAGCCTGCTGTCAGCTCAGCTACAATCAACACTGCCTGCCTAGCTGCTGCATTCCTGACTCCTCAGCAAAAGCCCCTTATGCTTTCAGCGGGCATTACTAACGTGGCTCACCTGCGGCTTTCATTGCAGCTTCAGCAACCCCAGCTGCTGGGAAGTGAGTTGAGTTCAGTTTTGCTGGCCCTTCCTCCGGCATGGCGCACCATTGTCAGCTCAGCCCCAGCATGCACTTAGTTTCAGGTTGCCTCGGCCTCCGGCAGACAACTCATTCAGGATGCTCAGACAAGCCAGCTCCACATCATTACCTCCCATCTGCAACTTTAACAAACCCCACCAGAGCCTGTGTCTAATCTCAGTCCTGTCCAAGTCATCTCTTGGGATCCCTCCAGGCCGTTGGAGAGGCCCAACGCACCAGCCAGCTGAGCTAGACAGTCCCTTGCACTTGCAAGGTCAGCTGTGGGGCCCGCATCATCTGTCACTTGGGGTGTGGGGCTAAAGCAGCCAGCGAGCTCATCAGTTGGTGGTCAGACAAGCGGGCCTACGCTTACGGCTCATCAGGTGTTTCGCCACCCATTGGCCCCGAGCGGTTTGACCTGCCGCCCACGCCTTTTGCCGATGCCAATCGGGGCAATCACTGGATGAGACCTTGCAGGCCATGGAACTCAGGTGGGTGGCTGCCATGCAACTCAGCTCCAGAGGGACAGCTCGCCTCAGCTCAGAAATGTCTGCCTCTTTGCCAGCATGGATGACCCTCTCGCATACTCCAACAGTGCACTGGTCAGACCGGCAGCAACAACGTCAGGAACAGCATCAACGACATTTGCGACAGAAGCCGGCACCTCAGCTGCCTTTAGAATGGTCAGCTTCAGACGACATCATTGATGTGCTAGAGGCATGTCCTCAGCAAGCACAGTGGCGCCACACTTTTTTTGGGGGGTTACATTGGAACTGTTCACCATGGCGACACATTTGGCAGTTAGCCAGCGCTTCCTACCTGGACAGGCAGCACAGGGTCCTATGGTGGCGCCTGCTGCATGGCAGCTTGATTTGTGGAGCTTACAGAGCATACATTGGCAGGGCTGTGCCAGCACAGGCCAACTGCCCTTTCTCTTGCTGTATCGACCCCAGCCAGCCTCAAACCATCAGGCACTTGTTCATCACATGCCCGGTTGCAGCCACAGTCACTGAGTCGCTATACCGCCTTTGGCAAGCTATGACAGGGTATCTGCCTGTGGTCTCGGTTGCCCGCTTGTTGGCACCATCTGAGCAGCTGCCATCAGATGTGCTTTTTCAGACTTGGCACAGACTCAGGCTAGCAGTGTTGGACAGCATTTGGGCTGTGTCTCAGATTACCCAGGCCAGCCGGTCAACACAACCTTCAGATGCCTCAGAGCCAGACGCAATCATGGCGTCATCTCCTTCGTCACAACAAGCTTCACTATCATCATCATCTACCTCACACCACGGTCACCTGGCGAGGCAACTTGCGTAGAACACTGTCAGAGCCATGGCTCGCAATGACTGGACAAAATACAGTGACATACCCAAGGGAACCAGCTACACAGGCCGTACGAGACTGTAGGGACAGACCCGCGTTGATCTGATCCCGGTGATGTGCTGCATGCTTCGGTGGATGCTTCTTGGAGGTCAAGTTGCACTGGGCATAGTGACACGCCCACTTTCACGAAGTGCATCCAGCTTGGCTTGCTTGTTTCTCTTCTTAAATGTTTTCGCAGGCCACCATGCTCTAGGACGAGGTGCTTACTTGACATGGTTTGGCTCGGCAGTTTAGCCGGTCAAGGCGCTGTGCTAGATGCAGGGGTGCATGCTTCCCGCATCGCCGCTTACATGGTTGCACCTGCCACTAGTAGCTATGTCACTAGTAGCTTGCCCGTGGTTCCACCACGGGGTTCGTGAACACGCTGCACGAACTATCCGATCCATCCGACTCACCCGACCCACCCGATCCACATTTCCCCACATTTGGTCCCAGTTTTGGATTCCCGCTGGCCTCACGGACGCCGGAAAGGTGTGGCGCACGACGCGGCCAACATCGACATGTTCAGAGCAGGGGACGTCGCACGTTGCGCACGTGATCCGACTCATCCATCCACGCGTAGTGTAACGGTTGTTTGGGAAGGTTGGGAAGGTTGGGAACTTCGGGATTGTGCATCCGACCCAACGCAACCCACCTTGTGTACAGCTTGAGTCAGAACCTCAGGTCAAACCACTCACAGCTGGAGTGTGTCGAGATGTAAGGCAGGTAATGCAACCGTTGAAAGAGCATAGGCTTGCCTATTGACGATGCAAGGCCGACTTGATCGTTAACGCTACAGCTTGCATCATAAGTTTAGGTCTGGACCATTGCATTGCTGGAGATTGCAATGTACATTGTGAATCCCATTTGTGGCTGCATCCTGAGTCAGCACGCCCTTGAGGATTGCACAATCAAGTTTGAAAGCAACAGCTTCAGAATCCTGGTGTCAGCGGGGTACAACAGCTTTCAAGTTTTCGACGCAGGCGAAGACGCAGGCGAAGTCAGCAGTCTGCCGTCTAAGTCAAAGTCAAAAGTCAGAAGGCACCAAACTCTGCCCAAAATTTCTGAAATGGTGAGTGCACTGCACTACTGTGCATATGCAACAGGTTGCACAGAAAACAGAGGTTTGCTGACTGAACAGGCTCTCCCTTTGTGAGAGAGAAGTTTGTTCAGGCAGCAAGCTTCTGCGTCTTCCTGTGAAATCGGTCTTGCTGCTTGGCTGTTGCTTTGCTGCAGGAAGTGCATACTACAGGTGCCAGCTGTCCTGTTTTGCCACGAACGTTGACCAAGAAAAGACATTCTTTCCTATGCCTTTTGCGTGCCGCACAGCTGCCAAGTTGGGGCTCTGTTTTTAGCTTGCTTGTGCTGTAACAGTACTGCTGCCTTTCATCGACAAGTCAGTCGCGCTACAGTCGATTTCCACGGCGGTGAACCCGAACAGAGAAAGGTGTGCCGGTTGACTTGCTGTGCTTGATCGCGCAGCAGAGCTAATTGAGCGACTTGCTTGATATCACTGTCAAAGCG
>JAABUI010001683.1_pt1 | contig 12574 bp, 15 predicted proteins | sample 5559111 | NCBI WGS metagenome assembly JAABUI01 (sample SAMN10711870, study PRJNA513365) | rock metagenome | isolation source: Antarctica rocks | place: Antarctica: Victoria Land, Buttleship Promontory
ACCTCTTTAACATATTTCTCCAGATCCTCGGACCGAAAAAGCAAAGGATTTCGTGCGTCTACGATCTGTACCACCAGGTCTGACCTTTCGATGACTCTCCATAACTGCCTCCACACTTCTAAATTTCTTTCGAACGGTGTCATCAAAAGGTCGTCGCTCTCTTGCAGCTCAGCTAGACCCCTCCTCCAATCCAGCAAGCTAGCTTTTTCCCGATTATCGAGATCCTGTGGTGTAGTAGTGTCGTCCCATGCTGGCCGTCTCGGCACAGTCAAACGCTTTTTATTTGCGGCTTGTTTCTTGATAGTTGACCTTTCCTCTGCCGCCGACAGTAGATATGGGTTACGTTGGTCAGTACGTATTATTTTGACGTTGTTCATCTTCTCTGCCGTGAAATCGGTCCCAGCCAGCTCGGCGGTGCTGAGAAACTCGTCCAGAGGAGCTTGCTCTGTGACGCTTCGCATCTTGACCCATGATGCTTCCTTGGGCGCATTGGTGACATACTGAGAAACCTTCAGCGAGGCTATCAGAATCGCGAAGGACTTTTCTCACGGTTTGACCACTCTGGTCCGTCCTATGGATGCCTGCAGAAATCTTCTTGCGATCGGCTCCCTTTCCTCTGCCAAATCGATCATTCATAAGACTGTTGCCCAGCCCCACAGCATTCTTCGACTTCGCCAGGACCATTTTGACAATGGAGGTGAGCAATTTCAAAAGTGTGATCTAGAATAAATATATAGTCTCCCACCAAGCTGTTGAGGCTGTTGCAACCTGCTGAGGAATCTACATCTAACAGTGGAGGCAATGACGCGTTTTCAAGGGTTGGCGGAGCGAGCCCTAGCCGTTCGGCAGTCTCTTGGATTTCGCCGACGACTTCTTGGCATGAGACTCCATTCTCTTTTCTCTACAAGAGAAACATATACTTCAACAGAGAGAGCGATCGGGACAACTCAACATGGGTATAGTTTTCTCGAATTTGTCTGCATAATGAGAGAACTCTCATGTTGTTAGCTGCATGAAGAGACTCTCTTATGTCCCTTTGAATTCCGAAAATCCAGGTAGGCCTTCCACCCGTTTCCACAAGGGACAATAAGGTAGTCATCGGAGGGAACTACAGAGATGGAAGGGCCTATGATGGAACCGATCGGATAGTGCAATCAAGAAGCCGGAATGCAGTGAGTGCTATCACTCCTGACCACGGTCTTATGCGAGCAAAGTGAAGCCTATAATATTCTTATGGAAGCCGAGCCTTGTGGCCTCTTGCTGCTCTATATTGGCATGGAAGATGTCCGTAGGGCTACGAGATTATTGGAAGGCTGTGGGCTCGAATTCCCCCTGCAATTCAGAAGCAATTGTTTTGACTCATGAACGTACTTCATCTAAAATCTGTCAGCCAAATCGCTGCGAACCACAATGACATTCGTACCCAATATTTGAGCTACCAGGGTTTTACCTCGGGTCATTAAGATTAGCTTGAAGTGGTCGTTCTATGATTAGCGCTCCATCCTTATGGAGAAGAGGTTGAGGGCTCTAGAGATTATAGTAATCTTACATGTAGCTCCTCAATCACAGAAGCAGCGGTCACCTCGTCTGAGCTGATAGCCATGTCATTCCTCTTCAGACACTTCTTTTGGCTAAGACGCTTTTCGAAGAGAGTCATTTCTCACTCCACAGTTTGAGCGAAAGGTATGTCAGTCCGAATGTGACACGCAGGAGCTCGCTGAAGCTTTCCAAATTATTGATATTCATCTTTGCAAGCGATGCAGTTCCGGAATATCACGCTAAAGATACGCCTCAGCGCCCTTAACGCCTCATCATTCATTCATCTTATTAATATAAGATACATCAAAGTTTCGACAGTACACTATTATGCTGCTGCTGCGTGAGAAGATGGGTTTGACCAATCTAGACGGAAGGGAGTGCATTAGCATTCAGCAAAAGGAGACTGACATGTGGGACCATTTTGGACTTGCTGACCTGGATGACTACAAGCCAAATGCCAACTGCTGCCAAGAATGAGGAAAGCATATCCTTTTTGCTGCCCCCGAACGCCTTGACAAGCCAGATCAGCAGTAAGCTCGAAGTGAAGACCCAAATGATTGCGATCCAGAAAAAGTATTTCTGGAACAAGGGAGCAAACGTGGTATTTGTGGCAATGATGCCCACGCCGAGAAATACTGCTAGGGCGACAATAGCAAAGATGATGGCTATGGACCAGAAGTGTACCATCATCGGCCGCCGGAGAATGGAGCCATTGTGATAAATGATCGTTCCTGGTTGTCGTTCGGCGCTGGACTTAAGCCGTCGAAATGCAACTTTCTCATCATACTGACCTACGGTGAATTGCTATTGAGGGCATTAGCGGTGCAACGTTTTGTAAGGAAGAAACAATGCGTACCTCTATATGAGACTCAAAGACCTTGGGTAAGCGGGATCTATCGTTTTCCGGCAGGCTGCTGCTGTCTATGGCCGGGGGTCTGCTCAGCATTGTCCAGTCGCCGGTCCTTGGTCCGTAAGTCGAGGTGAAGTGGACAGCGGAAACGCCGCGGGCAGCAGCGTGCTCCGGGTCCTCCATCTGCAACGTGTACGTTGCATTCTTGACCATTTCGTCTAGAGGCGCCTTAAGTCATTTCTGTGTCGACCCAGGTAGACACTCTGTACGCACCGAAGCGGGTAAGGAGTTCAGTGGCTTCATCTAATTTTTGTTCTCGATCGAGTGGAGACACTTTTGGCATGCGATCCTGCAGTCTGCGGAGCTTCGAGTTCATATGCTCCAGGCACTCGAGCCTTAGGGACCACAGATTGTGAATAAAGATCGGGTTTTCCTCCTGATACTTGAAGGTGGATGATGATGCCATTGTCGTACGCGCACAATGCGACTTTTGGTTCTACTATCCTCCCGGTCGCGATGTTTTATCCTCAAGTCAGTGTGGCACTTGTTCAGAGCTGCTTGTGACAGAATTGCATTTTCGAAAAACATCGTCTACAAATCGTCAGCTGCAGGCCGCTAGAGGTGAAGTAACAATTGGGCGATCTGAAAGCACTACGAGTGCACTAAGTGCTCGCTTGCGCCCAATCAGTCGCAAACCAATCCCAATTAGGGGCCATTGGAGATGAGCTAGAGCCACAAAAGTAAAGAAACGCCTGCCATAAGGTGGGAAACGCGAAGTGATAACCCAGCCTCAGCCCCCGGGGCAAGTCAGCGTGCCTTATCGTAGCCGCCCGATGACTCTTCAGCTGAAAATTCGATATGCTAATATTACAAGACTACACATTGTTAATTGTGTAGTATGCGTCACTCCAGTCTGTTCGGTCAGAGGCCTTCATGGTCATTGCGATACTCCCATTCTTCCGTTAGTAGTATTATGGACACTTGGACTTCTAAAGCTTAAGGTACCTTACCTGACGCTCTGACAGCGGGTAAGGTAGGTAGTTGGCTCCCTCGTCCCATTGGCAACACCTTAGTGTCGCCCACTCGGGATCTATCTTAACTAGCGGCTGAAATACAACTTTAAGGCATCCAAAAAAGGGGTACACGTATTATTGACGTTGACGGCGAGACAGCCTTTTCGTGAGCGCTCATGCAATAACCGTTGAGCGGTCTCTTTGCTGCATTTGACGAGTCCATTGTCCTTCTGCTAGGACTGTGTCGCACTGTGATCTCTCAACCTTTCTCTGGGCAGTCCTGCTGGTCTCGAGCAAATTTCATGATACAAATGCTTGTATGATGGTGCTTCATACCCTCACATCATCGTATTGTTGGTTACGGGCTTGCAGAGTGAAGTGTTGCCGCAACGACTGCTGGAGCTTTGGCTGCTCGCCGCAATGCTTGATCAACAGAAGTTCGCAGAGTACAGCGTTGTGAGCAAGGTACTCGTTGCGACTAGTGTAGTCCTTATCTTCATTTATGTGAAATCCTTACTTCAACAGCGTGAGCAGCGAGAATCGGTACTCATCTCTTGCCTTTTCGTTCTCCTCATGGCGATTGACAGTCAGTAGGAAACCGTCCTTGTGTCTCAGCATGATTGCAAGAATCTACGTAAATTGCGCGGCGAATGGCCCTTCTCGCTTGATCTCCTTGCCCGAAGCATCAAAGCCGACAACCGGGGTCAAATCCTACGTTTCTTCATCTCAGTGCTCGAAAAGGTTGGAAACACGCATGAGCAATTCTTGCTTGGCTCGCGCGCTATCAATACGGTTGACCCTGAGAATGTAGAGGTCATATTAAGCACACACTTCAAAGGTAAGAATGCACAATCGTTTCTCTAGCGGATGTGCATACTCTGCCAAACAAGTCATCTCATGCTGAGCCGAGGATTGGAAGACTTCAGCCTAGGAGTGCGCGAGCAGAACTTTCGACCCCTTCTAGGCCACGGCATATTTACTCAGAATGGGACTGCCTGGAAAGCCTCTCGCGATCTTCTCCGCCCAATTTTTAACCACCAGCGCTCACAATACTTCTCTCATATTCAGAATACCGTCTCCAATCTATTGTCTCGCATCGCCTCCGAAACATGCAAATCCCAAAATGTAATAGATCTCCAACCTCTGTTCTTCCTCCTAACCCTCGACGTAACCACAGCCGCCGTCCTGGGCACTTCCACCAACAGCCTGCAAGACCAGGGAAGCAGACAAGGACTGCAATTTGCGAATGCCTTCGACAAGGCACAGCACTATCTCGCCGTTCGTGGCCGGCTGGGGGATTTTTACTGGGTCTTTGGTGGTAGGAAATTTAGAAATGCATGTGCCACTGTGCATGGATTTGTTGACAAAATCGTTGCTGGAAGTTTATTGCAAACTACACGGGAGCACGTGGCTGCTCGAAAGGAGCAGAGGGGATATGTCTTCATCGATGCTCTAAGCAGGGAGACAAGCGATCCAGAAATCATAAGGAATCAGCTCGTCAACGTCCTTTTGGCAGGAAGAGATACGACCGCATGTTTACTTTCCTGGACTTTGTGAGCCTTCGGGGAAGCTTTGAATTTGGAATCAGTCATGCTGACTAGACCAATCAGTCGACTACTCGCTCTTCACCCTAACGTCCAAGAAAGACTCCGTACGGAGTGCACCTCGCTACCTAGCTGTCAAGTAGGCGATGTGCCCTCGAAAGAAGAGCTTAAAAACATGACCTACCTCCAAAATGTGATCCACGAAGGTGCCTATGCCCCAAATTTCCACTCCAGTTCCGCACATTCTGAGACTTACACTCACATTCACCCGCAGTTCTTCGCCTGTACCCCTCTGTTCCCATAAACATGCGCCAAGCTCTCAAACCTACCATCCTCCCTCTGGGCGGCGGGCCAGACGGCCAATCCCCGATACTCGTTCGCAAGGGCGAGGCAGTTGGTTACTGCGTCTACGCTATGCATCGTCGGAAAGACCTGTATGGCGACGACGCTGATGAATTCAGACCTGATCGGTGGGACAATGACCCAGAGCATGGACCAGATTTGAAAGATATTGGATGGGGCTACTTGCCATTCAATGGTGGACCCCGAGTCTGTCTTGGCCGTAAGTGATTGCTGTCTCTGCGCGGGGATTCGCTTTGTCTAATGAGAAGTAGAAGAGTTTGCAATGTTGGAAGCTTCATGCGCTATCGTGCGGCTGCTACAGAGGTACGGCAATTTCTCACTCGCGGAGGAGGAGTCGGAGTACGAAAGGACATACCCTAAGCACACTGTCACGCTGGTGGTCGCTAGTGCCAATGGTTGTAAAGTCCGCTTTACTTCATGAAATTGCCCGAATTGACAAGTTTGATCTGATTCGCGTGACTTGGCTTACTCAGCATTCTGCCGCCAAGCCTGCGTCATATCTCGCCAAAAAGTTCGTTGAACACACAGCAGTTTCGAACATCAGTAGCGGCATCAGATCACAGTAAAGATGCCGCGTAAGCAATGGATGTGAGTCTCACAGCATCTTCATTCTTAGTGCCTTTGACATTAATTTCCCCCCAGTGACAAATCCAACTCCACCACATTCCAATTGGTCCACCGGCCTCAAAATGACCCTAAAATCCATGATGCTGAGTCCAGCTCGATGGTCTTCCAGGAGTTGGGCCCGTCTCAAAGTCATAAAACCAAAAGTCGTCATGATCTAGAAAGCGAGCTTTTCGGGGCTTCTGAAAGCGAGAATGATGCCTTGCCAATCATTAGAGACAATGAAGGAGAGGCTGCAGAACATGGCATCTACTTTGACGACACGGAGTATGACTATATGCAGCACATCCGCGACCTCAATTCTGGTAGCGGCAGCGGCGAATCATATTTCGTGGAGGCTCCTACAAAAAAGAACGACGGAAAGGGAAAAGCCAAGATGAGCCTCGAGGATGCTTTGAGAGAGTCTTCGCTACAAGATCATCAAAGTAATAGCGGCGCTAGTCAAGCACGAGGATCTCAATTACTAGACGATGAGATTCTACCATCGAAGCGTCTCAAGAGTAGCACTTATCAAGACCAGCAAGATATTCCAGATGTGCTGGCCGGATTTCAACCAGACATGGACCCAAGGCTGCGAGAGGTCCTGGAGGCACTAGAAGACGAGGCCTACGTCGACGATGAAGAGGACATTTTCGGGGAAATAGCGAAAGACGGAAGAGAAGTCAGCCTGGATGAGTTCGAGGAAACAGGCATTGAGGGAGATGGAATGGACGATGCCGGCTGGGAGACAGACGAGACGGAAAAGCCGAATAGAGAATACAAGACAGGAAGTATGCTGCCGCCACCGATACCGCCGAGTACAGATACTGAGATGATGGACACGCCCGATCACGGTGACGGAGACTGGATGAAGGAGTTCAGCAAGTTCAAGCATGCTGAAAAGGCAAAGAAGCCGAATCCGCAGAATTCAAATGCAGAGAACCAATCATCAATTATGACAGGGACATCAATGACTGGTGGACGCCGGAAAAAGAGAAAGGGTGCGTTGACCTCTAGTACCGGCTACTCCATGACAAGCTCTTCACTTCTGCGTACTGAGGGTCAATCCCTACTCGACGCACGCTTTGACAAGATCGAGGAAGACTACGCCGAGGACGAGATGGATATGGAGGACGGTACCGCATCGACGATGACAGGTTCATCCATGGCATCCAGTCAAGCACCGCCACTAACCACACGGTCTGATTTTGACGGTATTATGGATGACTTCCTCGGTGGGTACTCTATGAGCGGGAAAAAGAGAGTGAAGAAAGGCGGCCATCAGAGTGGACTGGAACAGCTGGACGAGGTCCGTAAGGGACTCGGTCCAGCAAGACTCAAGGCCCAGAAAGCTTGAGGATCTCGTCAAATGGTTTCGGGTTTGATAGGCGTCAGATTGCTCTTATAGCGTCGATACCCCAGGACGTGCAATATTTGAAGATATCAAGATATAGCCACCTTCGGTAGCGTGATTTGTGATTTCAATCTAGTGCCCCGTCCTCGCCGACAAACATCCAACTCAAGCCTCAACCAACCCACAATTGTACTTTCTCCCTCAAACAATCGAGCGATCGGAATCACACGACTATAGCCATGGCGCTCAATCAAGAATACGCCCTACTCTGTCTGGAGAACCCACTTCTAGGTAGGAATTCGCCCCAGCAAATCCCCCGGAGGCAAAACTGATATCGTCCACTGTGAAGATATCCAGGGACAAGGGTAAACAGCACCCCTCCAAAATCCCAGTCCCTCTGACGAAACCAATTGACGTCTGAGAATCTATTCAGCGATGCCTCCATGCTCTCCAAATACGCCCTCAAACCCAACGACGCCATCCTCGCCGAACCCAAACACCTCGGCCTCTATGAAGACCTCCTCACCAACCGCTCCGCCGTCCTCCTCGCCGGCGGCGCCGCCCAAAACACCGCCCGCGGCGCCCAATACGTCCTCCCCCCGAAATCCACCCTCTACATCGGCTGCGTGGGCAAAGACAAATACGCCGACATACTGCGCGAGAAGAACGACGCCGCGGGCGTGCGGGCCGAATATCTCGTCGTCGACACGCATCCCACGGGACGATGCGGGGTCATCATTACGGGGCAGGATCGGAGCATGTGTACGGATTTGGCGGCGGCGAACGAGTACAAGATTGACCACTTGAAGAGCCCGGAGATCTGGAGCTTGGTGCAGCAAGCCAAGGTCTACTTTGTCGGGGGCTACCATCTCACCGTCTGCGTCCCTGCCGTGCTCGCCCTAGCAGAGGAAGCGGCGCAGAAAGACAAGATTTTCGTGCTCTCACTGTCGGCGCCGTTCATTCCGCTGTTCTTCAAGGATCAGCTGGCGCAGACGAGCAAGTATTGGGATTATGTGATTGGGAATGAGACGGAGGCGAGGTCGTGGGCGGAGGGGCAAGGCCATGAGACGAGGGATGTGAAGGAGATTGCGCTGTTGATGGCGGAGTTGCCGAAGGTGAATGGGGGAAGGAAGAGGATGGTGGTTATTACGCAGGGAACGGCGAGTACGGTTGTGGCCGTGCAAGGGGAGGGTAAGGTAAAGGAGTTTGGGATCGTGGAGGTAGGGAAGCAGGAGATTTGTGATACTACTGGCGCTGGGTGAGTTCCGTCGTTCTGTGCTGTATCACAGCATTGGGGCGGCTGCTTGATGTTTGGTACGTTACTGACGAATAGCTTCAGAGATGCTTTTGCTGGCGGTTTCGTGGCGGGCATTGTGGAAGGGAAATCTTTGGAGCAGTCCATTGATATGGGTCATTGGCTTGCGAGTTTGAGTATCAAGGAGCTAGGACCACAGTACGTTTCCACCTCCCCCTCCCCATCGTCAACTTTCATTGTCCCGCATTGTTACACAAACGAGCGATTGCATGACACCTTCAAACCCCCCTCCCTTTCATTCCACAAGGAGCTAACTAGACTCTTCTTCCACAAGATACCCCTTCCCCAAGCAAACCTACCAAATGAAGTCGTAAATAATGGGCGAAACCAAGCGTGAATTGGGCGTTCGGTATTCAACAATTCCGGGTTTCAACAACTAAAAGCGCTGGACTTGTACATGATACGAACATCATGATGTTACGACGTGACGACCTTCCTGGATCTTCATCCTCCAGGCTTTACGTGGAATAGACTAGAGACCACAGATAGAGAGAAGCGTCACTTTGCTATCGAGGATCTGTTCTTCAGTTGTTCGATCCGACATGGATGTCTTAGATACCTAAATGAAGAGCAATTGTTTGCAAGGGCATTTCTCCTATCTTTCTCATCCGGCACCTTGTCCGTTTGGGGGTGTATGCGCATTAGGCGCTCCTCTGACGCTACCACTGCAGCCAAATTCGACTGCTGAGCTGACGAAATGACATGCATCCAGAGCACTATAATCATCAATTCCGTATACGATCGAAGATCTCCCACCCGTGGTGTAATTGGTCTTGTTAGTGAACTTGGCTTCGATGTGAGGCTGATTGCGGTAACCTGCAGTTGTTGGTGGGTTCGGATTAGTCGGATCGGGCACACTACTCTGGATCGACTCAATGGTATGTCTACTGGACTGCTGAATATGAGACACATTCTGTGAGCTTTGTCGCGAGTGACTCGGAGTTGTACGCTTCGCAGTGCCTGGTCGGGAATTTATGGTTGCCTCGCCAGGCTGTGGAGCAAAAGGAGAATTGTAGATGCTTGGAAGCGGTGGTCGAGGTGAGACCGGAGCCTGATCCCGCAAGTCTGCTCGTGCTTCTAGCTCGCTCGCAGTTGAAGTCCCGAAAAGACCGTAGCTAGTCTCGTTGCCAACTTCATTTGTTGGGTCAAGGGAGATCCTGGGTTTTGATGGCTGTTCTAAATCGTCATCTGCAATTTCAGAGTCAACAAGATCATCTACCATTCGATTTGAAGCAGGATCCATGGAAACAGATGTCAAGTCTTCTCGAGAGCGGTCATCAAGGGGGAAAGTCGTCTCTTCAACGTGCGTAATCTCCTGGTGCTCAAAATTACTCAGCGTATGGACCCCATGGTTGTCCTCTGTTGAAGGGATGGCATCCTCAACGTAGACCAACGATGTGCCTAATAGATGAATTGGTACATCCTGGGATCATCTATCAGCTCTGCTACTTATAACCGGCCTTCTATACTCACCTCTCGAGATTGAAGAACCATGCCTTCAATAATGATGTCACGGACTCTTCCGAGCATCTCAATGTTCGGATGCTGTCTATGAACACCTTGATCATGCCATTTCGGCTTTCGAAATCCCGTGGTTCCGGTGTAATATCTTCGCTGCGCATGCTCATTGTCTAATGGCTTAAACCCTAAGGTATCTTCATCTTCCTCGAGAAGATACTCAATGGGTAATGGCAAACCGGAGACGGGAAATGTAGATATCAGAAGCGTCAACGCATTTGCATAGATCTTCCATAACTCTTTGAACTGTACGTTGAGTGCAATATCTCCAACTCCAGCTGCCAATATCGGAGCATTGGAGATTAACCAGGAACTGTATTGTCGCAGACCTGGTAGCACGCGGCGAGTCACAGCAGAAAGTTTTGCAGATCCAGTCCCATTGGCATTAGTCTGCGAGTCCCCATCCACACAACGCTCAAGCTCTGATGAAAGAAGCTGGAGGAGTGTAAAGAAAGTCATCGCATTGACGCGTAGAAGGTTGAAGAAAGACCGGAGCCTCTCGGCAGAGCCGGAGTCAGCTGAGAAGTCATGTTAGCAGATTCAAGCACTGGGCTCCTTGTATTTACCATTCAAACGCACTCCAGCATAGTATTGCGCAGCTATGTTGATAAGTATAAGCTTGCTGAATGTGCCCTCGAGTGACCGCTCTTTCAGATTGATCGCTAGATAGTGCATTACTTCATTCCCGTCATCTTCGTAGTCTGGAGACTCGGTACCTTTGAAGCATCGGGCGTGTAAGCGCATAAAGCACCTTACTAAAGATTCTCCGGAACCCTGTGTATCACGAGGATGGTCAGTTGTTGCTACATCATCTTTATCCTCTGCCTCCTGTGATTTCTTGAACTCGATTTCAAGATTACCGTTTGCACTAGGATGGGGCTCCTCTACTGCCAAAGCACGATAGAGATGGTAGGTGGCCCGCAGATGGCTACCGTCAGCCAAGGCAATGACTGCCAGCTGATTATGAGAAGCGCCCGAATTAGGGTATATGATACGGGCCAAATCATAATAGCCAATTGCTGGACCCCAGTTACGATCCTTAGTCACAAGCTCAGTCTCCCGCCATCTGGAGAGGTCCCCAAGCCGAACGAGAGTTCGATGACAAGAGAGGAGGACCGAATGGCCAAGTTCATCGGATACTTGGATCGGCTCATCAATCGAGAGGGCTGTATGATAGATTTAGTGAGGTTACATTGCTGCTGGCAAAGCCAAGAAAGCCTACTGCTCAACGTCAATCTATTCGCCACAGCCTCAAGCTCAGGTATGCCACCGAAGCAGGCTGCTATTCTCTGAATATATCCACGATAGAAACGCTGACTTGATTTGATGAAGTCTAAGAAGTGCTTTGAAGCCTTGCGCTGCTCAACGGGCTTCTTTTTTCCTACACCTTCTCTGAACTTGGAAGACATTAGCATTGACAGGGCGATCGTAGTCATAGCACCAACCTGTTTGAGTTCTTTGCGGAAGAGATTATTGACTTTACCATGATAGTCCCATAGCTTCTGCTCTGTATCTCTACTAAGACAGTACTCAAAATCTTGGAGGATGAGGTTCTCGCATGCCGATCGGTACCTTGTGAAGTCAGAATGCGAATGAGGAAGAAGTGTAAGTTGCATACAGAGTCAGAAAGTGTATCAGATCAGGAAATCTGAAACCCTTTTCTTTCAGATAGGCCTGCAAATCTTTCTCTGCTCGTAGTGCAAGCCTGAGGAGTATGAGCTTCAAATTACGTTGCAAGACTCCACGGTGGTAGTACTTTAACAACATCTCATTATTGGCATCTGCCATAGCGAGCAACGTAGCTAAAATGTGGAGACCCCATCAGATAGTGAAATACATCCTCAACCGAGGGGCTGCTTCCGACCGGTCCATTGGCAAGATTTTTGCCTCAAGGACACGAGCACAAGACGGTAAGAATCTCCAAATGTTGGGAGCCAAATGTTTTCACATATCTGTCTTGGGCATAGTAGAAGGCCAACTTTGCGTCAGAGCAGAGATGAAGTGCGGAATCCCTCCCGTTGAAGACTTTGGCCCACCAGCCAATGGGGTCAAAGCATTCCTACGACGGCATCCACTGAAGTCAAGTAATTTGTTTGAGCCTTTCTCACAAGGATTTCTGGCCGGTGAAGGAGCCATCTGAAACAATACATGTTCTTTTAATCGAAGGAGAACGAGAGTGTTCTAAGGTTTGGTCTGGACCAAGTACGCCTCACGCTACCTACACCGCTCAAAACCCATGCCTAAACGCACAAGAGAAGATTCCCCATCTCCACCACCCATCTCGCCTTCTCCAACGCCCGATCCTTCAACTCCGGGCTCTTTCGACGAGCCCGCTCATTCGTCGAAATACATACAGACCTCACCAACAGCTCGAACGAGATCAGTGATGAAATGCTCTCTTCCACCGCACGAGACGCTTGAGTTCTCCACCTTTGAAGAATTTGAAATTCATTATTCGAAAGTACATGCGTATCG
>JAABUI010001686.1_pt1 | contig 12568 bp, 14 predicted proteins | sample 5559111 | NCBI WGS metagenome assembly JAABUI01 (sample SAMN10711870, study PRJNA513365) | rock metagenome | isolation source: Antarctica rocks | place: Antarctica: Victoria Land, Buttleship Promontory
CCTACATGCCAAAGATGGCACCACAAGAAGTTACTGCAAGCTATATGCTGCAAAACAAATCAGTCTTCATTCTTGCTGCATAACAATCTTGGTCGACTGAGGTTGATGTCTTCATGCTCTCTTATCTAGGACAAGTTAAACAAAGCAGCAAAGGCCATGCCCAGTTGCTTGCCCATCTCACAGTATCCTTCTGGTGTGTTGCAAAACTCTATGGCAGAATCCAGGTCCTCTCTGCTAACAATTGATCCTGAGCAAGGGCTTGCAAGCTTGCCTGCATGACAAAAGTCGTCAAACCACCACATGCATAACAAGAAGCATTGTCAGTATGTTAAACTTTGCATTCAGCATCACAAATAGGCTTGTGTGCACACACTGCATGCATACTTCCATGAGCAAAGGCTTGGCATGCTCTATTTTATGCACGAGCACCAGCATACTACAAGCCTGAATGATCCACAATCGCAACAGGCTGAACAATCTTGCCATTGACTTTGTGATAATAGCTGTGGCACAACTGCTCATGCAAGAAGCTGCCATGAGACATTGCTGTTGTTCAGCTGACATCACAGTACACAAGATTAAAAAGACGATGACGGGACACCTGAAGGGGAGGCAGCTTTGCTTGCAGGGGCAGAAACATTGAACATGGATATCTCCAAGGTGTAGCTCAGAGTGTCCTTGAATGTGGAACCTGCAGCAGATCAGAGCACACATAAGCACCTTGTGCAGAAATGGGCAGAGGCAGGCAAAGAAAGCATCACAACATGCAGCACTTTTTTGAGCGCCTGTCATTAGATGCTGGCAAGCAATGCATCCCTGTAGCTGCCTGCGCTCAAGGTCAATCTAACAAAATATGCCATGGGACACATCAGATTGTTGCACCAGGATGCAGTTTGTAAGCCTGGCAAGAAGGCCAACCCCGTGTCAAAAGCAAGCATGGCTTGCAGCAGTACCAGTGTGTAACGATCCATTTAACACTCATAGGTAAGCACAAGCTGTTGATTGCATGTTCACTGACCATGCCTATGAACTCTAATACAGTTGTGGCAGAACTCGTGAAGCTTGCCCCATGACCTTGCCAATCTACTCACTTGACTTGCTGGATAGACAGTGTTGCAGCCTGACTCATCCAGCTGCTAGCTGGTTCAAAAACAACCATGAATCATTGCAATGCTCACCTACAATCCGTCTAGCACATCCAATCTTGCGAGCATCTTCATCGTAGCGGGTGGCTGCAAGAGAGTAACCAGGCATGTTGCCCTCCAACAGTTGTGGCAGCCTGCATGTCTCAGACCACATAGTGAAGCTCCTTTGCAATTCCATGACACCTTGACTTCCATGAATATCGACAGAGAGAACAGATGCCAAAAAACAGACACCACAAGACCTAGGCCAAATTACAGACAATGCTTTCGACCCTTGTCTGTCCTTTGGCATAGCCATAGTTCTGGCCTGCACGTTGTGTTCAGGGTTTAAACCCTAAATCCTGACCCATACAACAAACAAATGAGTTACAGGGCCTGGTATACCTGACAGGTTTTGAGGTCTAGATCTGCAGCCTACCAATGACTTGTGTGTGGTCAGGGCATGTCTGAATATATCTGTGTCCCAAATCCTGCCCATGTACAGACTACAATGACATACATGGCATCGGCTTGCAAGTTGGTAGCATGTTGGTAAAGTGCTGCATGCTATCAGCTGTGATGCTTTTGGCAGTGAATGCTGTATGCAGAGTCTGTGCATGTGTTGCAAGGTGGACTGCATGCGGTCTGTACCTGTTGACACGGTCCAGGGCAGAGGGGGAGGGGTCTGAGGGGGGGTTGCAAAACAAGAAACCACAGCGGCTGGCCGAGTGGCCGTGTATGTCTAAGAAGAGGTCCAGGCTATATGCTGGGTCTGCTTCATACCTGTACCAGCATTGAAATCAGCAGCACTTCCAGTGTTCGTCACAACAGAATCATTGCCCAAAACATATGTGGGTACTTCACCATATCTGTATCATCCAGGCATCAACCAGATTGAGTACACCGCCGGAAAGATAGTGCCAGTCTAAGATTGGCTTGAAACAGCTTAGTTGTGGTGCGCTGGGTTTTTGGCAAGCCGAGCACAAATTGTTTGCAGCAAGCAGTGACACTGAGGGCAAGCCAAGCTTAGCTGGAACAGACTTCATCATGGCAGGCTATGTAGCACGCACTGGCTCTATCGTGAGTAACCACCCTACAAAAGCACGAGGAAGATGGTAGGAGCACTGCCAAAACGTGCAACAAGCATGTACAGAAGGCCACAGTTGCTGTTATGCATGATAATAATCAAACACAAACCTGTCACCTGTGCAGCAGCTGCAGTACATGATACAGGGCAGGTTCCAGGTCCTGCGAGGCACAGCCCCACAGCCTGTTCATGTCCAGCCCTCCAGCATCAGTCCTGCATAGTTGAGACACCTGTGCTCTGATAAAACAAGAGGTACAAGGACACAAAGATACAGATTGACTTGCTATTTGAGGAGGGAGGAAATGGGCTGCTGCAAGAAAACTTTGTCTGCATATAACATGGTTGCTTGAAACTGGGAGCAGCAAGTGAGACATGAGGGATAGCTTTTACATCAACTTGCGTCTGATCATCCTATACAAATATGAATCAGTTTACTTTGTAAAAAAACTCCAGAAAAATTAGGTTTGTTAGAAAGGCAGGTGAGTGCAACGCATGTACAACAGGCAGGGAAAATAGGCAGCAAGGGAGAAAGAAACAGCTATAAATGCTTGAAAGCAAGGTTTCTGGGCGCACTTGCCGTGACTATACTTGCCATTTGAATCTGGCAGAGTGTAGCATGGGTGTAAACATGGTGTGCCTCAACATGGTGTGTTGCCACAGCTGCACAGTCTGCTTGCTCCTGCCCAACCTGGCATCTGTTTTGCCAGCAACCGCATGCCATGCAAGAGAATATCAAGCTTCACTACTGGCTCTGTTCCGCAGCTTGGCCCATCAGCCTGCCACTTGGCAGGCCCATGCGCCAAGCTGAGTCAACAGTAATCAAAGCAGTGATTGGCTTGAAGGCCAACCGACACATCATCAGGACCCCCCACAGCCTCAGAACCCCCCCCCCCCCCACCTCCGAAACCCCCTCAGCACACGACCTTCAGTGTAGTGTGCTGTACCTATAATTGCCTAGGAACACTCCATCAGGATTGAGCATGGGAACCACTACAATGGTGACGTGGCATCGCAGCTGCACAGCCAGCGTGCTGCTGCCCAGCAGCCAGTCCACCAGCCCATGAGCCACAAAGGAGGCTGGGGTCTCCCCCGGGTGCACCCTGGCCGTCACAAACACCACAGGCCGCACTTGCCCTGCAGCCACAGCGTAGTAACCAGGCTGGGTTGATGACCAACAATGTCCATGTTTGCACTGAATGCTTGAGCGTAGGCAGGCACTAAGAGAGACCCCAACAACAGCTGATGCATTTGACTGAGTGCATTGAAGGCTGTGTTCAGCACTGCTCTGTGCTTTGTGCTCTGTGCGATGAATGAATGTATGTGCTGTGTGCAAATGCATGTATGTGCAGGAGCCTCTGGACAAAATAGCTACAGGCTGCCACCCAATGCCAAAACAACACTGAGAGTGGTAATCCTACCTGATCAGACCTCTGCAGGATGTTTCATTGGCTATCTGACATTCTACTGTACAAGAGGACTGTGCTGGCGCAAACACAACGCATTGAAACAAGCAAGCATCAAGAAAGCACGCAGTACTGACCTACATCTGTGAGGATTTCCTCTATGACCACAGCATCTATGCGCTTCATTTGGGGCGTTCTGCACAGCAGGTGCCGCTGCAGGTAGGGCAAGTGCAGCCTCTCCCAGCTGAGCAGCCACCGCTGCAGCTTGGTGTAACTGTATGGATATGTGTAAGCGAACTCATACACCTCCTTGGGCCTACATGGGGGGAGACCTGTTGCTGAGTCCTTGCTTCTAGAAGACTTTGGTGCAATGTGAGACACAGAAGAGGAGCAGGTCGGGCTTCTGTAACCTCTGGCAGCCAAGAGCATCGCTGTCTTGTTGCTGGTTTCGTGGCAGGGAGTAGTCTGTATCATTGTTGTGCAGATGAAATCAGGTCTGCGCATCTGTGTTTGTCATGCAGAAAAGCACACACACACACACACACACGCACGCACGCACGCGCGCGCGCACGCACGCACGCACGCACGCACAACAAGCCAAAACTGACCTGTCAATGGTGAAGAGCACCGAGAGAACATTGCTGGTCCTGTGGCGAGGGCTCTTGTAGTAGAAGCAGTTGGAGGGCGGCAGGCGCGCCCATTGTGGCTGGCTTGCGCTGCGCACCAGGGGGGTCATGCCGCATCTGTACAGCGCCCTGGCTTTGCTGAAGTTCACAAAGTTCAGGACCACCCTCTGACCTACATTTGCACTTGTCACTTTGTTCCTGTGTTTCCATGGTATTTTGTTGACGTGTTTGCATGATGCTTTGTGTCTTGTGATCTCATGGACAGCAAAACAGTGGCCTTCCGTTTGACACTTGTGGTTTCTTCCGTTGCATGTATGTGTAATGAATAGCTCTCCCACCCAAAAAAAATAAAAAAAATAAAAAACAGTGGCTGGCAAAGCTGGGACAGCCAGCATGGCGGCGCTGCCGCAATGCAATGCTGTTGCAATGCAGATGCCTTGCAATGGTAAGAAATCTGCACACGCTCACTATCAGACCAGATGGCAATGGGCTCAGCAGGATGATTCTGCAGGATGATCTCAGCAGAATGACTTCTGCCAAATGCTTTTGTGCACAACAGCTGCAGTCTGACCTTCCCAGACCAGTGCAGATACAGCCAAATTGTACCTTGAGTAGCGCCACGCATCTGAAAATGAAACCACAACCTGTGCTTCGGGCCATATGTGTCCTGACGCACATTGATGTCATACTCCAGACCATTGTCCGCCGCACATGCGAAGCCAATGTTGCCACCTTCAAAGTCACTGCTGAAGGTGAGGTTGCCCGGTGGGGCGCCTGCTAAGCCTGCTGTGGCCCTGCACACACACATGCACGCCAATGAGTGCATGGCATGGCATGCACTCATTGACCAAGGGCAGGGCCGGTCGTGAGATTGCGTTTAGCTGCATTATGTTTGTGACATACATAGGTCAAATGTGCTTAGTGTGTGTGTTGACCTCCCAGTTGTTGTCTGTGCATTGCCCTGACGGGGCCTACTGACAAAATCACCAGTTGATCTATTGATTGAGTGGTTGGTTGATTCATGGACTGATTATTTGATACATGAACAAATGCAGTGGCGGATTGAGGAGGGCGTGCTGAGTCTATGGCTGTTGCCCTGCACACATAGGGGGCAAGCAGATATCAGACTGGTCAGCCAGGAATGCAACAAGAGACTGTTGCAGGGCTATTCGGCTGAATGCCGCGCTGTTTGACTAGTGGCAGCAATTACGCAGCAAACCTTGACAGCTCAAAAGAGACTCTGTGTCATCTCTGGTGCAGCAATTGCTACCTTGCAGGAGACGCCTATTTCACAGACGCTCTGCCTTCGCAGCCCACCAAGGGCAGCGGAATTTGATCAAGCAAGGCTGCACAGTACGTCAGCTGCGCCCTTTGCTGGCGTGTTTGCACAACACGGCAGCCATAGGCACAGTCAACGAGGAACTGCCAGCACGAAGCATGACTTGCAATACTGAGAAGCCGTAACTAAGCATCTGCATGCCGGCCTGATTGGACAGCAAGGCATTTGACACACCAGGGAAAAGCATAAGGCCTCACTTGCTATAGCTTGTTGATGTTGGTCCATTCTGCGTCAGCCCTGTGCATGTGGGGCTGGACCCCGCAGCCCAGCTGTTGCACCTTCCATACTTCTTGCTCTTGGGTGATGGCTGGGCAGCACCCTGAGTGGTTGCATCTGGAGGTGCATAAGCACCAGCAGCAGCCCCAACTCTGTCTGCTGCCCTGGTCTCTGCCTGACGACTTGTTTGATGGTGAGTCATGGCTGGATGAGTCACACCCTGCTGACTCAGCTCTGTCATAGGCTGAGGCGTCTCAGCTGACATTGAGTGCCGAGTGCGCATTGCATTGGGCACAGCTGCATCAGCTGTGTAGCGACGCCTGGAGTTACTGCGTAAGATGGCAGCAGCTGCACGCGGCTGCAGTCTGCTGGGCCTTGCAACCTTGACTGGCTTGCTGTCTGTGCCTGCTGTTGGTGCCATTGCCTGATTAAGCTGTCTGGGAAGGGGCACCAAAGACAGGTCTGGCCCTCGGTTGGCCTCAGCAAACAGGGCACTCAGCTCAGCCCTGAGCTGAGTCAGAGCTGCTGACTCAGTTGAGCTGAGAGGATGCTTGACTCGTGCTGTGGCTATGCTGGGGCCCGTGGGCATATCTGGTGGCAAGCTAGGTACACCACCACTGTTGGAAGAAGATTGTGCAGGGTTGACCAGCACAGGAAGCTTCAGACGAGGTGCCAAGCCGGCTGACTCCCATATTAGGCTGCCAGCATACTGCTGCTGCTGAGTACAGTCCTGAGCACTTGAGTGCAACGCAGACTCTGCATCTGAGGGTAGATCACCAGCTGACAGTGTGTGATCTGCTGGTGCCTCGCCAGTTGCTTGACTGTTCCAGTCCAGAAAGGTATCTGCCTCAATCTCTGGGAAGCCTGCAGATTGCTGCAGAAGGCAGGACAGTAGTGAATCTGTTATCAGGGGTGGAGTTTGCAGACAGAATTGTGCTCTCAAGTGATGAGAGTTTGCAGAAGCTGAATAGGCACTGCTGATGCATCTTGCATTTATGAGGTCGGACCAACAGACCAAGACTTGTCGCTCAAACTAATATTGCACGCAATCCAGGTGTGTGCCTTGCATGCTGATGGAACCAGGTCAGTGAGCCTCTACGCGTATTTGTGTACACGTACCCATTTGCCAGATGCTGCCTTGCTGCCAGCCAGTTGCTGCTTGCAGCGGCGTTCCCTTGTGGCGCCTAATGCTTGCATGCAAGGCTGAACTATCTGAGATGCCTACAGTGGAAGATTGCTATGTATCAACCAGGATGTCGACAAAGAGGTTTTGCACCTCCGTGCACCGTGGGAGTTTGAGGCCAACAAATCACTTTGAAGGAACCTTGATGGCAGCAGGCGTTGCTGACAGCCAGTACCTGCGGCTTAGCTATCAGCTGTCATGTTCATTGTTCAGACTTGACGCGATTGCACGGCATGAGTTGGCAGCAGGAACGGCCCCGTCCGCTGATGGCTGCAAGGCTGCAGCATATTCAGCTGACTTGGTATAGACAAACATGCGAAAAATGCAACTTCTTCAAATGCCAACGACAAAACGTAAATTGAGACTCCTGTTTGTGGGTGCAGACCTTGTGAACTGCCTGCTTGGTTAGCTTGCCTTCTGTCGACTTGCGGAATCAGAGCTGGAGATGGAGCTTCCGCTGCGTTCTTCTTCAGTCGACGTCGCTCCGAAACCACTAGAGTGATTGTTTTTCAAAGTCCTGAGTTCTGAAGTTGAAAGTTCGCGAAAGGGTGAGTGCCTCAAAGTCATGACTGACCAGGTGCGCATAATCAAGCCGTGCCTGAGTGGGAGTTAGAGCAGAACATCCAGCATAATGTTCATTGGCAAGTGAGTCAATGACTGCGACAAATTGACTTATAATTATGCAAGTAGCCAGGCATTCCTGCAGGAATGAATTCTCCCAGCTGGGAGAAGCCATGAGTTGTATGCAGCCATGTTGACCAAGATCCGTGTTATGCAGGCGTGTGAAGAAATGCTCCGCAGAAGCTCTCCTGTATAACAAACCAACTGTCCTCGGCCTGAAACAGCGCCAACTGCCACTGGATCCCACATCATTCCTGTTTTTTATGCATGCACCTAAAAACCTCTAGCCTACAAGTTTAAAGCATCTGGCAAGCCAGATCCTATCCAAGGCTGCAGAGCAAATTGCAATGTGCAGAATGTTGACACCAAGCTGTCTCAAGCTTGCACACAATTTCTGTTCTGCTTCAACACATTGTCAGTTGTGCAATGCTACGAGGATGAAATAATGCAACATATGATTAGAAATGAAGAGAGCAATCACCTTACACAAAACAACATGCTGTGGCTGCGTCAAAGAGCAAGATGCAGTTGAGTCTTTGTGCCGCTCATGTCGGCTGAGTGTATGCATTCAGGAATCTGCATGCATCACCTGTGCACAGTATCGTGAAGATCCTTGTTTATGTCAGGTGCTGTGTTGGTGTGTTCGCATGTTACAGAGATCTTGCAATATCTTGCTCACGCTCATGCTCCCAAAAGACAAAGGCTCTGGTTTCTATGCTATGCCGAGCTACTGCATCCCAGGGCGTCGAAGGGTCAGTGAAGCCAGTATGTGGGGTGAAGCGCGCTCGACCTTCTCGTGAGTCATAACAGACAAAGAGGTATGCTTCATCTGCAGTGATGCCCTTTGCATAGTACCATCTGCAAAATCAGCCAAGTTGACTGAACTTGTTCATGTGTTCAAGATACATATCTTCTGAGCGTGTGTAACCAACTGAATGATGGCAAGAATTTTGCAGCATCACACTTTGTTTGCTCAGACAGTATATGTATGCTCTTGCATACACTCACAAAGCTTTCAGCAGGCAAGGGCATGTAACAAGATGACTGGACTGCAATGCGCAGCGATATACTTGCTGCAATGTTTTGTTGTGCAGAATGCAGGCACTGTAGGCTAGTGGTGCACACAGGGCAAAGCAGCTGTACTTGCCTGTGGTCAGGGTTGTACTTTGCTGCATAGTTGTAGCCTTTTCGGCCAGGGAAGATCAGGCTGTATGGTATGAGATCATCCTTGGCTACAGTGGCAGCATCCAATATACCCAATGGTGAGTCATGCACAGGCCCTCTTAGTGGCCGCCAAACCTGCACCGAACCACAATGAAGAAACTCAGCAACCATCTGAGTGAACCCTATGCTTTCTGGTCCTAGGATTACACCACTCACACACAACAGGAGTCTTTCAAAATATCTGCTTTTGCAACAGTGTGCATGAATACGGTGGCCGGGACATCTGTTTGAAGGAGCAGCTGACCAGCGCACAATCAGGCGATGGTGACTCCAAGTCGGTCACAGCATTTTGAACACCTGAATGGATCTGCAAAACTGCATCGCTCATGTGTATGTGCATACAGATGTCAGTGACCACCCAAAACAATCCGCTGAGTGTTTCATGTTTCTAAGCCCGTCCCAGTTTGCTTGATGGCTTGCCTGTATTACAGCAAAGGGAGTCCTACTAAGCCGCTCAGCTTCATCTGGGAGAAGTGCTTGCAATCTTGCTGGACCGCTCTTGACAGTGTAGTCCACATGGACACGTGACACTGGTTGGCCTCTGGCATCTGGATCCTTCCTGCTTCTCTGCTGCTGCACTGTCGAGCTGCATGAGTGTGTCACTGGTGAATGCAGTTGCATGCATGAGCTCACGGCGCTGTCTTTGCAAATGCTTTGATTGCATAGGATATAGTGTCACTCCCCATGCATTGGTCTCAAAGCCTGCACTGCTGCATAAGGTCTCTGCATCATAGCATGTTGCAGGCAGGCTAGCTTACTTTTCAGCAGCTCTTCGTATAGTATGATCAAAGATGTGCACTCTACTTGCCCTTGCAGTCTTCTTCAACAGAGCCTCCACTTCAGGATAGTAGCTGGTGGTAACCTGCAACAGCGCCTTGTCAACCCAGGCTTGAGTGCTAAGTTTGCACGCACTTTCACTGGTCCCTGCAACTGCTGCTAGTCAGAAACAATTATGCGGTTTACATCCTTATCATCTTCCCAGCTGATGTCTGCAGGAACTTGAAACCGCTCAAGCTGAAATCCGTTCCGCACAATGTCAAAGTGTGTGTCTTCTACGGTTCGTAAATCTGTTACGGTAACCTCAACCTCATCAAACTCCAAATTATTCGGCTTGTCAATGCCCTTGGGCAGCTCGTACTTGTACACATACAGCTCCTCATCCACCCGTGGAGAATTGACGTACGACACCTTAGCGCGCAAAGCTGGTGACCTCGGGGCGCGCACAACCGGCTTTGCACAAACAACCGCTTCGGCAACCATTGTCACGCCAAGTGACCTACAGACAGCTGTGTTTTATTTCAAAATGCTTCCTGTCTACAGCTTACTTGATGTGCAGATTGCGCTAGTCGATCAGGCTTATGAGAGCAACCATGTGAGTCACTGCACGTGCCATTACTGTGTATGGAGCAGTGCTGCGTAATTGAGCTGGACTCGTTTATTACATACTCCACACTTGCAGGCACGGTCGACGGCCTCAATCGGGATAAAACACTGGCCACATACAGGCTACGGTGGAGTGTAGCAGGAGACTGTGACAAAGCTGTTGGCTGTCTGCGTATGCTGCATACAGGCAGCAAGCTAAAAGTCCAGCACGCAAATTTGAAGATGGCCAATACTGCAGATGGTACACGGTCCCTGCGTAAATTGTACACATCTACGTCAAGCTTGTGTTCACAATCTGATGGAAGTCACGATACACAACAAACTATATTGCCAAATTAAACAAACCAACTTCTCTCGAATTCACTTTTCCTGTTGGGCTTAGTGTCCAACATGTCACTATTTGTTGACGACTTTCAGGACTGCAGCAGCCACAGATGGTGCCAGCATGCTTCTGCAATAAGACTCCCAGGCGTCAACATTGCTTTCGTGATCATCGCAAGCAGGCCCGCTGTCCTTTGCAGCCGGTTTGCTTGTTAGGGCACGATCTGTGTTCCTGCTGATGTTGCTGGAGTCCCTCACCACAGCAGGAGAGTTCTCCTTCTCTCCATCAGAAGTGCTGGCTGTGCTCGCAGCAGTATCATGTGATTTGCGTAGCAGAGTCAACAACCCTCTGGCTGCTGTTCTGGCATCTGGCGTGTTGTCAGTGATGAGCGCCCCACCTACCTTCAGCAGCTTGTCATTGCCATATTGCACAAGGTCCTCAGGCGTCATCTGCTCTGCTGCTGCTGTCAGAACCATGGCAACCTGTGCTCTGACCTTAGGGTTTCGGTGGGCTGCATAGGGCACCAGCCTGTCTAGGGACACTGCTGGGTCCACAGAGCCTGCCATGATCCTGAGAGACTGCTGGACTTCCTCTATGACAAAGCGCTTGTCGTTTGAGCTGGCTTTGAGCAGCAGCTGCAGCAGTAGGCTGTTGGCTGGGCGAGTCAAGGAGCCCATATCCATAAAGGGCTCCATGCTGTTGCCAAAGACAGAGAACAGATCTGCCACGCACATGACGGCTGTCTGCACACACCACAGACAGCACAGAAGTTGAGCTGGTAGAGCGCAGCAAGACAAAGTTGGCAGCTTAGCTAATTGCACTCTGAGTCTGCGCAGGACTGCAAGTCGCACATGTTGCTGCATGCCAAGAGTTTGTCTGGCTGTTGTACCTTGCACAAGGAACTCCTCAAGCTTTTGACAGATTTCAAGACTAGTGGGACAACTTTACTCCTGCAGGCAGAATACACAGTGTTTTGATAGCCAACAGCGCAAAAGATATCTCTGTGCTTTACGCCAACTCTACCATTGTTTCACTTACAGTGAGGGCTCCAAAGTATGTTTGTGATGCACAGCAGCTTGTCTAACAACATTGAGACCCTGTATTGCCTGTGTCCAGTCTTTAGCATCCAGTTGCTGAACAGCAGCCTACAGGGGCAGATGGCGACGTGAGCTATGCAGGCAACAAAACACATGGGCCATACTTGGATGAGCAGTGACGTGGAAATGTTCCATGCAAAAGCCCTACCTGAAGCTGTTCATTGACAGTGTCATTTTCTAAAGGTAGCAGCTGGCCGCTTGTAATGTAGTCTACGTCTACAACGACTGGTTCAGGTCCATCTGGCAGCTTGCCCTCTGACGTCTGGACAGGGGAAAGGGCGATTCAGCCTCGGGCCATCCAAGTGAAAAGCAGCGAAACTCTGCTGACAGCTTCTCACAGATGCAGTAGTTGTTTGGTCGCCGTTGAGGCGTGCACGGGCAGCTTCTGCAGCTGCTACTTCTTTCTCTGTCGGAACACCAGCTGTCTCTCCCACATGCGCCGTCTCGCGCGCTATCTTGGCTTCTTTTGCAGAAGGACTGTCACCCTGTTTTGGAAATCTCTTATGTTTGCCTGACATAGCGCGTTTGGCACCTTCAAAGATAAGAGTAGCAGTTGCTATGCTAAGACCTAGCAATACAACTTGTAAGGGGATGCGCATAACGAAACAGAACGAATTCAAGCAGTGCTGTCACTGTCTCAGTGCACAGCCCCAGTTTGAAATGGGGGTTTCAACCGCGCAAGGCCTGAGCATCTTCAGATTCCTTCATTAGTACCGTGACGGAGTAATGCATTCGTGCGCTTTATGGTTGGACGCTCTCTATCAGTGGCGTTTTCTGTAAGTGGTGATCATGTCTGGCTGCATGATGCGCTGTTGACAAAGCAGGCGACATTTTGCCCTCATGATAAAGCATATATATTGCCCAAACCGTCAACATTCAAGGCCGTGCTTACCATCATTTGGTGACATGCACAACCTGTGCTATAATGAAAGTCTGACTGTCC
>JAABUI010001688.1_pt1 | contig 12562 bp, 15 predicted proteins | sample 5559111 | NCBI WGS metagenome assembly JAABUI01 (sample SAMN10711870, study PRJNA513365) | rock metagenome | isolation source: Antarctica rocks | place: Antarctica: Victoria Land, Buttleship Promontory
AGACTCACCCCGGATCAGGTCGCACTGGCCCAGCGGCTCTATGACGCCGGGGAGCACACCGTCGCCCAGATCGCCGGGATGCTCGGTGTTCCCCGCAGCACCATCTACGGGCACCTCAACAAAGCCACAGTCGGTACCCGACCCCACGCCCAGAAGACAGAAGCGACACCGTCTCCGCCCGTTTCGGTGTCCCCACCCGAGACTGATCGGTCCGTCAACGAGCGCACCCGTGACCCCGCGTCAGCACCCCGACCATCCCGGGCGTGCCCGAGCTGCGGGCACGAACCCACCACGCGGGAGGAAGCCACCACGCAACGCGCCGACCTGGCCGTCACCTGGCTCAGCGCCGACCCCCACCGACCCGGACAGCTCCTCCCCCGACAACACTGCCGCCACTGCCAACCCCACCACCCCGTGCTCGACATCGCCTGCGCAGTGTGTGGTGATGGACCCATCCTCGCCGGCGACCTCGCCACCGCCGCGACCGACGCCGGTCCCCCACCGAAACCCGTGCAGCAATGGTTGGCCGCCGACGGCTGGCAACTCACCCCGGAGCTGCTGTGTCCCGACCACATACCCCCGGCACATCTATCCTCATGACGATCGTTGGGGCACCGGTCGCACCGAACAGCGGGCACGCGAAGATGGGGTAGTGATCGATCCGGCCGTAGCGGTGCCCGAGGGCTACCCCCAACTCCTCGAGCAACTGAAGACACAGGTCCGGCAAGCCCGGGTTCGCGCCTCCCGAGTCGTCAACACCGAGCTGCTCACCCTGTACTGGGATCCAGGAAGAGCGATCCTGGATCGACAAGCAACTGAGGGCTGGGGCACCAAAGTGATCGACCGGCTCGCCGTCGATCTGCGTGCCGCCTTCCCCGAGATGCGGGGACTGTCACGGAGCAACCTGAAATACATGCGCCAGATGGCATCGACCTGGCCACGCACCGCAATTGGCCAATAAGCTGTTGGCCAATTGCCCTGGGGCCATCTTACAGTCCTGCTCGACAGGCTCACCACCCAGCCCGACCGTGACTGGTACGCCACCGCTGCCGCCGAGCACGGCTGGTCCCGCAACGTCTTGCTCCACCACATCAAGAGCCAGCTGCACCGTCGGGTTGGTGCCGCACCCTCAAACTTCACCGACCAGCTGCCCGCACCTGACTCCGATCTCGCCCAGCAACTGGTCCGCGACCCCTACGTCTTCGACTTCCTCAACCTGACCGGCCGCATCGCCGAGCGGGAACTCGAGGCAGCGTTGATGAACCGCCTGGAACGCTTCCTGCTCGAGCTCGGCCACAGATTCGCCTTCGCGGGCCGTCAGTACCACTTCGAAGTCGGCGGCGACGACTTCTACATCGATCTCCTCTTCTTCAACTGGACCCAGTCGCGCTTCGTCGTCATCGAGCTGAAAATCGGGCGCTTCCAACCGGAATACGTCGGCAAACTCGGCTTCTACGTCGCCTGGGTCGACGACAACCTGCGCGCCCATGACCGACACGCACCCACAATCGGCATCCTCCTCTGCGCCGACCGCAACGACAACGTCGTGCGCTACTCCCTCGCCGGGACCACCGCCCCATTGGCTGTCGCTACCTACACCTACGACGCCCTCCCCCCTCCGTCCGCGAAGCAGTACCCACCGACGACGAACTCGCCGCTGCCCTCGGCGCCACCATCTCCGAGCTCGAAGCCAGCCATACGCACCCCTTACCGAACGCCGATGAATCCGGCGGCCGCTGACCAAACCAGCACAGCATTAAGCGGCGCCCAGCACGGTGGAGGGAGTCGAAATGGCCTCGTTCCTCGTCGCCCGATCGGGTGAAGTACATGCGCGGCCTCTTGGGGTACCGGGTCCAGGCGCCGTAAAAACCAACGGCTATGACGGGCGGGGGTTGCTGTGTTCGCCGCCTTCGCCGCCGCACCCCGAGACCGACCCGGTCCAGCCAGATGGTCGGGGTGCCAGACGTCGACCGCATGGAAGTGGCTGCCAGACTGCCTCGGTGACCGAGCAACCCAGGAACAACGACGAACACACCGATCCCGAGACCGCGGGTGCACCCAGGTCGGCACACCCACCAGATGGTCGTCCGGTCCTCGGGACCGCGCGAGCAGCATGGGAGTGTTGGTGCCGCTTTCGGCGTCCGCGTGACCTCCCCCAATTTGTCCCGCTCCCTGCCCCCTAGCTGAGGTCCGGTCGTTCCGAGCCGGCGCCGGCCGCGGAACGGCCCGCCAGCTCGCGGGCATGCCATGGCGCACTGCCGGGCATAGCATCCTGGAGACGGCCACCGACGCTAGGAGGAGCACAGATGAGTGCGACGACGAGGCTTAGGCCGGCGGGCCCACCGGCCGCCTCGGTCCGCCCCGGTTCGGGTGGGGTCGGCCGGTCGACGTCGGCTGCGGCCGAGCGGGTCAGCGACGATCCGCGCTGGGGCTCTGGGGACTTGCTGGAGCAGCGCCGGTGGATCGCCCTGCACACCTGGCGACGCCGGCGATGAGCGCCGCCGACCTGCGCAAGACCGTCATCGACGGTGTGCCCGTGCGGTGGCTGGAGGCCGGCGAGGGCCACCCGGTCGTCCTCGTTCACGGCATCCCGACCTCCCCGCGGCTGTGGCGCCACGTCTTGCCGCTGGTCCGCGGGAGGTGCTTGGCGTTCGAGATGACCGGCTACGGCACCTCCATCCCCGACGGTGAGGGCCGGGATCTGGGGCTGGCCGCGCAGGCCGAGCGCCTACTGCGCTGGCTGGACGTGCTCGGCGTCGAGGCGCCGGTGCTCGTCGGCCACGACCTCGGCGGCGGCGTCGCGCAGATCGCGGCCGCGCGCCGTCCGGACGCCTTCGGCGGGCTCGTCCTGACCAACGCGGTCTGCTACGACTCCTGGCCCATCCCGAGCGTGTCCGCGATGCAGCGCACCGCCGGAGTGCTGCGCCACCTGCCGGCGACCGCGCTGTATCCGACGTTCGTCCAGCTGATCCACCGCGGTCACAACCAGCGGGAACGAGCCCTGGAATCGATCGGCGTCCATTGGCAGCCCTACGTCACCCACGGCGCCGCTGCCGCCTTGATGCGCCAAGTCAGCGCGCTGCGCACCCGCGACACCCTCGCCGTAGCCGACCGGCTGCCCTCCCTCAGCCTTCCCGCCCGAGTGGTCTGGGGCGAGGCCGACCGGTTCCAGAAGGTGCACTACGGTCGGCGGCTGGCCGCCGACCTCCGCACCACCCTGCAGACCGTCCCCGGCGGCAGGCATTTCACCCCCGAGGACCATCCCGACCGCATCGCCGCCGCGATCAACGACCTACTTCCCGGGCGGCGGGGCCGGACCGTCGTGAGCAGCAAGCCGTGCGGTGGGTTCGCCGCCTATCCGATGGTCGAGGAAGCGCAGGCCATCGGGGTGGTCGCCGGGGTATACGCCGCCCTGCTCGACCGGATGCCGTTCGTGCCGAGCCTGTTCAAGTCGCTCGCCGTCTGCCCCGGCTATCTGGTGCTCGCCGCCGAGCAGGCCATCCCTGCGCTGGCCGACCCCGCGTTCGGGGCGCTGGCCGAGCGGCTGGCCTCCTCAGTACGGACCGCTGCGGCGCCGCCCTCCGACGGTGAGGTGTGCTCGGCCCTGGCGGGTTTCATCGAACCGTTGAGCCGGATGCTGTTGCTTGCCGCCGGGCTGCGGCTGGCCCTCGAGGGTGCCCTGGACGCGCCTCCGGCGCCGGGCCGGGCACCGGAGCCGCGCCCGGTCCGGCCCGCTGGCCCGGCGCCATCACCGGAGGACGCCCCCGCTCCCGAGCTGTACGGGGACATCCGTGCGGCCCTGCAGACCCCGATCGTCAACAGCATCTGGCGGTCGCTGGCCGGCCGCCGGCTGTTGCAGCCGGCGTGGGCGGCGTTGCGCCCCCAGGTCGCGGCCACCCGCCCGGCTGCCACCGCGCTGCAGCACCGCGCGATTGAGGCGGCGCGCGAGGAGGTGCCCTGGGCGGTCGCGGCCACGCCACGCGGGCTGGAGAAGGCCGGCCTGGGCGATGCCGCGACCGGCATGGCCAGCATCCTCGACGCCTACCTGACGACGCTGCCCCGGGTCCTCGTCCTCGTGGCCTGCACCGCCGACACCGGCGCGCTCCCCGGGCCTGCGCCCAATACCGACGATCCCCAGGAGCCCCGATGAGCCCCAGCGCGTCCGTGATCGTCTTCGACGTCAACGAGACGCTGTCTGACATGAGCCCGATGGCCGGGCGGTTCGCCGACATCGGCGCACCCGAACACCTGGCCAAGCTGTGGTTCGCCACCCTGCTACGCGACGGGTTCGCGCTGACCGCCGCCGGCGCACAGAAGCCCTTCGCCGAACTCGGCGTCGCCGCGCTGGGAACCGTGCTGCAAGGGTTCGAGCTCAACCGGACCTGGACGCCGCGACCGCCCACGTGATGGACGGCTTCAGCCAGCTCACCGCGCACCCCGACGTGCCCGAGGGCGTCCGCGCGCTGCGCCGCTCCGGGCACCGGCTGGTCACCCTCACCAACGGCGCCACCGAGGTCGCCGAGCGGCTGTTCAGCGCGGCCGGCATCCGAGACGAGTTCGAGGCACTGCTGTCGGTGGAGGATGCCGGCGCGTGGAAGCCGGCCCGCGCCTCCTACGAGTACGCCGCCCGCACCTGCGGCACCGAACTCGGGGACATGCTGCTGATCGCCGTCCACCCCTGGGACATCGATGGCGCCGCCCGCGCCGGCATGGCCACCGCCTGGATCGACCGCGACGGCAGCGCCTACCCCGAGTCGTTCACGCCCCCGGCCCTGACCGCCACCAGCCACCCCGAGCTGGCCGAGCAGCTCGCCGCAGGGCAGGCGTCGTGACCGGCCAGGAGCCGACGGGCTTCGAGGAGTTCCGGAAAAGCTCCTACTACGGGGTTCACGCTGACATGCAGTTCAAACGCGCCAACGGCGAGACGATGGTGGCGAACGGAAACCCCGGTCGTCGGCGAGTTCCCCGTCGGGGTCATAAAAGAATGGAGTCGACCCGGGACCCTGCGGGGGCTTGCCAGTGCATTATCAGCCATCCCGGCCGCTGGGCAGGATCCCCGCCGATACTGCGGCGAGAGCCCGAGCGGCGTGAGGCGGCGGCGACGATCTTACGATCGCGGCTGGCTGCGGTGGTCATGGCGGACGCGACGAGGACGACAAATCCACCTAGGAGCCTGGGTCTGTGACACGCCAGCCGGGTTCGCGGGGTAGACGCTGGTTGCACGAGATCATGAGTTGTGCCTGGTGATCGTGATGATGAGCGACTGTTCGATGTCGAGGCGGTGAGCCCGGCACCGGTGGTTGGCGGTCCGGTGGACAAGACGTTTCGTCGCTTCGACCCGGGTCAGCAGTTCGTGTTGCCGCCGTCGCTGGATGAGGGGCTGCCGCAGGGTCATCTGGCCCGGTTCGTGGCCGGACTGGTTACCGCGCCGCACGCATGGCACCTGGTCGGGCACCCTTGGAACGTTAAGGGTGTCAACCCGACTTGGCACTGGTCTGTGCCCGTGACCTCTACGTCGACGCTGCGCCCCCTCAAGCATCCCCGTGCTCGTCGTAGTGGCCCTCGTGCTCGGCGTGCCGGTGCTCGTCGTGCAGGTAGTCGACGCGATCGCCGTGCTGCACTGCCTCGTGGCCGCAACCTTCTCCGTGTACATGATCAGCATGCTCGTGCGGGCGGTGCTCTTCTGAAGTGGTCATCCGATATCCCTTCGAGGGTTCGTACTTGCCGTGGTGGCGCTGATGCCGACGGTAACCCCGGCTGATCCAAACCCCAACCGCTCGTGAAACAACTGCGAGAGGTGTGCCGGCGGTCTACCTGAACCGCGAGGAGCGGCCGGCGCGGACGATGGCTGGCAGTCTCGGCTTCACCGAGAGATTCAGCGCTAGAAACAAAGTGAATGCTGCGGTTGAGGTTTCCGGCGCTGAGCATTGCCGCGGGCCGGCCGCCCGGCGCTCCGTCGCGATGGATCGTTTCAAGGCTCGCGATGAGGCGGCCGCCGGCATCGGGCAGGCGGAAGGCGGGAACGAATGGTTCTTCGGGCTCCCGTCGGATGAAGCGGTCCTGCCAGACCCGGTTGAGCGAGGTCGTGAACACTCGTCGCACGATGTCGGTCCGCGCCTGCTCGACGTCGGTCCTGAGCCGACGCACCAGCGATCGACGGCGGTCAAGTTCAGCGATCGCTTCGGTGATACCCACGAGGGATGCGTCCGGCCTGTGGGGTTACGACCACGGGCGCTACACGAGGGCACCGCTGCTCGACGCCTTCCTAACCGACCGCATTCCTCGGCCACTCTCCGGCGGTGAGACGAAGCCGGACCTTGTACCTACGCACCCCAACGTGGGCTCTGAGCTCATTCAGATGGCACCCGAAGAGGTACAGGGCCGCGTCGAGAAGTGGGCCAGCGAGTGAGGGAGTGAGTACGTCGTGATCGACACTCACCCAGGCTGGCACCCCATCGCGGTCGGGGCAATGGCTGCCTCGAGCCTGATCGTCGTGCCCACCGTGCTCAAGGTTGCTGAGTTGCGAGCTCTGGCGGGCATGGTGCGCGAGTTGGCCGACTACCCGCTGCTGGTCATACCGAACCGGGTTCCACGCATCGTTCCTCGAACGGGCCGAAAGCTCCTAGGTGAGATCGTCGCGGAGAGTGGAGTTGCGGTGGGGCGCATCAGATGCAATACGCAGAATACGATATGTCATAAGTAACTATCGGCAATTGGATCCACTGCGGGGAGTGCTTTTCGGGCGTGCAGACCGCGGCAACCGGTGATGGGCGACATCTCGCCGTAGCGTCGGCGGTCTGGGCGCTGCGGCGCAGAAGCCCCCGCGGCCTGCGGGATCAACCGAGGTCGCGGAACGTAAAGAGAATTCCGCATATCGCCACCGCAACGTCCAGGACATAGACCACCAGCCTCAGCCAGGTTGGGACGCTCAGCGAGTACACAATCGTCCCCGAGACCATGGCACCGATGATCATCAGCACCCCGTAGAGCGGTGTGCGCTCTCGATGTTCGCCGCGAACCACAATGCCACCCTAGCCAGCGGTGGCCGGCTGAGACACTGGCGACACCCGCCGCAACGGGGTGCGGCACGCAAGGATAGAGGTGTGATGCGGCTAATGCGGGACGGTGTGGGGCTGGCTGTCGAGGAGCAGGGACCGCGTGAGGGCGGTACCGCTCCGCCGGTTCTGCTCGTCCACGGCATCCCGTGCGATCGTCGCTTCCTCGCTCCGCAGCTCGAGCACTTCGCGGGCACGCACCGAACGGTGGCAGTGGATCTACGTGGGCACGGCCAGAGCGACGCCCCGGAGCAGGAGTACACCATTGAAGGGTTCGTCGAGGACCTCGCCTGGACGTGCGAGCAGCTGGCGCTTGCCCGCTCCGTCGTCATCGGGCACAGCCTCGGCGGCATCGTGGCTCTCGGGCTTGCCGGCGCCCGGCCCGACCTCGTCGGCTCGGTGGTGGCCTTGGACGCGGTGCTGACCCCGCCCCCGGAGCGGGCGACGGCCATGCGCACCTTCCTCGACCAGCTGCGCGCGGGTGATGACATGACGTTGGTCCAGGACTACTTCGGTCGGTTCTTCGGTCCCGTCGACGACCCGACACAGCGGGCATGGATCCTGGCCTCCATGGCGTCCACACCGCGTCACGTAATGCTGTCGACGTGGGAAAACGGATTCTTCGGCTTCGACACGGTGGCCGCTGCGGCTGCCTGCTCCGCGCCGCTGCTCTACCTTGATGCGGGCACGCCCAACGCCGACCTGGCCGAACTCGCCCGCGCGTGCCCATCGCTGGTCGTCGGGCGCGCGGTCGGGTCAGGACACTTCCTGCAACTGGAAGTCCCAAACCAGGTCAACGCCATGATCGAGCGGTTCCTCGTGCTGGCCGCGGCGCCCACACGGCGGTAAATGAGTACGCGCTATTCAGCGAGAGCGGGACAAATTGGGGAACCCTCTCGGCGGTTGGCCTTGCCGGGCCGGTTTCGATCGATCCGAGGGTCATACCCCGAGAACCGGCTACGACAGAACTGATCGACGGCCGGTGTCACACCCGTCGGTTACATCGCCACCGTGCTCATCTCCTACAGCGCCCAATCCCAACCCCCATCACAGCAGCGGCAAATAGCGGCGGTCAGGGAGGACAACGGCATTCGTGGCGAAACTCCTCGGCGGCCTCATGGGTGTAGCCGTGCAGTGGCAGGTTGGTCAGCCCGGTATCTTTGCCGATGCGGGTGCGGTCCTCACATTGGGCGCCCCGCCGGTGGCGCAGTTTCAGATCGGCCAGTTGGCCGCCGCGGGTGTTGGTGATGAACGCGGTCAGCCGCAGCCTGCGGGTGCACGCGCCCCTGGGGCGGGGAACCCCTCGGCCTCTGGTTCCCAAGCATTCGCTGGGGCGTGAGCGGGGAGCACGACAGTTCACCGACTTCGCGGTGGGCTCGACAAGCATGGCCTGTAGCGCAGTTGGTAGCGTGCCGCCCTGTCGCGGCGGAGGTCGCGGGTTTGAGTCCCGTCAGGGTCGCCACACCGACCGGTCCCGGCCGGTCGGCCCGGTCAGGTAGCTCAGTTGGTACGAGCGTCCGCCTGACGGCGAAGGGCGCCGGTTCGGCCCGGGCCACTACCTCGCCCCTGGTCTCGCTGCTTCCCGGCAGGTCGGGGCTTCTCGCACTCGGCGGCGGCTCGTTTCGTGGGAGCATCAGCGGATGAAGGTGGGTCTGCACGTCCTGGGCATCGGCGCCGGCGCCCAGCGCGGTGTCATCGACGCCGTCGCGGCCACGGCCGGGGCCTGCGGTTTCGCCACGCTGTGGTCCGGTGAGCACGTCGTCATGGTGGACAGGTCGTCGTCCCGCTACCCCTACTCGGCCGACGGGCTCATCGCGGTTCCGCGACCGCGGACTGGAACGACCCGATGATCGGCCTGAGCTTCGCCGCCGCAGCGAGCTCGACGATCGGCATCGCCACGGGGGTGCTGCTGCTGCCGGAGCACAACCCGGTCCTGCTCGCCAAGCAGGCCGCCACGCTCGACGCGCTCTCCGGCGGCCGGCTGGTCCTCGGGGTGGGCATTGGCTGGTCCCGCGAGGAGTTCGACGCGCTCGGGGTGCCGTTCGCGCGGCGCGGCGCGCGCACCGCCGAGTACGCCGCCGCCATGCGCACGCTGTGGCGCGAGGACGTCGCATCCTTCGACGGCGAGTTCGTCCGTTTCGACTCGGTGCGCGTGAACCCCAAGCCGGTTCGCGGCCGACGGATCCCGATCGTGCTCGGCGGCAACACCGATCCGGCGCTGCGTCGGGTGGCGGGGTGGGGCGATGGTTGGTCCGGCTTCAACCTGGCTGGGGTGGCCGACGTCGCCGAACGCCTCGGCTACCTGGAAGCGCGGTGTCGGGAGGCGGGCCGCGACGTCGCTGAGCTGCGCCTCGCCGTCGCGTTGCGTCAACCGCAGGTCAGCGACGTCCCCGCCTTGGCCGACCTCGGTGTCGACGAGCTGGTGATCGTGGCGAGCCCGCCCGCCGATCCCCGGCCCGTGGTCGAGTGGGTGTCGGCCCTGGCCGACCGGTGGGTAGCGGCGTCGTCCTGACGTCTGGACAGGCGCCCGGCGTCCGGCACGCGCAAGGGGTCCGAGCCGGCGAGTCGAGCCTGGCGACCACCGGAGTGCCCTCAGCCTGTCGGCGTCGACACCGGCGCCGCCGCGTCGGCCCTCGGGACGAGGGGCGACCCTGCGACGCGCTGGAGGTGCTCGGCGAGACCCGCCCCGGTGAGCGGGTGCGCCACGAGGCCCAGGTACCCGTCCGGGCGGACGACGACGCCGTCACCGCCGCGCGCACCGTAGGCCGCCGCGAACTCCCCGTCGTCCAGAAGACACGGCACCCCCACCAGCAGCGGGTCGGCGTCGAGGGACGGGGCGAGCACCACGAGCAGCCGCAGCGGAGCGGGCCAGTCCGCAGCCGTGGCGGCCAGCGCGGCGACGGCGTCCACGTGCTCGGGCCGGTCGGCGTAGTAGAGCAGCGTGTGGGAGGTCCCGGCGAGGACACCGAAGAGCCGAACCGGGTCGGTCAACCCAGGGCGGTGTAACCCGCGGCAGTCGGGGGCCCGGTCGCCGGGTCTGGGGGCGGTCGACCCTGCCGCGGAGGAGCCAACACCGGACACGACAGGGCTCTCGCGGTAGTTCACCAGCAGCTGGGCCTCCCTCCGCACCACCGTCGACGGGTCGTCGGGGTCAGCCTCGAACCCGGCGCGAGCGTGCCGGACCGTGCGGCCGACGACCTCCTCACCCACCGGGCGGCGCTCGGCGTCGTAGCTCTCGAGCAGGCCGGGCGCGGCCACACCGCGGACGGCGAGGGCGAGCTTCCACGCCAGGTTCACGGCGTCCTGGATTCCGGTGTTCATGCCCTGCGCCCCGGTCGGGGGGTGGATGTGGGCGGCGTCGCCGGCGACGAACACCCGTCCCACGCCGTAGCGGTCGACGATGCGGTGACTGATCCGGAACACCGACGACCACCGCAGCGAACGGGCGGTGGCCGGTCCGGGGGCCAGCCGGTCCAGGACCGCCTGCACGTGCTGCAGCTCGGGGGCGCGCCCGGCCTCCATCCCGTGGGCCACGCTCTCGGTCGCGACGGTGGCGAGCTCGAGCGGCGCCAGCATCGGGACGCGGTAGCGCCGGCGCCCGGGTAGCGGGATGCCCACCAGGACGTCGTCGGGAAGGCCCTCGCGGTGACGGATCGACCGCACGCCGTAACCCGGCGGCTGGTTCCAGTCGACCTCGACGTCGGCGAGCATGTACTCCTCGGCGAAGGCGTCGCCGGAGAAGCCCAGCCCCAAGCCCTTGCGCACCGCGCTGTGGGCCCGGTCGGCGCCCACCAGGAAGGCGGCGCGCTCGACGCGCTCCCCGTCGGGGGTCCGCAGGCGAGCGGTGACGCCCTCGGCGTCCTGCTCGAACCCGACCAGCTCCACCGGGCGCTCCACCGCGGTCCCGTGGCGGGCGAGCTGGGCGGCCAGCAGGCGCTCGGTGACGTACTGGGGCAGGGACATGAACCCGAACGGCACGTCCAGGGGCAGGTGCAGGTCCATCCGCGCGACGAGGGTGCCGTCGACGTAGACGAGCTGACCCCGCACCGGGATAGCCTCGTCGAGCGCGTCAGCGAGCAGGCCGCTGCGCTCCCACATCTCCAGGGTGCGGGGCTGCACACCAACGGCCTTGGCGTACTGCGGCGGGACGGCCAACCGGTCGACCACCCGAACGCGCATCCCGTGGCGGACGAGCTCGGTGGCCGCCGTGAGCCCGACAGGTCCGGCTCCGACGATGAGCACGTCGCTGTCCATCCGTGGCCTCCCTCGGCATTCTTGGCGAACGGAACACTCGTCTGTGGTCGGTCGGGCCTGTCCCCGGGCCCCTGCTAACACTGCGAGTAGACAGGACCGGGTCGGCCGTGGTCAACGAACCGGGGCGCGTGAGCACATCCCGCACGTCAGCCCCGCGCCCCCGGCCGGGAGGCTTCCGCACACCAGCCCCCTCATGTCGTCGTCGGCGACCTCGGCTGCGGCCACCGTCGAGACAACCCGCGGTCTCGCCAGCGGGCGGCGCGCGATGCTCCGCGAGGGCCGCGCCACCGCGCCACGCGGCGGGACACCACCCCACCGCCGGCGTGCCGGGTTTGGACGTGGACCGCGGCCCACCCGGCGCTTCGGCGCTCGTCGTGACCCGAGCGGGGCGCGGGTCGAGGCGTGCCGCCGCGTCGGGCAGGAAGGGCACTCCCTCGTGCAGGACGGGATGGCGTCCGAGGTCGGGTGGGCCACGGTGATGGCCGCGGTCGTCGCGGTCGGGGTCGACAAGACCGCCTTCCGCCAGGCCAACGCCCACCGGCACAGAAACGTTCATGATCGGGATTGTCGCCATCGACTCCCGCCGGCTGCTGGACGTGACCTCCGGTCGGACAGGGCTGTTCTGGCCTAGCCCGAAGTTACGGGTCTGGTGACGCGTGAATCCCCTGTTGAGCAGTGATTCACTGTTCTGCGTTGGTGTGTGTTCTGGCTACGTCAGGGTGAGGGGAATGGTGGCGTGCAGGAGCTCGAACGCACGGCGTTGCGTGGCGGTGGCGACGGTGAGGGTGGGCATGGTCGGCAGGACGCCCGCACCGCCTGAAGCGTGGCCGGCGGCAACGCCGAGAGGTTCGCCAACGTCTCGTGCTTGACCTTGCCGCCGTCGCGGTAGGTCCGCCGCAACAGATACGACACCGACTCACGCGGACCGGACTGCGTCACATACTTCTTCGACACCTTGGCTACGTGCATCGCACCCGCAGTCCTGGACATTCCCAGCACACTACCGGCCAGTGCGCAGCCCATCCCGAACCGACACGGCCCACTCTTGGCTACACACAGTGACCCAAAATCACCTTCAACTGCAGGTCACACAGGAAAACCGTCATCCAGGCAGAGGTAACTTCGGTCTAGGACCAGCGCATACCAGGCGTGACTGACTATGGCCACCGACCGCACCGCTGCGATGGTGGCGCTGATTGCTGTCACAACTGAGCGCTGAGTGCGGTTGTGGTGTCGGGTATGCCGCGGTCGTG
>JAABUI010001689.1_pt1 | contig 12561 bp, 7 predicted proteins | sample 5559111 | NCBI WGS metagenome assembly JAABUI01 (sample SAMN10711870, study PRJNA513365) | rock metagenome | isolation source: Antarctica rocks | place: Antarctica: Victoria Land, Buttleship Promontory
GTTTCTGGACTATGCTGTTCAACCCTTTGATCTTGATCAGACTTCGCACCCACTCTTCGTCCTTGAAATTTGGGGGCACGGCACCGTAGAAGCAATCAAAAGTCAATTTCCGAAGGCGCAGATTCTCAGCGATGTATGCACACATGGTACTCCAATCTTCCAAATTGTCAAGGCCATCCCATGACGAATTCCTTGGCCAATGAACCCGGTATCCAAGGGTCATGGAAATTGATTGTATGTTCAGACGTGCTCTGTTTGATATCCGCTGAAAATAATTCAATCCATCATCGACGTCGAGCTCGAAGTTGAAGCATACGCATTGATAGAGTATGGGCTCCGCCTCATCATACACCTGGCGATTGGTGCGGAGCAGAGCGGCGGTATCACTCCACGGCTTTCCATAATCCCTGTGAGTCCACGCATGAAAAGGATCTTGCGCCTCTCTATTCTCACCGACAACATTGCAGTGGTACACTCGAAGCCGTATCTCGAATGGCAGATCGAGGAAACGAAAAGGAACGCCATCTGCCGAACGTCTTCTAAAGTCGATAAGTTCCAACGCGCGACGCGCTGTCTGATGTGGATGAGCCTAGAAGACGTCAGCGCATTCATAAGCGTTTGTATGCATTGATTTATTGCTAGCTTACCAAGGCCACCGCAAAGGGCTTATGGACGTCATGCCATCCCCGCCAACTTCCAGGATAACATTTGTGGTAGAAAGTATCCCCTTCGTACCCGAAATCAAGCTCAAACAGTACCCTCAGCAACACGGAAAGTGGTTCAGCATCTCCGTAAATACTCGGATACGCTATATAGCGCAGCTGGTCTTCAAGGTTGAAAGATGGGGTCCACGCGTTGGCTAGCAGCTCGCTGACCTCGCCGATGGTGTGATTGTCATTGCCCATGGTTACTGTTGGTGGTACCCGTAATCAAGGGTGAGGAGGATAATAGACGAGCAGCGAATTGTTATCGAGGTGGTTAGATAGCTGATTTAGATGAGTGAGAAGTTTCAGGGAGCAGTGTAGCAATCATTTGAAATGAATTGCTGACATATGCATACTTCTGATATGATAGTTGAGAGAGTGAAGGGTATATGTGATAGTGGGCATTCACTTCAAAACATATGATAGACCGATAATGAAGCTTTGCTTCGATGAACACTTTCTAGCATTACTGTCCTGCCGTAGAATCTAAGCAGCTACTGACCGCTTTTGACATACCGCGAGGAGGGAAGGAAATGGAAAGGTTTCCTTAGGTGGCACATTGCAATCTATGCTCATTGCCATCTCACCAACTTTTTTATTGCCATTGAAATTTGAGAGAGCTGGCCAGTAGGGCGCATCCAACGCGCTTCGAATCTAGATGCCACTCACATGTAGACACAGTGAGATGCTATGAGAGTTGTTCGCTAGGTGACACCGCCAGTAAGATCTAATCAGTATCGTGAGGGCTTTTAGACTGGAATCTACAATGCTATAGGAAATTTTCGGCCTGCTGGGTCCGAGACACACTCGAGGCCATAATTTAAACCTTACCCATGACCATGCATATGTAACCATTTCTGTTTACTGGTGTCAAGGTCGGCCTGGCACTGCTACACGCCAAAGTCTGGATCCAGTGAGGATAATGTGTTTCGAGCCGACACAGCTGGCAGATATTCGAGAAACCAATCAGATTGTTGCACTAGACAGGGGAGAGAATGTTGTATTTTCAGGCTGCGCTGATTAAGGTAAGATCTAAATTTTGTACGAGCTGGATATAAGTCGGGCGTGCAAAAGAAGTCGACGGAAAGGTATGGCGAAGTCTTGTAGCAAACCACCAGCGGAGCCACCGCCAACCCTGTTGAACGAAACTTGCGAAGGAGACGAGCGATACCTATCAAGAAAATGACTGTTAACCTTCTTTAGTTCCGAGCCCCTCCCCAACTATGAAGATGCAGGGTTCCAGTGTCAAGACCATGAGATAACAAGATTACAGCCAAATGCCGGAAGGGACGATCTTCTTGGACCCTCGAACGCTAGGTGGGTTTAAAATACCGAGGACTATTGTGAAAATTACGTGAATTAAAACCATGTCTATAGAATAAATTACATCATCGGTCATAGATCTTCATTGGCGTAAGCACCTACAAACTTGGATTTCGAGTTCACCTAGGAACTCTATGGCGAACACAGTCGAATCCCGAGCTCACGTCATTCTCGAAGCTGTTCGTCATGCTTCCAATGGAGACGTACCGGCCTTACGCCAGCTTACAACCAACAGACCAGATGCACTGAAGCTTGAGGTCACGCTTCGAATCATCTTGACATATCTTCCAGTGGGAAAAGAGCCTGGGCAGTATAGAGATTTTCTACGAGATCTTCCAGCGATCTGTGCGAGCTCTCCACGTTGCATCCAAGCCAACTCACTCACTGCTACAAAGCACGACCTATCCGAAGATGAAGCACGAGCGCGAGTTCGAAGATTGCGCCTGGCTTCTCTGGCCGACGACTCAACTGAGTTCGATGGCGAGGCTGACCCACTTACCCGTTTTCTCCTGCGTCAAGCGTACAGGATAGATGCGGAGACTGGCAGTCTGGAACTTGTCTCACAGCTTTTGGAACCCTTTGTCGATCACTCCGAGGTTCTACGCACGTGGATTATTTCCAGCCTGTTACCACTTCTAAGACTGGAGTACGAATACTACCCTCATGCTGGGTCTACACACACGTTGCGCGAGTTTGAAAAGCTTGATGGAGAGTTTGCCGTACAGTTGCTCCTGTCCAAAGCAGCCCAACGAAAGGATCCTGGGGACACGCAGAAAATTGGAAGGGATCTAAGAGGGCTAGTGGGGCCATGGATGTACGGTGAAACATCAAGAAAGCGTCGGAAGCTCAGTCAAAGGACCCAACGGCAAAGTTCACTTACTGCCAACAGGTCTACTGGAGGCCAGGATATTGTCGGATATGGAAATCAGGGTAGTGAGTGGTCTCACGTCAACAATTGGCTTGTTGACCTTTCAATCCGCGATTTTCAGAAGACGGTGGACGCTGCAGTGCAGTGGGATGGACCCAATGACGTCGATTATGGGGACTGGGGAAACGGAAACCAGTCATTGGATGAACCGGATCAACGATTAGCTACTTGTCGGTATGCACAGGCAGATCTAGCATCTCTCTACGCCACAAATGCATCTTCTCTCGAGACTATCATCGGCTCACATCGCACTCTTCTACAGATAGCTAGATTGATGGGCCATGACGAACCGTCAGATCTTAAGAGGACAGACACGCCTATAATTAGTGGACTAAGTCAAGATTACCTCAAAAGTCTCTCCTCTGCTCACCTTCTCCGTAATGCTCTATTGTTGCCTCAAAACCCTTTCACGTTACCCGAGACCGAGTCGATAAATCTATTTAATCTTGTCCTCGCTTCCTCTTACAAACTCTTGAATCTGGGTAATGTCAAATCAAGCCGCACTGTTGCGGAATTAGCCCTTTTCGGTAGTGAACCAGATCAATCGGCGGAGCTGCGAAAGACGCTGCATAGGTTGAAGGCAGAGAAAATGGATGGGGAAGTTTGGAAATCAATACGAAGACAGATGCTTTGGCTGAGAAATTGGGAACAACAGCCAGAATCATCTGAACAGCCTCGAGGTATCTTCAGTAAGATAGCCAAAAAAGATTTAGAGGTCGAAGTCCTACGTTCCATGGTGGACGGAGGCTGCTACAGTCTTGCGGTTGACATCTATTGCAAGCCAACAAGTACACCGCTGCTAAACGAGGTTGTTGAGAGCACAATAATGGGTGCCGCGTTATCTGCGTATGATGCAGCTAGTAACGGCAATCGGACAAGAGGCGGTGTTCGTAAAGCTTCGGACATGATGGCTACCTTTAGGGACTACTTCTCTGACTCGCTATCTTTTAAGCAGACCAGCTCACTACTCTCTGCTACGCACGCTATGTCGTTTTACTCGTTGACTCTGCAACATGGCGTTCCGTTCCAACCGGTCAACATCCGAGCTCATAAGGACCCTATCTCTCTTGTTGGCAAGATCCTGAGTCAGAATCCTCAAAGCTATACTCATCTGGACGATATGCTCGACATTGGCCGGAATTTAGTCGCCGCTGGTCTAACACAACACGATCAAGAAACATCAAGGATCCATTCCTATGATGTGAATATGGAGCAGGAATCTATCACAGCAAGCCGAAGAATCACGCGGATGGCAATCGAGGCTGCACTGGAAGAAGATGACTTTGAAACAGCCTACTCATACGTCGTTAACCGCCTTTCCAGAGCTGATCAGCCGCAATCGAATCTATCCGGTCAGCTGTATACCATGCAAGACGACATCTCCTGGCGCGCAGCATATCAAGCAGGTCGTTTCTCTGTAAGCAGTCCCGGTACTCCGAAATTACGACGGATGGAACAGCGTATGGAACTACTCTCTCAAGCATTACTCCTAGCACCACCATCGGCACTGTCCGAAGTTTTAACCACTTGGCAGAAATGCGAGCACGATCTGACAACTCAAATCGCCAGTGAGGCAGCAGAGGATGAAAAATGGGACGAGAAAGCGGATTGGAGGGTTCCTGGAGGGTTTGCGGCAGAGTCACGTCCTGTCAAACAGAAAGCACGTAATCCTACTCGTGGCACTCTTGTAGAAGAGGCACCCATGGGATTATTCGATGTTGCGAGGGGAGCTGCTGCTGCCCTGAGTAAAAGCACGTTCCCTGTTCGAAACACGCAAAGGGCTGGTCCTGGGTCTCCTTCGACAACATCACATGGGAGACCGCTGAGCGGAACAAGTGTTGGTAGCAGTGATGAAGGAAGTAATGGCGAGATAGGCCAACCGGAGCGGGTGAGAAAAAGGGACATGGTTAGTAGCATGGTGACTGGGGGTCTGGCGTCCGGCATTGGCTGGGTCATAGGTGAGTCACAAAAGCACCCGGCATCATTCATTACTGAGATCCAAAATAGGTGCTCCGCCAGTCAGGCAAGAATGAATGAAGTCCATCATGGATTGCTACCGATAGACGTCTTACAACAAACGGACTGACTGGAAAGCGGTGTAACGATTGGGACAAGTGGAGGGTAAGGATGTATCGTGGGGAAGCTTAGGCTTCGGTAGCTACTGTTACGAAGACTTTACCCAACATATCTATTCTCCCATCAAGAGCTCGAGCTCGCCAACGCATTGCAATATCAAGGAGATAAAACCAAGGTGCATCCTCGTATAGATCGAGGACTCTGCAAGCCCTGAGTACAAGTAAGAATATGAAACCAGTGACTCAGTGTCTGACTGTAGACCGTGTTACATTCGATCTATCATGCCTGGCCAGTGGCGATGTCCTGGCCGATTGCGGTTAGCGTTGAATCATCGCTAGTGTCCCGCACGATGAAAAACATCGCATCAGCCTTGATCTTCTTCTTTTCTTTCCTCGCCCGCTCATTGCCGACTCACACAGCTGAGCACCTGAGCAGTATGCAACATATCGATTTCATTCAAGATAGGATCACTGACAAGAACCACAGTTCCCTAATCTCTACAAACCTCACTCCACAACACAACACCTACTCCGATTCAAGTCAATAATTCGCCAAAATGGGGTACGCATCTCTTTCCTTCTACATCCTCGAATATCACATCTCATTTAACTCCTGCTGACCATCATTTGTACTACAGTAAAGAGAAGATTCATATCAATGTCGTCGTCATTGGTCACGTCGACTCCGGCAAGTCCACAACTACTGGTACAGCCTCGAGAGATCCTCCCACCTATTCGCAAGACACTCATTCATCTTAGGACACTTGATCTACAAGTGCGGTGGCATTGACAAGCGTACTATCGAAAAATTTGAGAAGGTACGTGTGTTTTGCTGTTGTTGTAAGGCCTCATCAAGATTCGAGTCATCTTTGGTGGGGCAGATTTGCCCCACCGGTCGAGAAGATTTCGGCTTATCACCAAATTTAACTCATCAAGACAACGCATGCTGACAACCACCACAGGAAGCTTCCGAGCTGGGCAAAGGCTCCTTCAAGTACGCATGGGTCTTGGACAAGCTAAAGGCTGAGCGCGAACGTGGTATCACCATCGATATTGCGCTATGGAAATTCGAGACACCCAGATACTATGTCACTGTCATCGGTAAATGATGTCGCTGTCCTCCAGCCAAGAATAACGTTGACCTTCTGCAGACGCCCCTGGACATCGTGATTTCATCAAAAACATGATCACTGGTACCTCCCAGGCCGACTGCGCTATCCTCATTATCGCCGCCGGTACCGGTGAGTTCGAAGCTGGTATCTCCAAGGATGGCCAGACCCGTGAGCACGCTTTGCTGGCCTACACCCTAGGTGTCAAGCAGCTCATCGTAGCTATCAATAAGATGGACACTGCCAAGTGGTCAGGCGAGCGTTATAATGAGATTATCAAGGAAACCTCCAACTTCATTAAGAAGGTCGGATACAACCCCAAGACTGTTCCTTTCGTGCCAATTTCTGGATTCAACGGCGACAACATGATTGACGAGTCCAAGCTCTGCCCATGGTACAAGGGATGGGAAAAGGAGACCAAGACCAAGACTACCGGAAAGACTCTTCTCGAGGCCATTGACGCCATCGACCCACCTCAGCGTCCGACCGACAAGCCTCTCCGTCTACCCCTCCAGGATGTGTACAAGATCGGAGGTATTGGCACGGTTCCCGTTGGACGTGTCGAGACTGGTATCATCAAGGCTGGCATGGTAAGCATTGGTTGTATTAATAAGCCATAACCTTTTGCTAAATTGCGATTACCAGGTCGTGACCTTTGCCCCCGCCAATGTCACCACCGAAGTCAAGTCTGTTGAGATGCACCACGAGCAGCTCACTGAAGGTGTTCCAGGAGACAACGTTGGTTTCAACGTCAAGAACGTCTCAGTCAAGGAGATCCGTCGTGGCAACGTTGCTGGAGACTCCAAGAGCGACCCTCCCAAGGGCGCTGACTCTTTCAATGCCCAGGTTATTGTCCTCAACCACCCCGGTCAAGTTGGCGCTGGTTACGCACCAGTGCTTGATTGCCACACTGCCCACATCGCCTGCAAATTCTCCGAGCTTTTGGAGAAGATTGACCGTCGTACCGGAAAGTCTATTGAAGACGCTCCTAAATTCATCAAGTCCGGTAAGTCGGATATACTTCTATTCAAAGTGAGACCGTTCTGATGAACTTTTAGGGGATGCTGCTATCGTAAAGATGGTTCCTTCTAAGCCAATGTGCGTTGAGGCTTTCACTGACTACCCACCTCTGGGACGTTTCGCCGTCCGCGATATGAGACAGGTGAGAATTGTACTCGATTGGGTATTACCACGCTAACCATTGCTTTAGACCGTGGCCGTGGGTGTTATCAAGTCCGTATCCAAGACCGAGAAATCTGGTGGAAAAGTCACAAAGGTAAGCCTTCTTTCTCATTTCCATGCCTCTGAGAGCAGTTTTACTAACCTTACTTCAAGGCTGCTCAAAAGGCCACTGGCAAGAAATAGAGGATTGTATGACATTAAAGCCGAAAAGCGAGAGGTGTTTGTGGTGGGCGATGGTCCGATATGTCTGGTCACGATTAGACATTTGGCATCGTGGTTCATTCTAGCGCTGTCTTCACTACACTTTTGTCACACCCATCCTAATTCCATTCCTCAACTTTGGCGTCTTGATATTGCATGTGGCAACGGTCTTACGAGCTTGGACGACGATTCGATGAGATCTTTTTCCTTTGTCGACGGGAAATGATGAGATGAAGGGACAGCTTGCTCGAATGGCTTACTTATAAGATAGATCTCTGGCTGCCGGGAAAAATTCAAGCTCTTCTAGACAGCTTCTACGGCTTCGAATTAGTATCTTGTGACACGTTTGGACCTCCCTCTGAGCCTCTAGACAGACGATTTTCTCGTCAATAATGCCGCTACTTTCAAGGTATCAGACATGCCAAATTAGGCCTTCCTAGCGGCGGGTGGCCGTGGATCAGTCATTTCAGGCTTCTGCCAAGCCTCCGAATCTTGAAAGGCCGTTATGCTGAGTGAGAGTTGTCAAACCATTGAAGGCCATCCCCTCAATGCTTTTCATTGGCACATATGGGAATACGGTCGCCTGCTCCTTGTCGAAAAGACTGATGCCAATATGCTGATTGTACTTTTGTGCGTTACATAGCCTTTATGTTTACAGTTAATCTTTAATTTACTCAAACACTGAACGTCACGAAGATACGCTCATGATGAACGCAGTGCGACAGAAGTGTCGGCCCAAGCACCAGGTGCTCATTCTCAAATGCTATCCTAGGTTTCAAAAGAACGTTCAAGATGTCAAGCCGAATTCGAGCGAGCTTAGCTACCTTTTATACTATGCTAGCACCCGACGAAATAAACTTCTGAAAGTCGGAGCATTCCTGGAGAAGAAAGCCGCAAGCGACGTCTCGAAGGCTAAGATTGGGTATTGAGACCTTCCTTTGGAGATGTTGGGTAGACCAATGCTAACGACCAGCTCGCAGAAATGTGCAAGTAACCCTACAAATCCTGAGGGCGCTCATTGAAAAGCTGCCTCGAGACCTTCCCCTCTACGCTACCTATGTCCTTCGAATCCTCGGCACGGTTCTACGCTCAAAAGATCTGCCCATGGTGGAGGAATCAATACCAGCTTTCGAGGCATTTTGTGAGCACCATGATGTTGCGACGCTTGCGGCAGATCAACAGCATATTGGACAGTATGAGGAGATTGTACAAACTTATGCGAGTTTCGCTGCATTGAAGACGCCAGTGCAGCCAAAAAGCGGATTCAATGCGTCCATGGCGATTCGGTGGAGAAGCGTTGGGCTCCGGGCGTTGAAAAGCATCACATCTTCGGAGGCGGTAGGCGCGGACGGTGGTCGACAAATGAATATCATCATGCCGATGATCTTGCAGAACTTACACTCAGGAGATGAGGAACGTCTACGCCAACTACTCTTGCGCGCCGATGTGGCGGAAACTACAGAAAAGGAACAGGCCACACGGAGACGGATGAGCATTGCCACAGTTCAGACTGTTGACGGAAGCTCCTCGAGACCTAATTCTGCTGCCGTGACGGGAACAGTGGATGATACGGATCGATTCGCCGAAGAGGAGGTAGGAGTGCAGGCTATCGTGTGTCTGAAGCAGATCTTCATGGCCAGTAACCGAGCACAAATACGGATGGGCACAGGTTCAATGTTGAAATTCATCTGCACTCAAGTACCTCCAAGGCGACCAAAGACAAGCAGGAGCTCAAGACTAGGACATTCTGGAACCTGGCCGACAACATTGATGGAGATGGTGACGAGGTGGACGCCTGTGCAAGACCGCTTTGTAACCCTGGTCACCATCATGGAGACGCTAGTCAAAAGCCCTATCATGGAGGACAACTTAGAGCAGCAGCTGCTGCTAGTATCCTTAGTGGGATGGCTTCTTAAATCTAATATCAACATGATAGGTTTGAGTGTAATGGATGTTCTCCTTGGTCTCGTTCAGCACATCCTCTTACTGCTCCAGCTTGGCGGCAAGGGATCGAACGTCCTTCCACACCACCAGCAGACCGATGCCATTAATTTGTTTAAAGAGGTAGAAGACGTTGTTGATGGACCGACATTGCCAAGTGCTGAAAAATTTGGCGAGGAATCAGTCCCATCGTCAAACCGACAGGAGCTACTTGATAGATTGCAGAGATGCATTGGTGATCTAGCCACCCACGTCTACTATACAGATCAAATCTCAGATATGATTGCAGCAATCCTGCTCCGACTTAAACCTTCCCCTATGTCAGGTGTGAAAACAGACGCTGCAGCTATCGAGCATCCTCAAGCTGCTGCACAAGCTATTCTGACATCAGTTCGACTGCAGGAAAATCCAGAGACTGACGAATTTTTCTCATTTGGTACAGCTCGCGTAACTGCCCTCCAAGCCATCAAGGAGGTTGTGACCGTTGCAAATCTCAAGAGTAATGTGGGCGGTGTCGCTGCCGTTGGTAGGAATCGAGTCGGCGTTCAAGTCTGGGAGGGAACGCAATGGCTTCTTCGAGATAAGGATAGAAGAGTCCGAAGAGCGTATGTGGACTCTTTATTGACTTGGCTCAGATTGGAAATGAGCTCAAACGATCTTCGAGTTATGGAGGACAAGCGTAAACTACTCAGACCGGCTTCCAGGACAGACCTCAACAGTAGCAGACGAGACACCATGACAAAGAGGGCTGTCTCAAACGCCTCTAGAAGCGGGAAGGCAGACAAACCATCCAAATCAACGTTCTTACAACTTCTACATTTAGCAATTTACGACAATGCGATCGAGTCGCCAGAGTCTGAGTCTGAGGTGCTCTTGATCCACTTGTTGCTGATCAATCTCATTGAGAAGCTAGGTGTCAACGCAGCTATGACTGGGCTACCAATGATCATGCGGTTGCAGGAGGACATCAACATCGACGAGATAATATCATCACCCACTGCTAAGCTTAATATCGGAAGCCTTGTCCATGGCTACTTCTGGAAATTGTCCGACAAATTCGATTTTGACATGTCAACAGTGGGCTCCGTGATCCAGCGGGAGATCTCGAGGCGAAAACAGCATGGTTTGTGGCTAGACACAATACAGATACCACCACTGCTACTTGAGTCGATCATGTCAGCCGCCTCACGGCCACTCAGCGAGAAGACCCCAATGCCAGTATTGCAGACCGAATCAATTAAGCCCTTTGATGCTCGTGCTGCCATGGTACATAGGATCGCAGACTCGTATGCAAACTCAATCGCCTCATCCCCAACGAGTCCCCCGGCTTCACCTGGGCGTGTCTTCAGCCTGCCGGTAATCTCTCAGCAAGGTCCTTCCCTATCCTCTTTGAACGACGAACTTCCTCCCAAAATTGTAGAAGCAATGCTCGCAGATTGGTCAAAAGAGATCTGCATCTCCACTGTCGAAAAAGAGTCAACCCGCACACTATCCCTCAATGAATCGAGAAAGGGTACAAATCTATCACAGTACCTCGGCGTGAACGGTCACAACAGCAGGAATGTCTCACCGACTGGAATGCAAACTCTTGCCATGAGACCTAACCAGAAGGAGAGCGAGTTCAATGAGCCCCAAGGCCTAGTCTTCGGATCCCAAAATGGTCATCGCCGTTCTAGCGCCCAAGACACAGGTTCGGCAACGCCATTGACAAGTTCTGATCAGAATCAAACGCTTCGAGTAGATGATCTCAAGCGAGTTCTCACCGGTGGTAGCCTTAACGCTCGAGGTGCCAGCCCTCTTCGTCACAATACTGCACAGCACGACTCCACCCAGACTAGCAATCCACGAAGCGCCAGCTCAAGCAGCGAGAGCGCCACCAGCGCCGAGGGTTTCGACTCAGCCAGTGAGGGCGAATTGTCCCGTTCGCCACCACCCACAGCTCCCGGTGCTGTGGAACATACCAAAGTACCGACCTCATATCACACAATCTCAAGCAATCACTCTCGCCGAACCTCGAACTCCCATCCACGCTCTCGTCCTCAATCAGGGGTGACAGATACCGACAAGCCACCATCCACACCACGCTCGCTCCGCCGCCCTTCCACCTCCAGCTCAGGCGAGGATCCGAATGCCAACGCCGCAGCATTACGCGGAGAAATCGTTTATCCCAGGCTCTCAAGCGAAGTTGGTGAAGACGAAGTCCCGCCTGTCCCACCACTACCTGCAGGCGTGACACCCTCACCACGTCCCTTGAGTACTGGTCAAATTCCGTCACAAACGCATCAGCAGGTGGAACCTATGCCGGCTCTTAAGCACGCGAACAGAGCTAGTACGGGGAGAAAGAGAGGGGTGGATGTGACGGCGCTATTGGGCAGTATTGATGCTGTGGCGGGGGAGAAATGGAAAGGTGGTGTTGGGAAGCCACCGTACTGATGATACCCTTGCTAGGATTTGAGATGGCTTGTATTCAATGTTTGCGGGATATTCGGCGCGGCTAGGGGAGGAGCTCGAGGTCGGTTAAGCTGGGTGTATCTGTAGATACTTTAAGATGCAGCGAACATGAAATGAAAATAACATTGTACCTCTATTCAATGACCCTTGAGTAATCATTCGATGTTGACACTGAACGACGTTAATGTGACACTTATACAAGTCCCTGCTTCAACAATATCTCTGCCTCCGCAGCAGCAGTCCAATCGCCCAACCCTCCAACCTTCACAAGATCCTGCTCATTGCACAACACCGATCCCGCCTCAAAAGCAACATCGACACCCCAATCAGCCATATCTTCAGCTTCAGCTCCAGCATTCCCCGACATTTCGTACTCGAAGCAGTCGGGACAATCTTCCAGGAAAGACAGTTCCCGCTCCTGCTCCTGCTGCTCCCTCGTCTCTGTCTCAACAGCCTCAGCCGCAACAACAGCAGCAGTCTGAGCAGCAATAGCAGCCCAAGCAGCCTCGTTGGCAACAGCCCCCGCCCTCCTCACCCTCTCCTCAAGCCTTTCCGCCAAGTCCTCCACCAACCACTGCCTCTCTCTCACGCAATTCGCCCATTCGGCCGCCCTCTCCTCCTTCCCCGTCCCCAATACGCTCTCAAGC
>JAABUI010001691.1_pt1 | contig 12548 bp, 14 predicted proteins | sample 5559111 | NCBI WGS metagenome assembly JAABUI01 (sample SAMN10711870, study PRJNA513365) | rock metagenome | isolation source: Antarctica rocks | place: Antarctica: Victoria Land, Buttleship Promontory
GAAATAGCTGACTGATGCAAGGCTGAGCATGCAAGCTGATGACTCAGCATTCACACAGGCTTCAACTTGGGCTGTCCAACAAGTCGCATGCAGTTGCCAGGTTTGAACTGTGAATCTTTCCACGGTGGTTGACTGATGCTTTGATCAAGTAACTGATTGGTTGATTGGGTGAGTGAGAAAATGAGTACTGGAGTGATGCCCGCAAGTGCTGTGACTAGAAATGTTGATGACATGCAGGCCAGATCGCAGCATGGTTTTTGGGTTCCTGACATGAGCGTCGAATGCTTCGCCGGCTGGCATCTGAAGCTGTCTGCTGGTGGGTATGCACACCACACTGTCCACAGCCTGCACGAATGCATACAGACAGCACAGCTTCACAAGAGTCTATGCACTTAAGAGGCAGAAAGACTGAGTTTTTTTTACCATGATTGCACCTACCTGCTTGTGTGGTATAACTGGCATGCAATGGTGGTGAGTGCAGGGCTGGGCGCCCCTTTGGCCCTTGTAGGATGTGTACTCATTCCTCTGCTGCCTTGTCTGCTGCTACTGCATCAGTGCGGTCACCTTGCCTCACCTGATGTCAAAAGGCGCCTGGCCTTCCTCTACTGCAGCTACAGGTCAGTGCCAGCTAACCTGTGCCTAGGCCTTCTGTGTGCTGTCACATGCTGCATGTACTACATCATTTTGTGTTCTCACTTGCCAGGAAATGTTGGTCAGGACAGCTACTGGAAGTGTGCGCATTGTGATCAATATCTGTGAATGTGTGCTGCAGCATGGCTGCATCGATTGTGTAGCATCATGTATGCCTAGTGCTTCCAGTATAGCATACTTTGACGGCAGCTGCTGTCATACACACACCTAGTCGTGCATTCATCATGCAAGGGCGCTTGCATGCACAATGCCATTTGTGTGCACTCACGCATGGGCTGACGTCAGTGTGAGCTGTGTGCATATGTTCACACACAGAGCTGGTCATCATGAAATCAACGTCGATGTTGCCATGAAACGCATGTCAGGGCTGTGGGCAATTTGCACAAGACAGGCTTGCATGCTTGTGCATGGCCTGCACACAGCTGGCGATGCCTTGTGCTATCCCTGGGCTTCCTTGTGCTGTCCCTGTGTTTTCTTGTGCTGTCCCTGGGCTTCCTTGTGCTGTCCCTGGGCTTCCTTGTGCTGCAGTGCAATTGCAGCCTGACCCTTTGCACAAAACGACATGCGTGGTATCCACACTTCAAGCACATTTGAGCATTATCCACCCATTGTGGCAACACAAGTGTTTCCAGGTGTCCTGAAGTTGTTTTTGTCATTACCATTGTCAGCATCAGTCATTCCTGGTGTGCATGTGTCGTGCAGAGACAACTTTTGGTACTGGGAAACAGTGGTGCTGGTCCAAACCCTAGGCCTGGTAGCAGCACAGGTCTTTGCCATTGCACTGGATGGATTCTTTCAACTCACCATCACGCTGCTCATCTTGGTGGCAGGCGGCCTGGCATTAGCTCATTGTCATCCATTTGAGCAAGAGGGCCCTCAACTTGTTCAGGTGTGCATTGTGATGCTTCATGCAGGACCAGGCATACACAACTGTTTGTGCTGAAAGGAACAGTTCCTAGGAAGCGACTGCACTTGGATGTAGGCTCATAAGCATATACGTGGTGCAGGCGCAGCTCACCGCTGCGCAGACTATTGCACAGTGACTAGTGTATGCACCACATCAGCCTGAATGCAGTCAAAATCCCAATGCTTTGCTTTATGTTGCTAACTATCCTTTGCTTGTTGGATGGTTGACGCAGTTGATGTTGCCTGCAGGTCATGGCACTTGGCACTGTCACTGTCACAGCACTGGGCTGTCTCATGTTCTTGGACAAAAACCATGTTTTAAGTCCTGGTGGCGTGAGTGCAATTGCTATCTTGCTGGTCATCCTCAACATAGCGTTCCTGGTCCTGGTTGCCCTGGCAGTTGTCCAGCAAGGCAGAAGATACTTTTGGACATTTTTAAGGAAGGCTCAGGCCTTCAGCAAGGCTGCTTTGCGCTTGGTGAAGGCTGCCTTTAGCTTCTTGAAGGCTCCTTTCGCCCAGGGACGGCCAAAGGGACGGCAGCCTTGCTTGCAGTTGACCAGGCCCCGCCCAAAAACGGCAGTGCCTGTGAGGGCTTCAAGAACTGGATTTTTGCAGCCCATGCTGGCAGGGATGATACCGTCGCAGCCCAACAGCTCATTCAGCAGCTGGTCCCAGGATAGCACCCGCCCCTGAAATATCTGAGTTGTTATCAGTGGTTCAGCACCCAGCCCTGGAGATTTGGGGGGTGCTCCAATGGGTGTACGATCAGGGCATAGCTAGCCACTTGCCCATCAGTAACCATTTCACCCAAAACCCGATTTTTTCTGGATGTTATGTAGCAAAATTGTGATTACAAAATTGGAGCGGTCTTCTGGGATTGCTCATGGTTGCGTTTTGGCATGACAAGACATCAATGAAACTATCTTTTTTTATTCATTTATTTGATTATTCTTTTGCAGTAGAAGCCAATTCGAATTCTCAACATTGTTGATGGTACATCAGCCTGAACGGTCAGGTCTTCCAGGAGACTCTCGATGCCCTGCTGTATGATATGAGTTTCACGTGACCCAACAGGTGTTAGGATTCCAGATCACTAGGTCAAGCTGATTAAGCCAGTTGCACATTTTGCTGCCAAGGCTTTGCTGCTCGCAATACATATATGGCAACCCATTCACGCCATTCATTGCAAACGTCGGAAGGTCCTAGCTGGGCTGTAGCATACTTAGCACATGGCATGTGCGCGCAGCTGTCATGCAGCTGTTCTACTGAAGCATGTACGCACAAACAGGGCTTCGTAACTTGTAAGGCTGTTGCAATATTGCAGTCAACGAGCTTGATGTGATCGTGCAATGCGTGAAGGTGATGTCTTACCTGCTAGTGACTTGATCAGCCAATTCATGCAGAAACCAGCGGTCATTCAGTACAACTTGCTCCCATGTCACAATATTGTGACGTCAGCATCTGCACCATGCATGGTGGCCCATCTTTTGTACCATTGTGAACCTAAAGCAATGGCTGCCTGATGTCTGCAAGAAGTGGCCAGTTAACAAAGTAGCAGAACACATCTTTGTGCAAGGCACGATCATGAAGCTCTTTACGTTTCTCTAGCAAGGTTTCAATGACGTCATACAAACAGTCTCACTGCAACAGTCCAAAAGGTGACGTGGCCATGGCCATGTTTGTGCGTGCATGCTTCAGTGAAACAGCTGCATGACAGCTGCGGGGATACAATATGCGCTAAATTTAGGTACACTAGGACCTTCGAACCAGTCCAACGATTGGCGTAAATGAGCTGCCGTATTGCGTGCAACAAAAGCCTCAGCAGCAAGATTGTGCAACTGCCTTGATCGGCTTGACCTGCTGATCTAAAATCCTAAAGTCATGGATGTTGTGAAACTCATGTCATACACAAGGGCATTGAGACTCTCCTAGAAGACCCTGACTGTTCAGGCTGATCATGATGTACCACTGACAGTGTCAAGAATTCCAAACCAGTAAATATAAAATAAAAAAAATTAAAAAACTAAGGACAGATAGTTTCATGAACGCCTTGTCATTCCAAAACGCAGCAATGAGCAATCCCAGAAATAGGCTCCATCCTCATGATCACAACCTTACTATATTACACCCAAAAACAAGTTTTGATTTTGGGTTCGATGTTTGCTTGTGGGCAGGCTGCTAGCTAGGCCCTGATGGTAAGGCCTTGGAGGACTCCACAAACGCCCAGGGCTGGGTGCTGAACAACTGATCACAACTCAAATATCTCAGTGACTGGGGCTATCCAGAGACCAGCTGCTGAATGAGCTGTTAGGTTGCGACGGCATCATCATTTCTGCCAGCATGGGCTGCAAGGATCCAGTTCTTGTAGCCCTCACGGGCACTGCCATATTTGGGCGGGGCCTGGTCAATTGCAAGCAAGGCTGCCGTCCCTTCTGGGCGACAGGAGCCTTCAGGAAGCTAAAGGCAGCCTTCACCAAGCGCAAAGCAGCCGTGCTGAAGGCCTGAGCCTTCCTTAAGAATGTCCAGAAGTATCTTCGGCCTTGCTTGACAACCGCCAGGGCGACCAGGACCAGGAACGCTATGTTGAGGATGACCAGCAAGATAGCAATTGCACTTACGCCACCAGGACTTAAAACATGGTTTTTGTCCAAGAACATGAGACAGCCCAGTGCTGTGACAATGACAGTGCCAAGTGCCATGACCTGCAGTCAATATCAACTGCGTCAACCATCCAACAAGCAAAAGATAGTCAGCAACATAAAGCATAATGGTGACTCCAGGCCAAGGCCATTCATGTGCCTTGTAGTGTAAGGAGGCCAGCATCATGTGTGGCTCAGCAATGCATCAGAGTACATGTGGGCATAACAGACCATGCTGCTTGTCATGCAGAAGAATTTGCTGAGTAGACATTGCACGATATGCGTAGCAATCTGCATCATGTGACTAGAACCACATCACTGGATCACTCTAGGATGAGCCATGCATTGATAGGTCCAGGATGAATCGTGCATTGACAGGAACTGTTTCTTGTAGCACAAACATATGTGAATGACATCCAGCCTGATCCGCCCTGAAGCATCACAATGCACACCTGAACAACTTGAGGGCCCTCTTGCTCAAACGGATGACAATGAGCTAATGCCAGGCCGCCTGCCACCAAGATGAGCAGCGTGATGGTGAGTTGAAAGAATCCATCCAGTGCAATGGCAAAGACCTGTGCTGCTACCAGGCCTAGGGTTTGGACCAGAACCACTGTTTCCCAATACCAAAAGTTGTCCCTGCACGGCACATGCACACCAGGAATGACTGATACTGACAGTGGTGATGAGAGAAACAACTTCAGGACACCTGAAAACACTTGTGTTGCCACAATGGGTGCATAATGCTCAAAGGTGCTTGAAGTGTGGATTCAATGCATGTCGTTTTGTGAAAAGGGTCACACTGCAACCGCACTGCAGCACAAGGAAGCCCAGGGACAGCACAACAAAGCCCAGGGACTGCACAGCGCAGCCCAGGGACAGCACAAGGCTGTGTTATACGAACTGTACAAAGCCCTGACAACTGACACGCGTTTCATGGCAACTTGTCGTCAGGCGCATGGACAAAAGATGACCAGCTCTATGTGTAAACAAGCACACAGCTCACACTGACATCAGCCCATGCGTGAGTGCGCACAAATGGCATTGTGCATGCAAGCGCGCTTATGCACTAGGTGTATGACAGCAGCTGCCATCAAAGTATGCTATACAGGCAGCACTAGGCATACATGATGGCGGCTACACAATCGATGCAGCCATGCTGCGGCACACATTCACAGATATTGATCGCAATGTGCACACACTTCCAGCAGCTGTCCTGACAAACAGTTCCTGGCAAGTGAAATCACGAAATGGTGTAGTACATGCAGCCAGCGATAGCACACAGCAGGCGTGGGTCAGCTGGCACTGACCTGTAGCTGCAGTAGAGGAAGGCCAGGCGTCTTTTGACATCAGGTGAGTCAAGGTGACCGCGCTGATGCAGCAGCAGCAGACAAGGCAGCAGAGGGATGACTACACAACCCAGAACGGCCAAAGGAACGCCCAGCCCTGCACCCACCACCATTGCATGTCAGTCATACCACACAAGCAGTAGGTGCAATCATGGTAAAAAAATAACAGTCTTTCTGCCTCTCAAGTGCATAGACTCTTGTGAAGCTGTGCTGTCTGTATGCATTCGTGCAGGCTGTGGACAGTTTGAGTGATGTGCAGACCCACCAGCAGACAGCTTCAGATGCCAGCCGGCAAAGCATTCAACGCTCATGTCGGGAACCCAAAAACCATGCTGCGATCTGGCCTGCATGTCATCAACATTTCTAGTCACAGCACTTGCGAGCATCAATCCAGTTCTTACTCGCTCACTCACCCAATCAACCAATCAGGTACTTAATCAAAGCATCAGTCAACCACCATGGAAAGATGCACAATTCAAACCTGGCAACTGCATGCGACTTGTTGGACAGCCCAAGTTGAAGCCTGTGTGAATGCTGAGTCATCAGCTTGCATGCTCAGCCTTGCATCAGTCAGCTATTTCATATCTTTGGTTGCTTGTCTCAAGACTGAATTAGCTGATGGCACCAGGCAACTTGCACGCTCATAGACTTGACACAAGTCAATTCACACTCAAGCTGACTAGATTCAAGCTCGTTGTGCAGGTGACAAACCAATGGCAGGTGAAAATGGGTTGTAATGCAAAGTTGCTGTCTTGGCTATGATCTATGTACATGCGTCCTGAGCTTGCATGACACTGACATCATTGGTAATTCAGTGTTTTTCTCACCTGGGCATACTGTGGGTACAGCTCACTACCAGGAGTAGCAGGGTCGATGGGGTAGCAAGCAAACAGGCTAAGGATGGTTGCCAGAAGACTGGGATAGTAGAAAAATGCAACCTTTAGCAACGTGACGCACAGCCGATTTGTCAGCTCTGCCCTTCTGTGGTGCCAAAAACCCAGACTGTTCCAAGAAGATGGAGTCATAGCTTGCCAGGAAGTTGCAGCTGGTGGTGTGGAGGGGGCCTGCTTGATAGCGCATGCCCACCTATGATGACAGGCAGGGAATGTCACATACAGGTAGCTGACTGATTGGGCTTGAGATGCTGGTCTTTGCTGATTTTCCGGCTGTCGCAGAGCCTTGATTTGCAGCAAAAGGGCTCGCATGCAGTGCAGCTGTAGAGTATCCTTTATTCTTTGCAGGCTGCCAGGAGATGGGTGCACACAAGTTCAATGTGAGCACTCAATGCTTGTTGTATATGCAATGCTTCTTGCACTCAGCACAGGCAAAGCATTTGGCCAGCCATGAAGAGTGCAGCAGCACAGCACTCACAGTGTGCAAAACAGCTAGCCTTACCAGATGACTTGAATGAGCACCATAGCAAATAGAACAAGCACCGGCACTGCTAAATGAACCAGGATCCTCTGCACTGCAGTGTTATGATGGGTAGAAAAGAGGCAGTCTATAGAGAGGCTGCCACCGGAGACGGCAGCAAAGGCAGATTTTGCAGCGCTGAAGACCCACTGCAGGGCAGGGGGGGTAGGGAAGTTGATCCCAGACAGTACCGAGATATACTGCAGCCACAGCTGCGCTGCCTGCACATTGAGCATGCATTACTGTCAGTCTGCATATGGCCAAGATAATACACAGTATACACTTAGCGGAGTTCTGCTTTGCTGGCAGTCGACTTGAAGTGTTATAAGGTTGTCATGTGTCACACTTATTTCATATGCAATTGACACCTCGCTTACAATCTCTGGGCTTGCATGTATTGCATGCGCAGCTGATATGAAGCACCAAATGTGAAGGCTGCAGAGGCTTCTCACATAATTTGCAGCATGCATTAGCATCTGAGATGCATTGTTCCAACAAAGTCATGTACGGTGACACAGCATGGCACGCTGAAGCAATTCACACTGCAGCAAGGAACTGGTGCTGGTACGTTGCACCTACCTTGAGGAATTCTGAGATGCGAACTGGCTTGGGAATGTTCTGTGCATCTTCTTCATTTTCCCTCAGGGTCACATGGATGATGTACATCAACCAGAGCATGACCAGTGATGTGCTGGCGATATCAGCAATCACTATTGTGCTGCTTTTCCTGCGGAGACAGGACGGGTAGTTCTTAGCCACAGACAATGCTGCACTTGCATCACACAACAACATTTCTGGTTGATGCAATGTTGCAACCACTCGGGAACTACACTTGCTTGCGCACAACCACATGACAAATGCAGTGGCCTCATGAGACGCGTCATAAAGGAGAGCTGCACCTGTAGCTTTCTGCAAAATGACCCGAGTGCAGCAGTTGTCACAGTGATGTGCAGGCCATGCAAGCAATCACTGTGCTACCAATATTCACTGATTGTTGCTGACAGCTAGCATCAACAGCCATGTCAGCAAGATATGTACATAAGCAGCACAACACAGCACACTGTCCATATTTGCCAATGGGCAAAGCAGAATTGAGGACATGGGTGGGAACAGCACGGGCAAGGCGAGGCCAGCCCAGCACACACAACATGATGCAAGACAGCGCAAGTCAGTGCAGGGGAGGCCTGAGACACACCTGCATTTCTGACGGCCGAGAGTGCCTGTCCTGCCATAGCGGGCCTCTCCAGGCGGAGCATTGTGCAGCAAACACAAGGAGCACAGTGGGCCGTAGTAGCCAGGGCTGCACATCTTCACCATGTACGCCTTGGGATCATCTGCCACCAATGACGTTGTCATGTTGCACGACCCTGGATGCTGCATCACAATCACAGTGAGCAGCTTAGTATGGATAGCAAACAGGCCAGCTTGGGAGTGCATTTGATGCATAGCTGCAGGACATGGCTCCTGTCTGTCCCTGATGACTCTGTCACATCAGCTTTTCGGGGAGACGTCTGAGGATATAGCTGAGGCCAGTCAGGTGTGGGTGCAAGTATGCTGTTGCAGTATGCCTGCAGAACTAGGCTGCTTGAAGGTATTTAACCAGGCCCAGGCATGTGCATGCAAGCACCAGGTGTAACGCTAGCATGTTGTACAAAGCATGACTGCCGTGCACATTGCTTCTGGTGCAGTACGAAGAGTGGATGACATGTGGGTCCCGTATGTCACACTGCATGCCACCTGTGCAAGGCAACAAGCAAAGCTGCAGTGGAAGATATGAAAGGCAGACTGCGTGGTCATGTAGTCAGCACTTACTAGTTTGCAGTCCAGCAGGTTGGTGCGGTCGCCTCCGCAAGCACCTGGATTTGGACATGATACAATAATGGTGGAGTAGGGGCTGGAGTGATAGTGTTGCAGAGGAGGAATGAAAGCATCGCTGCCGTTGCACTGAGCCCCAGATGGGCAAGCATCGCACATTGTGCTAGACGAATTCAGCGAGAAGGTGGAATTTCCACAGACTGTGCAAGTGGTGTTTTCTCCACCTGTGATGCTACCCAGAGAGCAAGGCTGCACCCGGATTGTCTTGAAAGCAGGTGGGACCTGCACATGTTCAGCCAGTGTGAGTACATGATAGCTAACAGGCACGGCAGTGAACAAGCATGACTGATCCAGGCAGATTGTACAGTAGCGCAGAATGTGACCGGTCTGCCCTCAACCCAGTACATAGTCCTCAACGGCGATCACAGACCAGTACGAGTAAGGCTGATGCAAGATTGCGTGAGTCTCAAGGCATGCTGGCCAAGCACTCGGCAGCCCCAATCAGTTAGTTGAGAGGGATGCAAAAGATCTAAAGTTGCCATCTTGGTGCGTGACAACAGTTCAGACTGCCTGCAATGTGCAATGTAATGAGCAAGCAGAGATGCATGTGCATGAAAATTGGTTCATGAAGAGGCCCAAACTTGGTGGCACAAACATGTTTACTGCACGTACATGAAGCTAGAGGACATACCAATGGGAAGTCTGTCAGTGTGAACGAGACATTATAATCCCAAGGTACAGCAACAATCCCAAAGGCAGACACAAGTATGAGCCCTGTGTTGTTAGCTGTGCCCGCTGTGTGACCTGTCAGTCGCACTGATTTTGAACCTGCTGGCAGGTCCGGAGCAGAGACATTCACTGTTGCTCCAAGAGCTGATACACTTGTAACATTAGTTAAAACACCTGCACAAGCACCAAACCAGTTGGATGGTGCACTCTCAGTGTTTTGTTAGATGTGTGAAGTCAGACCTGAAAGCATCATCTGGTTCTGCTTTTTAACATGAAGTGATGTGCAGTCACTGGTGCAAGGCAGTTTCAACAACCTAATTATGGCAAAGCAATAGAAAACATGTCTGCACAAAACACAATTGTCGTCATGTGTCCAGCTGTGATTGATTTTTGTGCTGTTCATGGATATAAGTGTGTCTTTCAGCCCAATCAGCCACAAAGAGGAGATTGCTGAACAGGACATGCATCAACCATGTGCAGTGCAAGTGGTACATGTATTGTTGATAATGGTATTCACACTACTAATCAGAATAACAACAAAAACAACAACAATAATCATAATAATAATAAAAATTATAACAATAATAGTAATAATGATAACAATGGTAGTCATAATCATGATAATGATAATAATAATAATAACGATAAAAAATGATAACAGTAATACCACTTTCTGGCTCATGATGAGCCAGGTACATGGTCAGGGCAAGTCTTGTCTCTCTGAAGACATGTCACCAATTGGACAGTGACAGAGTGTCTGACCTGCTGTGGCATTCTGGCCCGCTATATCAGTCACCCATAGCAGGAATTCAAGGGCATTGCTGCCATCGCTGGTATACAACGCAACAGAAGGGTCAACAAGATGGATGGAGTGAGGCGCGTAAGCTAGTCCACCTCCGTACCTGAGCACCAGCATACTTCAGGCTGTTGCACCCATGCAGTCAAAACATGCAGAAGTAGCAAACAAAATAGCAGACCCAAACCAGGAAGCCGGGGATTTGGGTGGCTGGGTCATGATCCAGGCTGAGGTTGCTTACACTGCATATGCGCCTTTACAAGCATATCAAGTGCAGATTGCCAGTTTCATGCAGGCACCTGCTTGACAACAGCTTGCAGAAATGCATACATCATGGCGGCTTACCCCGAAGGCCCTACTGTGTTCCCACTCCAAGCTGGGCTTGGGCAGCCTGTTGTGTCATTCCACGGCAACTCGTTTGAGCAAGTGACATCAAGGCTAGCCACGTCAGTTGCATACACCGCACCACCAGCAATGTCAGCATGGTTGTCAGCCAACACATTTGTGTCACCTATTAACCTGACAGCAGAACAGCTGTCGCTTATAGGCGGCTCAAAATCTGCCCACATATACCTATTTGACGCATTTCCCCCTGCAATACACAGCAAGCACTGATAAGGCAAGTTGTAAGGTACAGGAAGCGTCAATGCATTGAGCGTCTCTCAGCCAGCAGCTGAGGTGACATCAACAAATGTGGCCAACCAGGGCTCAGAGTAGACCATTAACCAGAGCATATACAGCTATCTTCCATGCAACTTGACAAGCAGATCCTGTCTATATTTCAAGAAACCTGATCAATGCGCAACTGCAACCAGATGCACAACCTGCATGTCATCTAATGTCACATGATGCAAACGCAGTAAACTTGAGCAAAATGTTTCACAGCCTGAATGTGTGCTTGTGTTTGTTGTACCTGGAAAACATTCATGTACGTATGCAAGGGCTCCTCCATATCCGCGTGCAGTGTTCTGCTGGAATGTACTGCCATTGAACAGGGTGATCCCCCCATCAAGGTACACAGCCCCACCACCCCCAGAAGATATGAGGTTGGCAGCATTTGACAGAAATGTGTTGTTGGTGAAGTTGGTCTGGGACACGGTGGTTGCTCCTAGCCCTGCAATGTACACAGCGCCACCTACGGCAGCCCTGCAGCACGCAAGCAGCAACAGTCAGCACTGCTACATCAACACTCTTGCTACATTTGCAAACGACATCATGCAGCTTGAGCACAACTTCAGCTTGACACTGCACAGATATGAGACACGACATGTCAGATCACAAGTGATCATACCAGTTGCCATAGTATCTGGTGGCTGTCAATTGGATTGCTGGTGAGCTGTCGGCATACAGAGCTCCACCAGCGGCATCTGCGTGATTCACTTGCATGGCCACTTGGTCTTGGACAGTCAATGATGCACACTCCACGCAGGCAACTGCGCCTCCATTGGCAGTCGCCCCATTGCCATCAAACACTGTGCCATTACCAATGATGATGGAGGCCTGGTCAGCACCGTGTAGAGCGCCTCCAGTGAGTGCTGTGTTGTCTGTGGCTGAGGTGTTGCCGACGAAGAGACCCCCAAGGTGGAGGTTGTTCACTGAGGCAATGGCGCCACCTCCTTGAGTAGCAGAATTGTTTGTGAAGGTGCTGGCCCAGATGACAGTGGCAAAGCAAGAGTCAAGGAGAAGAGCGCCCCCTTGCCAAGCCTTATTGCCATCAAAATGCAGGTCAACCAGCATGATTTTCTGAGTGGACTGAATGCTCAAGCCTGCCCCCCCTTTCAAAGCAGTCGCCACTGCCTCAGTCTCAACACCCTGCAAAAAGGTGGAGTCAACGTTCCCCTTGAAAGTGGTGCTCCTGATGTCCACACTTGTGGAGCCACCCAAGACGGTATCGTGCATATACTGATTCAAGTAGGAGTCCCCATTGCCAGCAATTGTACTAAGATTGAACAAGGGGGGGTATGGCCGTTCACCGTATTCACAGTTGCCCTGAGTTGATGCGACAATCAAAGCAATACCCAAGTTGTTCTCAAAACTACTGTCAATGATGCCTAGGCAGTTGCATTGGGAAGCAAGGACAGCTCCAGACCCTGGAGAACTAGAACCGTCGTTATTGTAAAACATGGAGTTCAATATATACAGGGCTGTGCTACGTGATGTATATCCATCCACATAAAGTGCAGCACCATTGCCAGGATGGCCACTGTTGTATCTGACAGAGTTTCCCTTAAATGTGCAATTGTCAATCAC
>JAABUI010001692.1_pt1 | contig 12548 bp, 19 predicted proteins | sample 5559111 | NCBI WGS metagenome assembly JAABUI01 (sample SAMN10711870, study PRJNA513365) | rock metagenome | isolation source: Antarctica rocks | place: Antarctica: Victoria Land, Buttleship Promontory
TACAAGTCATGGCGAGACTATATAATAGCGGTTAAGGGGAAGATGCGTCACCGAGTCACCTTAAGTACCCAGAGCGAGTCGGCGGCATTTCGGCGAATCTCGTTGATTTCGTCGAGTGGCGAGATTGAAGTCATTGAAGTCATTGAAGTCATTTCGTAGTATACCCCCTTGTCTTAGTCTTTGCATCGATAGCGCTACCCGACCAGTGCCTATTTCGGCTACGTTCTCATACGTCCCCGACAGTACCTTTGACGCTGGACCCTCTTTGCCTATCAATCGCCACCTTCGGCTACGATCGCCAGTCGTAGGAGTTGGACGTCGGGCCTTATCACTGGTCGGCGTAGCACCCTGACAACACCCCAATCAAGCTCAAGATCCTCCACCTCTTGTTGAGGTAGAGGGAGCCCAAGAATTCGTTATCGACCGCATCATCAACTCACGCATCAGCGCTGATGCGGATACGATTATCTTGTGCACTGGCAAGACTACTCCAGTGCACACAATTCCTGGGAACCATGGGAAAATGTGTGGGAGACCGCAGCATACAAGGCATTCCATCGCCGACACAAGAAGGATATCAGCCAACACTTCCCACCATCCTCAGCACATCGCCAACCCGAGAGATCTTAGCAAAGATCATCCGGCTCAGAGGACTTCGCCCTTAGACGGGGAGCTCCTGTCATGAACCAACACGAACGACATACCCACATGCATTGTGCGGCCACATGCATGGTTTGCCTCGGGAGAAAGAAATCAGTCTCGTACCTTTGTTCCTGTTTACCAACCTTCTTTCGTATAACTCTCCTTGAGGCCTTTATCCGATCGGGAAATTCCTGTCGCTTATTCAGCACAGGAATTGAGGCGTTATTCTGATTGGTCAGAAAATCCCTCAACCTTTGCCACCCGTTCTATTTACGAACCGCTTGCAAGGTATATAAGTCCATACAAAATGGACAGAGCCTTCAGATCTGGATCATACGTCAATCGTGCACAGGCTAAGACTGGAACACGGAATATCTCTGACTTGTCACTTGAGGTATTGGGGCTGTGACCCAATGAGGTGGACACAAGACTACGAGAGGTGTGGTATCAAGAACCACCCCCCCATCCGATCCGTCCTCCGTGACAGTCTCTGTGTCACACTCCTTGTTCGGCGGCAAACCCCTGGAACCCCCCCTCCATAAGACTCAGTTATGTTTGGCTTGTTCTAGTTTGGTCTCCACTCACAGCCATAGCCAATGAGATAAGTCCTCCCTCAATAGTGATGGGAAGTCATATTTTGACAAGGTAAGTGTTAAGGGTAATCCTTGATTGTAATATACCGTATACCCAGACTTGCAATCAAGGTATAGATTCCGAGCTTCTACCAGACGGTACGAAATGTGACTGATTTTAAATCCATAATCCAGCAGGCCGATCTCGCACGATGACATTCAATGCAATGCTCTTATCAGCCAAATCCGTCACCGATCCGTCACCCGATCATAATACTCCTCATTCCCCTCCGCCCAACCCTCCTCATCCTCCCCAATCCCATCCACCTCCTCCCCCGTCCCCCTCTCTCTCCGAACTCCACCCCTCCCCGCAGACCCAATCACCATCCGATCCCCATCCCCATCGTATTCGCCCTCGCCCTCCCCTCCTCCCCAGTCGTCTCCGTCCTCGTCTAGCAGGTCCTCGTCACCCTTGAAGCTCATGAACGCACGCATTCGAGCGGCAGCTTGAGCACGGGAGATCTCGTCGTTCCCGCCTGGATCGGGATCGGGTGGTAGTCGGCGAGAACGAGGTTTGGTACTGGGAGATTGGGGGACTTGGGAGAGTGACATGTTTGCAAGGGATTGAGCGGTAGCTCGGGATGAGTCCCGCTCGCTGAGGGATAGCGTCTCCGCGATGGGCCTGGTTGTTCAATCCGCTGAGGCTGCGGTATCTATGAAGGTGAACGTACAGTAAGACCCCATTCTTCGCCAACCGCCCTTCGCCAGCTTGGATCCTCTCCAGCGCTCGGACCTTCCCGCTCCGACTCCTCCTCCTCGCACTTGCCGAACTCTCAGCTAGGGAGCCCACTCCCATCTTCTCGATCCCATCATCCATCTGCGCCATCAAGAGTTCCTGTTCTCGGTGAAGGAGCTGTTGGCGCGAGACGAGCAGCTTCTCGCGCACCGGATCGGGAGTGGGCGAGGTGGATGACGATGCGATGTTGGGGAGTGAAGGAGAGCGTGGAGGGGAGAAGATGGAGGAGTTGAGGACTCGCTCGTTTCGCTCGAGGCGGGCTCGGACTTCGGTGAGGGAGAGGGCGGAGATTTCGTCTGGGGGAAGAGCTGTGACGGAGGGTAGGGATGAACGGCGGGTTGAGGGAGGCATGTTGAAGATAGAAGAGGGGTGTCAGACACGGAAGAGAGGAGGGAAAAATCGGGCAGGAGCAGGATTCGAGTGGAAGGAAGCTGTGAAGTGGCCTGATGGAAAGGAGAAGACCGGCGCCAGTGTCTAATTTAGCTTGTGATGCACCTCCACCTTCGCACGTGTCCCATCTAGGCTCGCTGTTGGCTGTGTAGGCGGGATGCATATCCTCTTAGACCTAGCAGGATCCCGCTGTCACCTGATGCAGCCCTTCCACTCCTGTGCGGCAGAAAGTGGTCGGACGTGATCCATGAATACCTTGTCCCGAAAGATGCAAGTTGCGATCGCATGCAAGGGTTGATGGGGAGCAACAAGTGATCCTGCCGGCTGTATATCCTAAACTGAATATATACGTACCGTCTGATTACCGATACGTCAATCTGCAAGATCCCGTCAGCATCGCCCAATCCGCTGATAGAGCACACGTACACAACAACCTCGTCAAAATATTCGTCGAGTGCCCACTGATCCTCTTATAGATAGTCTCCACCTCCTCCTCCCCCACATCACTGATATCCGCCATCAAATACGCGATATCCCCTTTACTATCCGAGAACTGCTTGACGATGTTATGGTGGCTGAGCACGTCGTTGACCCGCCGCAACACACCCGGCTCGTTCTTGTGCACGTGGCAGACTCGGATATGTCGCTCGTCCTCGGTAGTGATAGCTCGGAGGTCGACCTCGGGGAAGTTCACACCGCCGATAGTGGTTCCGTAGTTAAGATATCGGACTAGGGCTGTGCCGACTTCTGATCCGATCGCTCGCTGAGCTTCCTCGGTCGACCCGCCGATATGAGGGGTGAGAATGATGTTTTGGATGTTCCGTAAACGCATGATGAAGTCACCTAGCTCTGAGTTGAAACCGGGTCCATTGGATCCTGGTTCTTTCGGATAGACATCAACGGCAGCGCCAGCCAGATGTCCCGATTCGAGTGCAGAGGCGAGTGCAGGAAGATCGACCACTTGTCCCCTAGCATTGTTGATGAAGAAAGACCCCGTCTTCATCTGCGCAAACTCGACCTCGCCGATCAAACCGATCGTATCCGGAATCTCGGGAATGTGGAGAGTGACGAAATCTGCTTTGGCGAGCAGGTCTTGTAGCGAGTCGACCTGCCGTGCTGAGCCAAGGGGCATGATCGGTACGACATCGTAGTAGATGACACTCATTCCGAAAGCTTCCGACAAGACCGACAATTGCGAGCCGATATGACCGTACCCGACGATACCTAAAATCTTCCCGCGGATCTCCCAGCAGCCTTTCGAGAGCTTATTCCATGTTCCCGCACGCATCTCTCCAGCGCGATCGACAAGTTGACGGGAAAGAGCGATGATCTCGGCAATGACGAGCTCGGCAACGGAACGGGAGTTGGAGAAGGGGGAGTTGAAAACGGCGACACCGTGTTCGGCCGCATGGAGCAGGTCCACCTGATTGGTGCCAATACAGAAGCAACCGATTGCGAGAAGCTGTTCGTTGCATTGTTGAGTAGCAGAAGAAAGGTGGGAACAGATTGATCAGCAATTGTACATCCCATCGCCTTTAGATTCAGAGCTCACCTGAGGACACGCGTCAATGACCTTTGCTGTCATTTTCGTCTTACTCCGGATCCCAACTGCATGGTAATTTGGCAGTCTCTCAATGAGCTCCTCCTCGTTAAATGCTTTCGTGACATGGTCGACCTATTGGCAGCAACAGATCAGCTTTCCAATCCCTCTTCATCTGGAGGCCTTCCGAGTCTCGGTCACCCACCTGGAACCCAAACGACTTCAGGTGATTTGCGGCGTCCACATTTATATTCTCCAACAACAGCACCTTCAATTTCCCCTGCCTCTTCCCGTGCGCTTCGCCATTCGGTTGTTCCTCCGCCAGAGGATAATCAGGCGGTAAGAACGCGGTGAGTTGACGAGCGATGCTATGTATCCCGATAGACGTGCTACGATTCCGACCGGATGCGCCTGACGGAGAAGTCGAGAAGGAGGTGGAGAATGTGTTTCGTGGGGAAGTGCCGGCTGCAGGGGAGGTGGGGACGTAGCTGGATATTGGGATGCTGCGGGTATTGGCGGTTATGGGGATGCTGACGAGGTCAGCAAATGCGGAGATAGTGGAATACTTGGGAAACGCCCGGGATGTGGCGACAACCCGGAACTTACAAGGCTGGTGGATCGGATGCGGAGACAGACGTCCGTCGCCCGTTCTGCAGAGGTGTAGTTGGCGCCATGACGAACAGCAATGGCGAATAGATCCCTCAGAGATGTTGTTTATCGCAGTACAAGGGATTCCAATCCGGCCAGGATCCTTGAGTTAGCACAATATGATACAATTGAGATTGCACGACGAAGAAGGCGGAAATTCGGAAATCTCAATTCGACAAACTAAGTCGCACGTTTTCTAGTTGTTTTACGGGCATTTCCCTGTTTTATTCCAAACCAGATTTCCGTCGGAGGTTGCATGTGTAGATGCGCATCCAGACAATTTCCCAGCGGTGTCCCAGCATGGACATGGGTTGCTGATAGGTATTTGCTGTCGAACTCACTCCGAAAACTCCCTCACCGATCCCTCATCATGGACTTCCTCCCCCTTCCTCCCCTCCCCACCCAGCCCCGACAAACATCCGCCATCTCCCCCCACTCCCGACACTTCCACTCTTTCCGACATCCACTATTCATCAAGCACCCCTCTCCCATCAACCACATCCATTTCTGTCCCGCCAAACCACATCACTATGCCGTCACTTCGTCGTCTCGCGTCTTGATCTATGCACCCAAGACAGGGAAGGTGGTCAAGACGATCTCGCGGTTCAAGGATACTGCGAGGAGTGGAGCATTCAGGAAGGATGGGAAGCTCATCGTTGCGGGTGGTGAGGATGGGCTGGTCCAGGTTTTCGATGTTGGGAGTAGAGCGGTGTTGAGGAGTATGAAGGAGCATAATCAGTCAGTCACAGCGTTTCTCGGGTGGGCGCAGCCACTGATTTCATACACAGACCTGTCCATGTCACACTCTTCTCCCCGCATCAACCTCGAATCGTCTCCGCCTCTGACGACAATACCGTCAAGCTCTGGGATCTCTCCACCCAGACCTGTCTATCCACCCTATCCTCCCACACCGACTACGTCCGCTCCGCCCTCTTCCATCCCACCTCTCCCCATCTCATCTTTTCCGGATCATACGACTCCACCTTCCGATTACACGATACTCGACTCCCACCCGAATCCGCAAACACCATCACAATGCGCCACGGCGGCGCACCTGTCGAGGATATCCTCGCTTTCCCCAGTGGCGGCGTGGCGGTCACCGTCGGTGGACCGATATTACGAGTCTGGGATCTGACTATGGCAGGGAGATGTGTACGGGCTTTGAGCAATCATCAGAAGACGGTGACGTGTGCTACCTTCGATGGTGCGAAGGGCAGGGTTTTGACGGGTGGTTTGGATATGATGGTCAAGGTGTATGATACGGAGGAGTGGAAGGTGGTGCACACCATGCGGTACCCGGCGCCCGTCCTCAGCCTCGCAGTCTCAGTAAGTGGAAAGGTCCAGAGTAGCGCGACTTGAGGACTGATCTGTACTTAAGCCCGACGACACGCACATAGCCGCCGGAATGACCGACGGTACCCTTTCCGTCCGACGACGGGAACCCAAAACCTCTGAAGCCGCCGCGCGGGACGCCAAGCAGACGGCAATCGCTGGAGGCTCGTATGAATACTTTGCCGATATGGAGACAGTTTTCGGAACCGGCTATGTCAAGGCCAAGGGCAAGGATTTGCCACCAATAGTCGGGCCTGCCGATGAGTTCAGGGTGGAGACGAGACGGATGGCGAGATTACGGGAATTCGATCGATATTTGAAGGCTTTCAAGTACTCCGCGGCGCTCGATGCGGGATTGAAGAGGGTGGGTCTGACTCGTTAGTCGGAAGCTGATTATGATGGCAGGATGTACGGCCGTCAATAACTTTTGCTCTGATCCAAGAGCTCATTTTGCGCGATGCACTGCGGATAGCCCTGTCTGGGCGAGATGATGTGACTTTGGAGCCAATTCTCGCATTCCTGGCGCGACATGTTACCGATACGCGATTTGGCGAGATGGCTTCGGATGTCGCAGGCGTGATCATTGGTACGGAGATAAGATACCAAAGCAGTTTCCCACGCTGATTTGTATCTCGTCGCAGATATCTATACACCTATACTTGGGCAGTCCCCATTGATCGATGAGATGATGGGCAAGCTGCAGAATCGGATAGAAAGGGAGTTGGGGTTCCAAAGGGAGTTGATGAAGTTGCGAGGAGCGCTGGATATGACGCTTTCTCAAGTCAGTTCGCTATTTTCTCTCGCCGTCCGGTCGCTCATGTGAGGTGATAGGCTGCGATGAGTCAGCTGGTCGAAACTTTGTAGCTATATTCTAGCCGACATGGGACTTGAGTGGCTTCTTGCTGTCATGTTTCGAATCTGCTTCCGCGTACACGTGATTTGTTTGAACGCGTCCAGTCCGGTAATGTTCCCGCTCTACCTTTGCTTCACGTTCGTTGCCGTTTCTCCTACTCCAGACACTAGACGCTACTTCGGGGTTCTCGGAGTGTGGAGAGGCTGCAGAAGCTCGCGCGTTCGCTGCTCAATCCTCTCATAGCGCAGACTCCACCTTCCCCCTTCACCATTTGCCTCGTCACCTCAAGAAGACCCAGTCACAATGGTAGGTCTCGGCTGACCCATAGGCACCCTTGCGAGCTTACGATGGGCCTGAAAGGTCCGAATGTCAGCTGATGATTCGTCTCAGCCGATGTACGGGAATGAGACGAATTCGGCGGCCAAGCCGCAGTTCGAAATGGGTCAGTCGCCATATCCCCCGTCTTGACCGATTGCACTCCAGCTCGATGTGGGCTCCGGGTGATGGTGCTGACATTTCAATGTAGACAAGGAGGCGGAGAACCAGTTCTGTCGCTTCGTGGAGAGGATGCCTGCGGTGAGTAGTTCTGCTTGACCGACGCTCGAAGCAGGCGAGCACCCGCGTAGCCTTGCTATTGCAGCGGGCACCGGGTGCCATCTGTCTGCGAAAGTCAGCCTTGCAGCTGGACAGGCTTACTCATATTTGTTTTGAACAGAGAGCGGACGGTATGGTCCGTCTCTTCGATCGAGGAGTGAGCTACTTCATTTACCTGAGGCTTACCTGACATCGTCAGGACTACTACTCCGCACACGGTCCCGACGCTATCCTAGTCGCCCATCAAGTCTACAAGACCACCAATGTCCTCAAATTTCTCGGACCAGGCTTGAACCCGTCCATACCCTCATCCTCCATCTCCGCACGGGGCCTCCCCTCAGTCACTATCTCCATGAAACTCACCAAAGCCTTCCTACGCGAGTGCCTTACTACCAAGCAGATGCGTGTGGAGATCTACGAACCCGGAGAGGGCGCGGCGGGTCGCAAGAATCATACTCGGTGGGAATTGTATAAGACCGCTAGTCCCGGGAATATCAGCCAGCTCGAGGATCTCCTTTTCAGCCATGAGGATCTGGTGGCGAATGCGGTGTCAATGGCATCGAGGGTGCATGTTAAAGACGGTCAGAGGACAGTGGGGTGCGCGTTTGTCGATGTTCAGGAGAAGTTGATAGGTGTGGCGGAGTATGTGGAGGATGAGAATTTCGGGAACACCGAGGTAGGGCGTCCTTGATTCCTTGACGAGCAGCTTGCCCTGCTTTCTCCGGTGCTATTGTATTTACTGATCAATGTCTTAGTCTCTGCTCATCCAGCTCGGCGTAAAAGAATGCTTGCTCCAGGCGGACGACAAGCGGGCAGATCATGAGCTCACCAAACTTCGCACACTGGTCGAGCGTTGCGGCGTTATCGTTACGGAGCGCAAGTCGGGTGTGTCGAGTCTCGGTCTCGTCGCTCCAAGCTCATGACACCGTAGCCGACTTCATTCCTCGTAACGTCGAGCAGGACTTGAACCGCTTACTCGACGAGTCCAACTCTGGCGTCGCCCTTCGTGGGTCCTGTACACCTTCTCCTTCTGTGCTGAAATTTATTTCAAGCCGAATTCGATCTCAAAAACGCCATGTCTGCCCTCTCAGCCCTCCTCATCTATCTCAGCCTACTCTCAGACATAAGCCTACACGGGCAGTTCCGACTTCACCGTCACGACCTGTCGCAATATATGAAGCTCGACGCATCGGCCCTGAAAGCGCTGAACCTCATGCCAAATCCTCAGGAGCTTGGCGGAAGCAAAAACATGAGCTTGTTTGGCCTGCTGAACCGATGCAAGACGAGTCAGGGACAGAGGTTGCTAGGAAGGTGGCTGAAACAGCCTTTGATCAACCTACATGCGATCGGTCAGTGTCTCCGTCCTCTTTTCTGCTGGTCTGATGCGACACAGAGTCGAGGCAGAATATCGTCGAAGCCTTCAACGATGACTCCGTCACTCGTCAAGCTCTGCAGCATGTGAGTAATGATATCAATTTCGGGCGTTGATGGCTTATTTGAATCTCGGTGAGAACGACATCCTCGGAAGATTCCCTGACCTGCATCGAATCTCGAAGCGATTTCACAGGCGTATAGCCGGATTGGAAGATGTCGTTCGAGTCTACCAGGCGATCGGGGTGGTGAGGAGAATGGTAAGCATGAACGTCCGCTGACGTCGTTACAGCTGGACAAGCTCATCCCCCGCTTAAACGATATCGAGGCAACAAACCAAGTCAGCAAGCAACTCATCGAGGAGATTTACCTTACGCCTCTCCGCGTAAGTGAGGCTTGCCTGATCTCATATCGCGCCTGAATGCGAATCCAGGAACATGAGGAGCGTCTTAAGCCGTATTGCCATATGGTAGAGGAGACAGTCGACCTCGACGAGATAAATAGCCATAACTTCGTCCTTTTGCCGACTCTGGATAATGAACTTGGCCGTCGCCGTGATGACCTCATGGGTATTCGCGATCAGCTTGATGTCGAGCATCGTCGCATGGGTGCGGAACTCGGCGTTGACATCGAGAAGAAACTGCATCTGGAGAATCATCAGGTTCACGGATACTCTTTTCGTATCACTAAAGCGGTATGTCGCAATATTTGCCCCAGGAGTGAGACTGATCGCTGCGGTAGGAAGCCGCCTTGATCCGGAACAACAAGAGTTGCATCGATCTCTCGACTCAGAAGTCCGGCTCGATCTTCACGACTGCGCATCTGAGGGGATTGAGTGACGAGTATATCAGGCTCCAGAAGGACTATCAGAGGTACCAAAATCATCTCGTTAAGGAGGTCGTCAACATCGCTGGTATGTCTACTGTGTAACGGATTAATAAGGCGACTGACAGAAGCCGCTAGCATCCTACACGCCTGTACTGGAGATGCTTGACAATCTGATTGCCGCGATCGATGTTACTGTCAGGTGCGCGCAGATGACCGATTTGCTGTCTTCGCTGACCACTGAGAAGCTTTGCGCATATCTCGTCGCAGTCGTATATCCCCTACGTCAAGCCGAAGTTGTCTGAGAAGGGTGACTGTCGCCTCAAGTCGAGCGAGCGGAGCTGATCATACGCAGGTACTGGCGATCTCGTCGTCAAGGGCGCTCGCCACCCCTGCCTCGAGGTTCAGGACGATATGACTTTCATCTCGAACGATCATGAGATGCACAAAGGTAGGTCATAGATACAGGTTGAATGATCCTGATAGATGCACCAGGCTCGAGCGAGTTTATCATAATCACGGGTCCGAATATGGGCGGCAAGTCAACCTATATCCGCCAGATTGGCGTGATCGCCCTCATGGCGCAGGTCGGATGCTTTGTCCCTGCGGACGAAGCCGAGCTGCCGATTTTCGATTGTATTTTGGCGAGGGTCGGGGCCGGAGATAGCCAGCTGAAGGGTGTGTCGACGTTCATGGCGGAGATGCTCGAAACGGCGACCATTCTGAAGGCAAGTCGCTTCACCTGCATGGCAGACAGCTCTAACTGGGAGCGTAGTCCGCGACGAAGGACTCGCTGATCATCATCGACGAGCTGGGGCGGGGGACGTCAACATATGATGGCTTTGGCCTTGCGTGGGCGATCAGCGAGTAGGTCTCCCGGACCCACATGTCTGAAGACCGCTAATACCATCAGACACATCGCCACCCGCATTCGATGTTTCTGCCTCTTTGCGACCCATTTTCACGAGCTCACGACGCTCGACCAAAGCCTCGGGTGGGTCAAGAATATGCATGTCGAAGCAAATGTAGAATCGATAGGAGAAGGGAAGAAGGAGAACAAGATCACATTACTCTATCAGGTGAAGGACGGTACGCGGCGTCGAATTCGGGCGGATTCCGGACTGAAATCTTACTATCAGGGCTGTGTGACCAGAGCTTTGGGATACATGTGGCTGAACTGGCCAACTTCCCGGAAAGCGTCGTCAAGGTGGGATACTACAATCAGAGCGAAAAGTGATGCTTACCCGCTCGTTTCAGTTGGCGAAGCGCAAAGCTGAAGAGCTGGAAGATTTTGGCGGTGAGGCGACCTGCTTGAGTATTGAGAGCGAACTGACATACCAAGATGGCACATCGGACGGTAGCCTTGCCAAATACTCGCGCTCCGAGACGGACGAAGGCGCAGCTGTGATCCGGGATTTCCTGGATACATGGAAAAGCCGGGTCGGCGAGGAGGACGCGGGCTTGAGTGAAGATGATCAAGTGGCCGAGCTCAGGCGAACGGCCGAGGAGTTCAAGGAGAGGTTCGAGGGGAACCCATGGGTCAGAGGGTTGATGGAGAGCTTCTGAGTTATTGTTGCAAATGCGAAGTACTTCGCGTTGCGAGCACGGCTGGATGTCCACCTAGTCTTGCGTATGCCATGTCTCGGACGATCATGTGCGCACATCGCATCATGTACGTGAACGTGTTCTCAATTCCCAGCAAATGGCTCGGATCTCGACTCGAATACGGCGCATTTTGTTCCGCCGGAAAGGGTTTCGTTCCGAGTTCCGGTCTCCGTTTTCTCGACGGAAAAGGTGGTCCGTGCTTCATCGTCATGGCGGAAAGTTGGTTCTGCCTCGTCTCTCTATGTCAGATGCGTCTCTGATGACTGAGCAGATATTGATCGAGTGATTTGGCCGTCGGTCTGCATGATGAAATTGGCCTTGGTACCTCCCCCCCGCGGGACTGATGACGGATTCGAGCGTGTTCAGACATGTTATAAACCTCTTACCCTTGACGGAACCCGTTCTTCCAGGTCCCTTCTTCACCTCAAGATTCCGAGCAGTCGTCAGAAGCAGCGAGGACACTACCAACCGATTTCTGATTGATATGACTATCAACATTGACTCCTCCGACTCTCGAACAGTCGCCCTCTTCACAGGGTGTTCCGAGCCCACCTCCATTGGGCCCGTCCTCGCCCTAGAGCTACATTACCGCGGATGGCGAGTGATAGCCACCGCACGGAAGGTGGATAGGATGAAGGCGCAGAGAGATTGAGGGCTGCGATGTACGTCTGTGATCCTCACTGCTGCTCGGAACTTCAAACTTGCTCTTGGGGAACAGGTTTTGGCGCTGGACGTGGTTGATGAGACCTCGATCTGAACACCGACCCCACCCGTCTCCTCTCGATCTACGCCGTCAACGTCTTCGGCCCGCTCCGTCTCGTTCAAGCCTGCGCCGAATAGCTCGCCCGTACCGCCAACGATCTGCTTGTTGGACCCTGACGTGGATCGAGCTCCAGTGATGAACCTCGGGAGCGTTACCGCTGGGGGTCCGCCATGGCTCGGCCTTACGGAAGTTCCATAGTCGGTCTACCTCGTCTTCTCTCTCCCTGTTCGTGCATGGCTGAAGGATCTGTCAGGCGGCGATCCAATGGCTCTCGGAGGCGATGGGGTGGAGTTTGCGCCTCTGCGAGTGAGGGTCATCACCGTCGAGCTCGGTGAGTCTCCCCCCACAACGCGTGTGCATGAGTGATAGTAAGTGCGGCGACAGGGCAGGTGGATACGCCCATGGCGAGCTCCCTCAAACCTTTCCCGATCTCCCATTCCGACCAATCGCCCTACTTCTCAGCCTATCCGGCCATCGCCGAACAAAACCAAACCGAGACGAAGGCGCGCCTGATCAACGCGGACCGGCCAGCGAAAGTGGCAAGGGCGTTGGTCGACGTGGCGGAGAGGAGGAACCCAGCGGGAAAGGTTTGGGTCGGGACGGGGGCTCGGATGCTT
>JAABUI010001693.1_pt1 | contig 12539 bp, 12 predicted proteins | sample 5559111 | NCBI WGS metagenome assembly JAABUI01 (sample SAMN10711870, study PRJNA513365) | rock metagenome | isolation source: Antarctica rocks | place: Antarctica: Victoria Land, Buttleship Promontory
CGACTCGACCTGCCGGGTGGTCGGGTCCACGGTGAGAACGTCGGCGAGGGTGAACGGCGGTTCCTCGACTCCGAGGTGAGTGGTCGCGTTGCCCTGCGGATCGGCGTCGATGACGAGGACCCGGCGGCCGGCGGCCGCCAGCGCCGCGGCGAGGTTGACGGTGACGGTCGTCTTGCCGACGCCACCTTTCTGGTTGGCGACGGCCACGATGTGCGCGGGCACGGTTCCTCCTGCTCCAACGGCGCTAAACAGTACCGATCGAGGCATTGACGGTGTTCGTCGCTGCTGTCGGGTCGCTGTTACCGGGAACCGTACTAACGCTGACAACGGTTCTGTTGGATCTGCAGGGGCGTGTCAGGGCTCGTCCGGCACGGCACCGGGGTCTGCGGTCCCGGCCACCCATCGACCGATCTTGGCCTCGGTGTCCGGGTCGGGGAGGAAGACCGCGCAGCAGACGTGTAGGGCCGCGGCGCGGGCCCAGACGGTGTGGTTGTCCAGGTCGGTGCCGAGGTAGACGGTGCGCGCCCACCGGTGCTCGCCGCGCGGGGGGCGCAGCAGCAGGGCGTCGATGTCCCGCAGGTGGCCCGCGTGGGTGCCGGGGAGGCGGGTGAGCAGTCCGGCGCGGAGGCCGGCGAACCGTTCGGTGAGCTCGAGGGCGAGCAGGGGGTCGGCGGTGACGAGCGCCGGGGTCGGGGAGCCGAGCTGACTGGGGTGGCTGTCGGTCGAGGGTCTGGTCATGGGGTTGTCCTCGGTTTCTCTGTGTGGTCAGGGGAGTGGTCGGGTGGCCGCTGCGGCGGCCGCCCGACCCATCCGGTGCTCTAACGGCGGTAACAGAGGGGTTAGAGCTGGTCAGGTGGTCGGGGTGTACGGCTGGGCCGGGGGCAGCGGGTCCTGGCCGGTGGCGCGGCGCTCGACGTCGGACAGCGGGTATCCGAGGTCGGCCAGCTGGAGCAGGTAGCGGGTGGTGAGGTCGTTGGGGGAGCGCCAGGCGATGTTCGGGGCGTCGGCCTCGTACCGGCGAGGACGACGAGCAGGGCGACGAGCAGGGCGCGTCCTTCGCTGACTTCGGCCAGCAGCAGGGCCGAGGTGCGGCCGTCGCGGCCGGGGGACATCCCGGCGGGGTGGGTGACGCTGTAGTGGTCGGTGCCGGACAGCAGGTCGGCGGCGAGTTGGTGGCCGGTGTAGCCGTGGGTCACGTCGGGGTGCTGGGCCAGCGTCAGGGCCAGGAACGTGGCGGTGCCCTTCGGCGCGGTCTTGCGGGCAGCGAGCTGGGCCAGCCAGTCGCGGCGGACCTGGCGGGGGGCGTGCCATGCCTTGTTGCTGGTGATGACGTCGCGGCGGTTCGCGCGGGCGGCCTCGGCCTTGTGCGCCGGCAGGTCGGCCATCCGAGGTCGGGACTGCTGGAACGGGCTGCGGCCCCAGCGGGGGCGGTGGTCGTGCGCGTCGGGGTCGGTGCAGACCCACACGGCGGCGGGGTAGCTCGCCCACTCCGGTGAACGGCGCGCGCGGTCGTCCTCGTCGTCGGCGGGTTAGGCGTGGCCTGATCGGTCGGGATGGTCGCCGTCCTCGCTGAGTGAGTCTCCCTCGTCGTCCAGACCTCGGCGTCGTCGGCGGGGCGGCGGGTGACCGGGTCGACGTAGCCGTGGGCGGTCTCGACGACCGCGGCGTGCCGGGGCAGTCGTGGTGGTTCTCCGGGGTCGGGGGATTGCCTTCGGGGGTGCGCAGGCTGTCGAGCCGGTGGTCCCTGGGGGCTGTGTCCAGGACGGCCACCCCCGCACAGCGCAGCTCGTCGGTGATCTCGGCGGCCTGCTCTGTCAGGGCGCGGTTGTCGCGCGCGAGCCGGGCGACGTGGTCGAACTGGCCGGTGCGCGCGGCGGCGAGCAGGGCGGTCACCGTCTCGGTGTCCTCGGCGAACTCGGCGATGTCTCTGATGCCGGTAAGGGCGGTAACAGTGGTGTTTAGGCGGCGGTCGAGACGGGGGATGCGGGCTGGCCGGCAGGGGTGTCGAGCCGGTCGAGGATGCTCCGCGCGGCGGCCAGGACGACGGTCGCGGTGTTCCGGACGCGCTGCGGGTCACCGGTCGACCAGCTGGCGACGTACGGGATCGTGTAGGTGTCGCTGACCAGTCCGCAGGTGCTGGTCACCAGGCAGGCGACGGACTCGGCGACCATCTCGCCGAGGGGGCGGTCGTAGAGGGCGCCCTGGTCGGTGTGCCCGCACTCGATGTGCGCGAGCTCGTGGGCGAGGGTCTTGCAGGCCTGCGCTTCGTCGACGTCGTCGCGGACCCCGACGGTGCGGGTGTCGCCATTGGCCCAGCCGTTCGCGGTGCCGCAGTCCCCGCGCTCGAGGGCGTATCCGTGGGCCGCGACCTACTCGGCGAGGGCGTCCCACAGACCGGCGGGGGCCTGTCCGGTCAGCAGCTGCGGGGCGGCGGGCTCAGGCAGCGGTTCGCCGTCGGTCTGCCTGACGTCGAAGACGTGGGCGACCTTGAACCCGCGGAGCTGGCGGCGCGGTTCGGCGCCGTCCGGGCCCGGCTGGCTGGCCGCCTCGGCGGGGCCGGTGGCTTGCTCACCGTCTGCGGTGGGGGAGACCTTGTAGGAGCACGGCGCGAGGATCGCGATTCCGCGCTCGCCCTTGCGGACCTGACGGCCCATGCCCTGCCAGCGGCGGAACCCGCACACCAAGCTGGCCTGAGGCGCCTGCAGCATGATCGCGCGGGTGTTGTTGAGGCTGTAGCGGGGGAACCGCGCGGCCACGGCCAGCCACGCCCGCCACTGCTCGGACCCGGCCAGCGTCTCGACGCCCTCCGCGATCCGCTCGTGCAGCTCCGCCAGTTTGTCCGCCGTCCCGCTGTTCCGCCCTGCCGCCATCGCCTGCTCCTCACTCGACCGCTTCCCTCTGACACCATGAACAGTACTGTTAATGGCCTTGGTGGTCAAGCTAAAAGGGCCCCTGAACAGGGGAAACGTGCTCCGAACGGTGGTGTGGGTGGTCGGTTGCCGGGTGTCTCCTAACCAAGGTCGGGGTGTGGGGCGGAGCCCCGCGGCGTGGGGGGCCGGCCCCCTGGGGCCGGCGGTAAGGCCGGTGGGTGGTCAGAACGGGGGTGGAGCTGGTGTCCCCGTCCCTCGGCGCGGCGGGGTCCTGACCGGGTCGTGGTGGTGGGGGCAGGGGCGCGTAGCGGCGTAGCGGACCCTTGCGGCCACTGCCGCGGGCTGGTCCCGTCGGGGCGGTGGGGGACGGGGACATCAGCGACCCGGATCACCCACCCCCACCAGCAGGGCCGCTCGCGGGGGGCCTCTCCGTCTGGTGGTGGGCCTGGTCGTGTCTGGTCGCGCAGGATCGCCGTGTGACCGAAGTGGGGCTGCTGCATCACGTGGAGCTGTGGGTGGAGGACGTCGCGGTGGCGGAGGGGGAGTGGGGGTGGCTCCTCGGCGAGTTGGGGTACCGGTGTGTGGACCGGTGGCCGGCTGGGCAGAGCTGGGAGCTGGGAGGTACGTATGTGGTGCTGGAGTCCGGGCCTGCGCTTGTTGCCGGTCGTCACGACCGGATGCGGGCCGGGTTGAACCATCTGGCGTTCCATGCCGGCTCCCGGGATCGGGTGGAGGAGCTGGCGGACGGGGCGGTCCGGCACGGGTGGACGCTGATGTTCCCGGCTCGGCACCCCCATGCCGGGGGACCGGACTCCTACGCCGCCTACCTGGAGAACACCTCCGGGTTCGAGGTCGAGCTGGTCGCCGCAGTGGACCGGGCCGACTGAGTTCTGCCGCTGCTCAGCTGAGCAGGTCCTCGATCACCGGGGCGAGCCAGGCGGTGACCGCCGCCTCGGAGGTGGCCGACGATTCGGCGACGACCAGCTCCGTCGGGCTGGGTTGGATGAGCCACGGTCCGACGACGGGCAGCACGGTCGCGGACAGCTCGATGGGCTGCAGGGGCCGGGCCCCGGTGGTGGGACGGGGTCTGATCAGGCGGCCGGCGACTCGACCGCCGGTCGCCGCGGCGGCCGGCGCAGCGGTGCGACCGGGACCAGATGAGTGCTGCCGGGACCAGGGCCAGGGCCCAGTTCCCGGAGTTCCGGGCACTGCTCTAGGAAGGCGAACTCGGGGGCGTCGGCCCACAGCAGGGGAGAGGACAACACCAGCTCGGGCTCGGGGCACCACCGGTCCCACTGGCGGCTGCCGTGCTCCGGTCTAGCGCGGTCAGCCGGTCCGGCGCCGGGGCCAGGGCGGGGACGGCTCGCGAGGTGAGTCCGACCAGCCCAGCGCTGTCGCGGATGTGCAATGCCAGCAGGGTCCACGCTCAGCCAGGAGCGCGCAGCAGCGCTGGCCTGGGCCCGTTCGCTGGTCGCGTGCATCGGCTGAGTGTCTGCTGCTCGGACCGGTCGGCGGGTGGCCCACGCGGTCGCCGCGAGCCCGTCACCGGTCCGCGGTCAGGGGCTGGTCGCCGGGTTCGGATCGGCCGTGGTCGGCGGATGTGGTCGGCGCACCGCGGGCCAGCTGATCGGACCGGGCGCACGGTCCCCTGCCGCTGGCGGCGGAGCGTAGGCGCCGGCCCCCCGGGTGGCGGCGACACGCTGCCGGTGGGACGGGGCGGGGCCGCCGGTGGGGGTGCTCCAGTCCCGCATGCGGGTGATGAGCCAGCCGGCGGGGTTGCGGATGGCGCCGGGTCCGCCGGTGGTGGGGGAGTGCCGGCGGGGTCCGTTGGTGGGGTGGTGGTCGATGGCGTGGAGGACGTCGGCGGTGGTCCATCCGATGGTGAGCCAGGGGCGGAGCAGGTGGCGGAGCAGGCGGGCGCTGATGGGGGTGAGGTCGGGGGAGGCGCGGCGGAGTTGGTGGGCGATGCGGAGCCGTTCGGTGCGGGTGCGGGCGGGTTGGTGGGTCGGCCAGGGTCCGCAGGTCCGGCAGGGCAGCAGTGGGTCACCGGTCTCACCGGTGGCCACGGTCGGATCCGATTTGGCCCGTTCTGGTTGGTGCTGTCGCGAAGCGGCGTTGTTCCCGCCGCGCAGCGGCGTCCCCGTCTGGTCTCGCGCCACGGTGCAGTCGCGGGCGTGCGCGCGCCCGGGTTGGGTGCTAGCTCCGCTAGACCACATAGGGGTGTCAGTTTCATCCACAGCCCGACCGCCGGGCCCCCGCTGGGAGGGGTGCACGGGGGTGGTGGGGGTGGGGTCGTCGGCGGCGCGGGGGTGCCGGGACCGGTCGCCGGTCACCCGGCCGTTGTCCCCGACGGTGAGCTGGCCGGTGTGCCAGCGGGGGTCCAGGGCCACCAGTCCCGGGTCGGGGGGTTGGCGGGTGACGGGGGTGTCGGGTTCACACGGGACGTACACGGCGGCCTCGTTGACGGCCTCCCCGTCCGGGCCCCGGACATCACCGACCAGGGCCAGGGGGGTGGTGGTGTCGAGGCGGCGGCCGGTGGAGACCACCCCGAGCAGGGACCGGGCGCGCAGCCAGGCCAGGAACCGGGCGACGGTGGACCGGGACACCCCGGTCAGGTGCGCGAGGCGGTCCCAGCCGCCGGCGTAGGTCCCGGTGGCCACGTCCAGGTGCCGGGCCGCGACGACCGCGAGGCCGATGCGCCGTTCGGCGGCGTCGAGGCGGAACTCGGCCAACGCGGTCTCCCGGACCCGGGCCAGCCACCGGTGGGCCTGGCCGGCGCGGCGGTGCCCCGGGGGGATCGCCCGAGCGATCCGCAACGGCGACGGGGCCCGGCCCCAGGCGGCGGGGCCGTTACCGACCCGGGCGGCGTCCGCCCAGGTCCAGCCGTGCCCGTCCGCGGAACGCAGCCGCTGCTCCCGCCGACCCACCTGGTGGCGGCGGGGTCGGCGGTGGGGGAGCCGCACCGTCTCCACCGGCCGCCCAGGTGCTGCTGAGCTGCGGGAACGCGGCTCAGCGGGCGGGCGGGTCCGCAGTGCGGCGCGGGCCGCCAGATAGGCCGGGGTCGGCCCGACCCGCCCCGCCCTGAGGGCGGGGGTGGGCTCGAACAGCGCGTCCGGGCGGCCCAGGGCCGCCGGGGCGGTCACCGCCGCAGGCGGCGCCGGCCACGCGCGAGACAGGGGTCGGGTGGGGCAGCGGACTCACGGCACACCGATGACACGGCTGCCCATCCGCGCCCGCCCGGACGGGGCGAGGTAATGTCTCCTCCTGCAAGGTCTCGAAGCCCTGCACCCGAATCCGCCGGCCAAAGCGTCTTCCCGGGTGTGGGGCTTCGTGCTGTCCGGGCACCGGTTGGTGCTCGGAGGGCCCGTTAGGCGATGAGGCGTTCCTCCAGCTGCGGCGCCGGTGCCACCAGAAGTCCGCGGCCAAAGTGTTCGGCCACGAGGTTGGCGAGGTAGTCGCTGTAGGTGAGGTCGAGTTCGTCAGCCTCGGCGCTCATCAGTTCGGCGAGGTCCTGAGGCAGCCGGGTACTGAACAACTTGCGATCGCCCTTGTGAGGACGGCCACCGGCGTTCCGTTGACGTGCCATGGCCAAAGCGTCAGCGATGCGGTAGCAGATATTGCGGACCTTGACCGGCGTGTCGGCCACCGGTCCTACGGTCATCGCGTGGTCGAGCGGTACGCCGTCGCCTTCGGGGTCGACCGCGACCGCGAAGGCTGCCGGCGGTACATGCCGGACTCCGGTGGCCGCCCGGAACGCTGCACGGGTCAGGTGACCTGGGTCGGGCTGTACACGACCCGGCAGCGCCGCTGGCGGGTGTGGTCCTGCCGTGGGCACCTGGCGACCGGCCGTCGAGGTCCCGGAGCTGTGCCGTCACCCTCGTTCCCCCAGCGCGCTGGTGGCGCCCCTCGCCCAGCCAGATCAGGTGCTTCCGTGTCCACGCACCGCATTGCCTTCGCACGGTAGGCGGTCTATCTTCAGCTCTGCGTGGTGACAAGATCACGTCAGGTCACCGGTGCCGGCCGTTTCGTCGCGTGTCCGGTTCGTCCACCGGGCCGGGTACCGGCCCGGAGCCGAGAGTTTCACCAACCGGAGTGAGGGGTTCATGACCACACAGTCCCGACGGGGTTTCCTCCGCAACGCGTCTCTGGGTACCGGAGTGGCCGCGGTAGCCGCTCTGGCACCCCAGGGGTCCGCCGAGGCGGCGCCGACCGCGGGCGCAGGCCCACATGGCGGGCCGCTGCCGGCCGGCCCGGTGATGGCGTACGTGAGCGACCCCGGTACCGGGGAGATCGCGTTGTTCGTGGGCTCGGAGGAGTTCACCTACCGCGACCGAGACCTGGCCGGGAGGCTTGCGCGCGCGGTGCAGCAGGTCAGGCCCGCTTAGCACGGTCCTGCGTCGCATCGCCCGAACACCCGCCCAGCAGCGCAGCAGAGAGGTAGCGATCAGCCATGTCGTCTCACAAGGAAGCTCCCGCGATCAGCGAGGACCCGGTTGCGGACAACACCGACGTCTACGCCTTCGTCAGCCCGGACAACCCCGACACCGTCACGCTGATCGCGAACTTCGTGCCGTTCGAGGACCCGGCGGGCGGCCCGAACTTCGACCAGTTCGGTGACGACGTCGCCTACGACATCAAGGTCGACAACGACGGCGACGGCCTGCCCGAGGTCATCTACCGGTTCACCTTCAACACCGAGTACACGATCCCGGACACGTTCCTCTACAACACCGGACCGATCGAGTCCCTCACCAGCAAGAACTGGAACCGGCGCCAGTTCGTCTCACTGACGCGCCTGGACGCGGCGTCGGGCAAGACCGAGCAGCTGGCCGACCGGCTGGCGTCCCCGCCGTGCAACATCGGTCCGTTCTCGACGCCGGACTACGTCAAGCTGGCCAACGCGGCCATCCACCACATCAAGGGCGGGCGGACACTGTTCGCCGGGCAGCGGGCCGAGGGGTTCTACGTCGACCTCGGCGCGATCTTCGACCTCGGCGACCTCCGCCCGCTGCAGAACCTGCACGCGATGTCGAAGATGCCGGCGGCACTGGGGATCAGCGGCACGAATGCCAAGAACATCCACTCGATCACGCTGCAGGTCCCCAAGACCGACGTCCTGTCCGGCGGGCGGAAGCACACCGACCCGACCGACCCGCGGGCGACGATCGGCGTGTGGGCGACCGCCAGCCGGCAGCGGGTGCGGATGTTCGACACCGCCAACCCCGGGAAGAAGATCAACACCGGGCCGTGGGTCCAGATCTCCCGTCAGGCCAACCCGCTGTTCAACGAGGTCCTGATCCCGATCACGAAGAAGGACTTCTTCAACTCCCAGCAGCCGGTCGACGACAAGCAGTTCGCCACCTACGTCGCGCACCCCGAGCTGTCCCGGCTGCTGCCGGTCCTCTACCCCGGCCAGTTCCCCAACCTCGCCAAGCTCAACGCCTCCGGCAAACCACGCGCGGACCTGGTCGCCGTCCTGCTGACCGGCCTCCCGGCCGGGATCGTCCCCGGCTTCCAGAACTCCGGCGGCACCGTGATGGCCGACCACCTGCACCTCAACACCGCCATCCCGCCCACCACCGACTCCCCGAGCAACCTCGGGCTGATCGGCATGGACCCGGCCGGGTTCCCCAACGGCCGGCGGGTGTTCGACGACGTCACGACCATCGAACTCCGTGCCCTCGCCGGCGCGACCTACGCCCTGATCGACAAGACCTTCAAGCCCGACGCGGCAGCCGGACTGATCACCCAGGGCCTGACCTCCTCCAACACCGACGTGACCGCGAAGAACACCCAGCACTACCTGCCGGGCTTCCCCTACCTCGGGACACCCCACAACGGTTACGACAACCCGTCGAGCAACAAGCCGGCGCCCTACCCGGGCACCAGCGCGGGCAGGACTACGCCGACCGGGGGCACACCGGTCGGGGGCGTCGCCACCGGCCTCGGCAGCGCCGACGGCGGGCCGGACACGACCGCGATCGTCGCGGGCAGCGTCGCGCTGGCGGGCGCCGCGATCGCCGGGGGCGCTGCCGCACACCACAAGCGCCACCCCACCGACCAGGTCGAAGCGGGACCCGAACGGTGACCGACCGCGGCCGACCCCGCTGCCTTGGACGGAGCCGGTAGGTGGCGGAACAGCCGTACGGCCCGACAGGGGTCGGTTCTGTCGTGCTCGACATCGGCGGGCACCTGGGGGCCTTGGCTCTGCGGACCGCCCCGGAGCTGGTGGGGGAGGAGATCGAGGTCAGTCCCGTCCAGGACGACGCGACTCGAACCCACACTGCGGTGCGGGAACGCCGCGGTGGGCCCGAGGTCCAGTACGTCGCCGTGTTCGCAGCGCTTAACGCCGGTGACTACACCGTGTGGGGTCTGGACGGAACCCGCGAAGGCACCGTCACCATCACCGGCGGCGAAGTGGCGACCCTGGACTGGCGCCACCACTGAGCCTGCCTGTCCGGTGACGGCACCACGGGTGTGTCTACCGCGCTGCCGTCACCGTTCTCCGCCAAGCCCCGGGTGGGCGCTGCTCCATGGCCGACCAATGGTGGCTAATCACGGTTTTCATCGCTGGGCCGGATTGGCCGCTCGGGTGGTGCGGTGATCGGTCAGTCGGGGTCGGCGAGGTCCAGGCCGATGACGGTGGCCAGGCCGTGTTCGATGGCGGTGAGTTCTGACGGGGACAGCCGGCGGCGGCGAAGTCGGGCCTTGCTGACGGTGAACAGGCTGGCGGGGTCGACGTAGGACTCGCTGTGGCCGGTCAGTCTGGCCTCGGCGCCGACCGGGATCCGCAGCGGCCGGGGGCCGGGGGTGCCGATCACCGCGGCCACGATGACCGACGCGAACGGAAGATGAGGGGGTTGACCGTAAGGACGACCCCGGGGTGGGACCCGATCGGCGCGGGAAACCGGCAGTCATAGACCTCACCGCACAGCGGCTTGATATCGCTCACCGAGCGGCGGAGGCGCGGCCGCGTTCTCGTCGACCGCGTCCTCGAGCTCGTCGGCCGCGGCCCGAATCGGGGCTGGGCGGCTGGTACGGGTGGTTGTGGGAGGTGGCCCGCCCGTCACGTCCGCGACCCGGCCAAAGCGGCGGTCCAGGACACAGTGGTCAGGGTCGCCGCTGCGGCGACCACCACCAGCACTGCGGTATGCAAAACATCCTAGAAGTGGGCCGCAGCGCTCGCCCACGGCTTCGGCCGCCGCTTGGAGCGCCCGCGGTCGGCGGGGGTTGTCGCGGTGTGCGGGTTGGTGATCCGCGACAACCCCGCCGAACGGCTGACTCAGGTGGTGCCGGCGGACCCGGTGCGGGTGGCGCGGCGACGGACGGCCGCTCCCACGCCCGCGGCGCCGGCCAGTGCGATCAGCCCGGCGCCGAGCAGGCCGGTCCGGCTGGTCCCAGTGTCACCGATCCCGGTCCCGACCCCACCGGTGGGGTGGCCGGCAAAGCCGTCCACGGACTCCAGCCAGGTGCGCATCCCACCGGTGAAGGCGTCGTGGCGGCGCTGCAGGGTGATCGCGTGGCCCGCGCCGGGCACGGTGACCAGGTCGACCGCGGAGCTGCCCGTGAACAGTGCCGCCTGGCGACGCCCGGCGGACGCGGGGAACAGCTGGTCGCCGCCGCCGACGATCTCCAGCACCGGCACCGTGATGGCGTCGAGGTGCGCCAGGTCGAATGCGGAGACCTTGGCGAACGGGACCATGTCCCCGCACGGGTTCAGGGTGAGCTTGGGCAGGGCTGCCGCCGCCACCACCGGGGTCGCGTCGTTGAGGACCGCGGCCTTGGCGCCGGCGGGATTCCCGTAGGGCGCGTACCCGCCGGGCCCGCCCGGGGCGACGGGCTGCCCACCGGCAGAGCACGCCTTGGCCGAGAACGCCGAGGAGCTGGCCGCCAGGGCTGAGGAGCCCTGGTCGGTGTAGGAGACGACGGCCAGCGCGTCGATGTCACCGAAGGAGTACGCCTCGAGCTCGGCGATCTGCCCGCCGTAGGACTGCCCGGCCAGCGCGACCCGGCGGAAGCTCGGTGCCTGCTGCCCGGAGACCTGGTAATCACCGGACTTCAGGGCCAGCACCATCTGGTGGGCGATGTCAGCCCGCGAGCCCGCGCAGATCGCGTTCCCGGCCGGTTTGTCGCTCGCGCCGTAACCAAGGCGGTCGACGATCAGCGACGTCTGGCCGGCCCTCGCCTGGTCGGTGGCGTAGTCGTAGCCCGGTACGTCGGTGAACTGCCAGAGGTACTCGGCGAAGCCCAGCCCGTGCAGGTACAGCGTCACCGCCGACGGTGACCCGGACAGGGCACCACTCGGCCCGACCAGGTGCCCGCGGACGGTGTAGGTCTTCCCGTCACTGGCGCAGGCGAACTTCGACCGGTTGACGTTGCGCACCGTGAACGACACCGCCAGCCGACTGACGGGCGCGGCGGCTACCGCCGGGGCCGACCGAGCAGCTGTTGGCGGAACGGTGGTGGCACTCGCCGCAGAGGCGGCGAGTGCAACCCGAGCAGGCGGCCAGGCCGGTGACGGCCAGACCGCGGAGCAAACGGGTTCGGAGGGGTCGTGCCGCGCGCGTCCGCGGCCTCAGGAAGGCGCTCATGACCGGCAACGTAGAGGGCCGGGCGGTCTCCCGCTGATCCTCGCGCACAGGCTCGACGCGGCGTCAGCCCAGGCCATCGCGGCGTGACGCCAATTTAAGTGGCGGATTGCACTCGCCCAGTAGCGGGACGAACTCTCCACTCGATCGGTCAGCGGCGCGGGCTCAGCTGGTGGCGGCGTAGCAGGCCACGGAACACTCCCAGTTCTCGGCCGCCTCAATGTCACGGTCCTGGGCCGCCTCGATGTCACGGTCCTTGGGCGGTGCGGCGGTCACCAACTCGTCGAGCAGACGCCGCGAGACGTCGGTGATCTCGCCGGCCTTGGGTGTGGGGGTGGGTCGGGTGAGGATCTGGGCGGGGAGCCGGTCGCGGCGGCGCTGGCCTGCGGCAGCGGCGAGCGCAGCAGAGTCATAGGTGTCGCCAGCGGCGGGGGTAACCCGCCGGTCCGGCGGGCCTGGTTCCCGGCGGTTTGGGCGGGGGCGGCGGTGCCCCGGTCGGTCCAGGTGTAGGCCCAGCGGTGCAGGTCACCGGACGCAGCTTCGGACACGACCCGGCGGCGAGCGACCACGGCACTGATCGAGGCCTGCTCGGCGCCCGGGATCAGCTCGACCGCGGCGGCGACCACGTCATCGACGGTGGTGTCAGAGTCGTCCTGCTGGTGCAGGGACCAGCCAACCCGCTGAGAGTGACCGCCAGGTCGTCCCACCCGGTGGTGAACCCGCTGTCCTGCACCGACGGTTGCCCCGCCCCGACCGACCAACCAGCCGCGGACCCGACCGGGAAGCGACCTGGGGGCTGGGCCATCGACTCATCCTCCGATACCGCCCACCCGCCATCCGCCCGTGAACGTCCTCAGCTACCGGCGGTGTCCGCGCGGTGTTCGGCGTCGGCGATGTCGGCCTCCGCCGACTCCTGCAGGTCGGTGTTGCCGGCCATCTCCCCGATCTTCTGCTCGGCCTGGGCCTGGGCCTTGTCCCCGCCGGCCTTAACCTTCTGCGCCTGCTCGCGGACACGGTCCTCGGCTGTGTTGTCGGTACTCATGCAGGCATCCTCCACCGCCGACCAAGCGGAGATCGCGAT